>Ga0210059_1003252_pt1 | contig 25900 bp, 12 predicted proteins | sample Ectturendosymbi2_FD_188042 | JGI IMG/M metagenome (GOLD analysis project Ga0210059, IMG submission 188042) | Ecteinascidia turbinata endosymbiont from Florida, USA - Sample 2 (SPAdes) (version 2) | ecosystem: Host-associated > Tunicates > Ascidians > Unclassified | place: Key West, Florida... | reverse complement strand
AAACATTGATGGTTTTTCGACAACGACGCAGTAGCGACTCATAGCGGTTCGTGTTTGAATGACGACATCAACAGCTGCGAAACGATGCGAGGGCGTTTGCAAACAAATGGAACAAAACGTCAATGTAAAAAAACACATGCAAGCAAGACAATAACGAAGTCTGCATCGCGAGTTGTGTAATACCTTGTGTGGCGTGATATCCTCAAAGCTTGCATGTTATAACTTATTCGCTGCATTTAATAGAATACGTGACGAATTGGGAAACCCAGCAAAATGCGCAGTCAGTACTAGTTTTTCACATAATACAAAATGCAGTATGTTAACCAATTTACTCCAACCTTACTTAGCAAAATTATAGTGAATATAATGCAAGCCCCGCTGAAAAATATTGCATGATCAACGAGGGCGAGAAAGATGTCCAGTCAGGCCCGTAGCCGCGGCGGGGGGCATTGCCCCCCAAATTTTGTTATACCCAGAAAATTTATTAAAACATATAATAAAAACAAAAAGATTGTCCTCCCAAAACCTTAAAACCTGGCTACGGGCCTGTGCCCAGTCCGTGCTTGTTCATAGCAGATAAACAGCAAAGCAAATTCAACGCCGCTTCGCTTACTGCCTTCACAATGAAACAACGCTGTTAAAAATCAGGGCATTTGCTGGTGATGCCGTTGATAAAAGGTTGCGCGCAGTTGGCGGCCAGCATGCAACTGTTGCTTCGTGCGACACGCAAGCAACTCACCGCAATACAGCACAACTGGCAGCCTGCTAGTTAAAAAAATATGTTTGCGCGTTCAAATCACTGCACCTTTGAGCCACGCAATGCAGTGGCATCAAGCTTGTTAGTTAGCGAGATAGAGTGCCCCTTCTACACAGGGCTCCTAGAGAAGACTTAATTATTATAAATTTTGGCAACATAAACAGCGAAAAGGATATTACACGTAAAGTAGGAAGAGAAACCTTGTTGGAAAGAGTCCTGCAAGAATGTAATTTCTAGGGCAATCCATCAAAGAGAAAGAGCAATTTTTAGTGACTGTCTATCTTGGAAATATTTCAACTGAACCTCAATAACAAACAGTTTTTCAACATTTGTCTTTTGTTTTCCTCCCCGGTGTATACTGTAATACATTTCAAATTGTCTTGAATTATGCGTTTAACTTCATGTAAACACAGCTTTTGTGTCCAGGTAGCACTGCAGCAGCAAGAGTGTATTTCCAACCATACGCAGCAAAGCTTAGCCGCTTCTTATCAAAGCAAGAAGTGCTATGAAAGGTTGTGCGATTGAAAGTCTACAAAGCCGCAGTTCTTCCTAACGTTTTGCTAAATTTTTTGTATCCTGTGTGTGGCAAACCACCTCATTCTTACGAAACAGCAAACTGAAACGTCACAGCTTGTGAGCCAAATGCTATTCAGAAAAAATGAATGATCTCGGCCAGTTGGCAGAGATCGCCGTCTTTACTCTTTTTTGGTCAGTGATGATTTTCCACAAATCTTTACAGAATTTTCAAATGCACAGACGTGGATCTTTAAACACCGTTTCACGATCACTTCCGTGTGTACACATAGCAGAGCAATTTGAAAAGCAATGCAATATGGCTAAAGCTTTCGTGCTGTGGCATTACTGATGTATAGTAGCTCAAAAATTGCGAAAAGTTTTTTAAGTGAACAGATCAGTACTGCTACTTTCGGGATGAACTTCATTTCAATCATGTTTCGTTGGAGATGTTCACTGGTGTGTCCAACCGGCTGACGATAACCTTATTGCAATGACTGCGAAAAGTTGAAATGTTGAAACGTTTGTCTTGTTGACATCGGATTGATATTAAGAACGTTTGAAATAAACGACCAATGTGTATTCCGCTTTGCAATCGACGCTGTCACGTGATGGTCACTTTGCGCAAGAATGGCAAAAATCGGTTTCAGTTCGTGCTGCTCAGTTCCAGGTTAAAATTCTAAATCCCAGCCAGTCAAGTCATCTGGGGGAAGCTCGTCAGTTTCTTCAGGAAACTTGTCGAAATTTGATGAGTCTGATGGTCCTGAAACCTGGAAAAGGGAATTGCAACATTGAAAAGATTTTGCAACAAGAGCGATCTGAACCTTTCAAATAAATATGAAGCTGCTGAAGGGCTGTATCGCACATTAAAAACACGCAGCCGAGCTTTCCTCTGAGGAAAAGCAATTACGTACATCCAGGGACTGCGATCAGGATCACCGGTGCAACTAGGAGTTGATGGTCTTTAGCCCCCTAAAATTCCTTAGCTTATTTGAAAATTTACAAATTCTACACTTAAAGAGATATTTACAAAGCAAATGAACTTCTACAAGGATAGTTTACACTATTGCGGAACAAGCGAGTCCATGCAAAAAATGTATTCAGTCATTTTTTATCACAGTCGTGGAGTTCTTTCCAATAAAACGGATGTTGTTTTCATGTAACCTTGCACAGCGAGATAGCAAAATCGCATAGAAAAAATATCCTTCCAATTATCGTGAGGCGCTTTTAGAACAATATATATTAATTCGCACATGTATCAATTAATACAGGAATTGGAGACCAGGTTCAAAGATCAGAGAAACATGTAAACATGTAGTCTGTGTCGGTACCCAATTCTGAATTTTTCCGAATCCACTACCACCGATCAGAGGAAGTCTTTGTTCAAAATAACTGACACAAAATTTCCCCTTCGAGTGTCCTTGAAGCACCGTCTTGGAATCATTAGGAGTTTGCTAATAATTGAAATCTTCTTCAAGCTTTACTCATGTTACCCGCAATAACGTTTACTGCTTGGCGAAGTTTCAGCACCACCAAGTTGTTGAACCTAAATTTAGTGTTAATTTTTTTCCTGTAAGTCACTGATTTGTTTCATTCTTTAATTTAAGTAACTTTTGCATGATTTTATATGGATAATTGTGGAACAAGAAAACATACCAAAAATCAATGAAATGCCTCAATATTTTGAGAGCAGGAAAATGCAGTATGAATTCATGGATGATGGCAGCATCAGAAGGGTTTGCAGAATGTCGAAGTGATCGTTTTGTATATGTAAAATGCAAACACTCCTACATTTGCTGTTGCATTGAAAGATTGTTCGTGAAGTGTAACTACACGATTTCTTGAGAGCATGAAATCCATCAAGTTTCCAACAAGGCAAAATCTAACATGCATTTACTCGGAAGTTCCAATCACCATAAAACTCACTTTTGGTAAAATCGGAGGTTCCATGCTTCCTTTTCGAAGGCCTTCCCAGTGAAAAGCATCAAACCACTTGTGTTTCTGAATGTCTCGAATCCCGCAGCGCTGGTTTCCCAGTCGCTCAGATGGGTTGTCTCTGCGTTACAGGCCATGGCTGTTACGTGCGCAGAGCAATATACTGAAATGTATTCTTCTATGAACAAGCATCAAATCGACTTCACGTAACATTGTACGCACCTTCAGTCTCGAAAACAGCAAGTAAAAGCATAACTAAAGCAAGATTTAGAGAAAGCACACGAACTGCATTTTCCATCGTTATGGTCACAGCGTGTTTTTGAAAACTACAGTGCGGGTTATTGCTCTAAATCTTGTTTCATTTATTCATCATTTCACTCGTAAGATTTCACTTGCAGTTTTTTGGGACTGATGACGCGTAAATTACATGAAATCGATTTCCTGTTTAAACAATTTGGTGATTGATTCGACTTCATCACCTTTGTGAAGATTCATTGCTCGATTTTTGTTGAGTTTTTATATCGAGTTTAAATTCGTCATTACCTGGACACAGCACAATTATAACGTCACCTCATGGTCTTATCAAACGCACCTGCATAGTTTTTTGATGAGGTTCTGAGCGTTTCTAGAAATTGCTTTGGGAAAATCGACCTTGTCGATTCCTTTCAAAATCATGTTGTACGTCTTCATCGGATCGTTTCCGGTGAAAGGTGGACTGAAACAAAGAAGTTTGCGGTTTTAGCCACTCAGTTAACAAGCCGCAGTAAAGATACAGTTTATTTTGCATTCGCAATATTGATTTTTTCCTTTCAAAAATGTAACCCTATTAAATTCCCAATAATTCGGCCATCAACTTTGAACCATGATAGAAAATTATGAAACTGTCGAGAGGATTCCCGAGGAGACAACCTGTTCAACAGTGTTTCTTTTCGGTGTGCCAGTGCTTCAGCTTTAATTTGCATGCAGTTGTTTAATGTTTGCGCCAATAAACTCAACTCAACTTTTGCCAGTTTTTCCCTCTGGCAAGAACTGACCAGGTGAATTATCAGAATCTTTGGAAAAAATGGCAAAAAGCAATAAATATTTGACTAAAACTTGCTAATTTGCAAAGAGTTTTGTCGCGTTGAGGGAAAGTCTTTATAAGCTGTGCAGAGTAGTATCTTCAATACGTGTGTAAATGCTCTCCGTAACCGTGACTTTTTTCCCTTAACCATCCTATTCGAATTTACGTACCCTGTGACGAACTCACCAACTAAACTTGACTCGCTCATTCGTGCTCGTGCTCACCTGCCAGTCAGGAGCTCGAAGACCAAGACGCCAAGAGACCAGTAATCCGCCGACAGGTCGTGACCCCTGTTCAAAATAATTTCAGGCGCCACGTATTCTGGTGTGCCGCAGAAGGTCCAGGTTTTTCGACTGAAGCCGATGCGTTTTGCAAATCCAAAATCCACCTGCGAAAGCAAAAAACGACGAATGGCACGTGGAAGCAGGTGTATACGCTCCAGCGCGTAAACCGTCGAGATTTTCGAACAAGAAAAGATCAAACTTGCTTGAATTCCAGCGCGTCGCCGGCACGGATAGAGAATTCAGACAAAGAGATAAAATCTAAGAGCGGAGCAAAAAATCTCGTATAACATTTTTTCATTATCTTTTTAGGACAATAAAGGGTAACAACATGTTTTTGCAAAGAGTAATAAACCTGGACTCGAGGTGCACTTATACCTCTCAATACCAATTTCTCCTGATAAGGAATGGTCATTCTAGAAAGTATCAATAAACTTTCATTCAATGCATACCCTACGATTCTGATTGCCGAGACCTACAAAAGATGGCTTGGGCAGTGAAGATCGTGAAACCTTCAGTTAAGTATATTGATTGAAAGTATGCACCACGATGTTTTTGCCAGTCGACGCCAAAAATAAAGGGCAACTGATGTTTAAATTTGGCCAGCAGCGTTATGTTACCCCTAATGACGTAATTGCTCTGAGTCACGAACAAATGAGCCATCGCTTAGCTATCAAACGATCTACCAATCGCTTTTGGAGCTTCTCAGATATTTCCGATGACAAAAATTTGTGAGATGTTTATCTGTTTACAGAGGAAGTAAGCCTCGAGAATGACACCCATGCTTGAAAAATATGCAACTTTTCAATCTTAGCGCCTTTGTTCTTTCTTCACCAGCGCACATTACCAGCTTAGCGTATCCCTTGTTGTCCAGCAACAGGTTTTCCGGTTTCAAGTCTCGGTAGATGATTCCTCTGCTGTGCATGTAGTCGAAAGCTTCGATGACACAACCCGTGTAGAATTGAGCTGCGGAATCTTCAAAATGACCCCTGGAAAGTCCAGAACACGGTACACAATGTGATTGCGGAAAGGAACGGGCACAACTGAATAATGACTGATAACGAAAAATTCAACAATTTATTTAGGTTGACGGTAAACCGGAAACTTCAATTTTTAGGTACAGAAAAGGCAAGTACAATTTGGCTTGAAAGTAAAAAAGGGTTACTTTTTGCTTTTGAGCTTTCAAAAAAAAACAACATATGCGCGTGGTTCATGGAATGCATTGTTTCATCACTAACAAGTCTAATAAATTGTTAGACACTTCACTAAAATGTTTTACCTTGAATAAAATTGCAATTGTTAACAAAATGCGAAACATCTGGGTAGTGGCGGTCATTTGGCAGAAACCAGGGTCTTGGATTTTGTTGAAAGCCAACACTAGTTGCATTTCATTTTACTTCAACTTATCCAGTCGAACTTGTGCTCGGCGGTAGTCTTGCGGCCTCCATTAGCGTGATTGCTCTACAAAGCCAAACTTTGGTACTACTAAGTTATTTAGGAATTCACTAAAAGATGTTTATTTTGTTCGACTAACTTGAGCTAAGTATGACGCAGTCACAAAATAAATTGTCCTGTAGATTGCCGTAATGCCGCGCTTCATCCAGCTATTTTGGGAGTACCTTTAACAATGTGTGTAGACCTTTTCACTGACTCCACTTTCGTGCCAGTTAACGCTGGCCTCATCACCGCCTAAATCAGCAAAACAGTGACGACGTAAATCACGCATTCGGTTGGCGTGACCCTGCGTGTTGTGTTAGCACGCCCAATTTTTAAGAGTTCGTTATATTAATATTTTCTTCTGCAGACTTCTAACTCGACTAATGAACTTACACTGAAATGCCATCACACAAGAGAGTTAACACTCATTCAAACCTGTTCTGTTGATTCACCATGGTCAGTTAATACTGCACGGAAAGTTTATTCGCGACACAGCAAAATGCTATTTTTCCGTTTTGGTGCATCTGATCAGTTCGTTTATAAGTCACATTTTCTCAAGCGACAGATTCTCTGACGACCTTTCTAGCCGCGCAGAAGTCGGCAAGTTTTCGTACAGAGTTTATGTTATAAAGACTTTTGAGCAACCGAGATTGTAATGCGGTATCACGAAGTTCTCATCTATCAGCGACACTTCGCCTTCCGATACAAATTTACTTGGTGTTGAACAAGGAAAGTAAGGTTCGGCTTGTTTGTCGGCTTCATGGGATAGTGCTTACGCTTTTCTAAGGTTAGAAACGCCTGTGATGACAAAAAAAACTTTGTATTTCATAGCTCGACGTCTTAGCTTCAGGTTCTGGCTGCAATGTATCCACCGGTAACTGGCAACTAGGACTGATCAATCGCTTGCTTCATATTCAGTTTGACAGACACTAGATTTGTCATCTCTACATTATTAGGACAGGATAGGTCAAGCACAGCTTGCGAATTAAAGCACAGTATAGTTTCCTTCAGAAACGAGCTGTAATCAAGTGCGTAATAGTAGTAGGAGAAAAATACTTGGTGATGTTCGTTTGAGATAGAAATTTTTTTTCTGTCCAAAAGAAAACAGAATTGCGTTCAGTTTGGAACAGAATGCTAAGCACTAAGCGGTGTTGCATCACAACACAGAGAATTGTCAAAGTCAGCCTATATCTCAAAGAAAGGAATGCAGATTAAGATCTTCGAAAGTCTAGCTGCACCTATGTGAAAATTAGTCCATTCACACGTTAGATGACAGCAACTTCTACGATCGATTGATCAAAGTTTTTAAAAGTTCAAACGGCGATGGGTGCGATTTCAACTGACTCGAGCAGGGTTCTTAACCTGGGTCTGTGAACCTCTGAGGAGTCCGTGAAAGTGATTTAATGAGTCCATGAATGTGACTTAAAGGGTTACTAGGCTTTGCTCTGACATTTCGAAAGGGTTAATAGGCTTTGCAGACATTTTGAATACTACTACGATTATTAAGACCTATTTTCAATACTTATTGCAACATTTCTTCTTGTCGAGGGGTCCATAACCTTTATTAGGATGTACTAGGGGTCCTTTACCCACAAATGTTTCAGAAACGCTGAGCAAGAGCCTTGTTCGAGAATATAGCACCGAATAATAGGATCCTGTCTCGTTACATAAAATCAGCGAATAGTAGGAACCTGGTTTGCATATTTAACGATATGCAAGGCTGTCAGTATGTGAGGATTGCTGTAAGATATGAAAATCATGTGGTGTGCAAAAACTCAAACTTTCGAATTCGTTCAACGCCCATATGTAACCGCCAACCGGTACTGTTGGCTCAAGCATGCGGAAACGGGTCGTGGCACTTCGAATGGAACACAAAAGTGAGTACAACGAAACTGAACTGAACTATGCTTGACTGGTAATCAGCGTAAATAACAAATTTGACGGGGAAGGCGACAACCTGAAGCATACGAACAGTGGATAAAGGTATAATCTAAAAATTCTTACATCATAATTCCTTTGTAGCGCTCTAGCCGGTAAAGACGTCTACGTGCATTATCTACGGCTGCTTTTATACATCTTGGTCTTAACTGATGACCTGCACAATTTAATTGTTTTTAAAGTAGCATGGCTTATTTTCTATTGCATCTACAACATCTACAACACGACGCACCAAACTGCGCGAGAAAGTTGACACATCGCCGGTTTAGTATTGAAAATTCTTCGGTTTCTAGTTTTTCCGGAACCTGGCAGCTTTACTTGTGAGACTGTGAGAGCGCGGCAATGAAATGTATCAGCCCTTTATAAGCAACTTAAAAATTTGCTTTCAACCAAGCCGTCTGGTATGGATATTTTCCAGTTTGGAAAGTGGCACTGGGCATTAGGAAAGAACTTTGTGCGTCGCAGAATATCAATTTAGTAGTTCATTTCCTTGCAGAGAACTCGCTTATTCGCAATGATGTCGGGTTGGGCTGCTCTTTCCGTAATTACTCAATGCTACCAAGTTCACTAAAAGTTAAGCGTATTACGTCAAAATCATGGAGGATTTTTAGTACAAATGATTCCAGATTCGGCAAACTTTTACACAAACATCCGATTCTAGGTTGCATATTGCTGAAACAGCCACTGTTTGGCTATGATAAACAAAACATAGTTCAAGGTATTCAAATCCATCTCTAACAATTGTGAAAAAATAAAAATCGCATGACACACTTGTAGGTTTGCACTATGAATGTTTAATCTGCAGAAAAACATTAATTTCATGATGAACATTCGTCTGCAGGATTAGGAATTATTTTATGATGAGTTGCTTTATCACTAAGAGTCATACTTTATTATAAAACGTTTAAGCAAGATTATCAACTAGTTTATGCAAGACTTACTTTATGATTCAGGGAAGCTTTCCGAATTCAGTGAAACATACTTATTTAATGTATTTCCAACATTTCATTATCACAAATTTTCAGTGTTTTTGCGATATGATGTATATTCTGTATCATTACCCATACCGTACATGGCCTTTCATTTCAGACTTGCGAAAAGTGATACAAGCGCGTATTTGGCTCACACTGCGAAATCTCAAGTGGTGCGTAAGAAACTGCTGCAATTAAATTGTCATCCTAAACCACTACTACTACTAGTTGAGGCTAATTCATTGCAACCGCTTGAAAACTTGAAATTTTATCCGCCTTAATTTGTTCGATCAGTCCAACTGCAGCGGAGTGCTTGGATCGCGCCGTTCCATTCAGTTTGTTGCACGTGTCACCTCTATACGTCCTTGCCATGTATTGCTGCATGATGAACCAGCGGCAACATTGAGATTAAATTTCGGTTAAAGCGTGATGTGCACGATAGCATCAGTATTAGATGCCTTAAAACAATTTTGCAAACGTGTTTCGCTGTGTGTCGTGCGACCTTTTCATTGAAGGAAAAATAGGGCAATCGAAATTTGGCTTGATTCGTGCCGACTTAGGTCGTGTAGGTTCTGACAAAGTCGGTATCTCATTGACGGAAGGCACTTTCTGAGTTTAAAGGTGTTTTAATCAGTCGTTTTTAAGTTCACCAGTACAGCCCACATCACCAGAACCGCCCACCATACACTTACTTGTCGCGTAGCACGGTCCACAGCTCTCCGCCTAAGCAGCATTCCAGCAGCATGTAGATATACTTGTTGTCTCGAAATGTTCGGTGCATTCTAAGGAACAAAAAAAGGGAAAAAAAACTCAGAAAGGAAAAGCCAATTAAGATTTCACCGCAAACATTTGCAAGGTCTTCACGGAACGAAATGATACGGCGGACGATAAGCACCGAGAGGCGCAGTTTCAAACCACATCGAAAAGAGTTCTCGAAAAGAGTTGCAGTGCAGTAACTTAAAAGATGAGGCGGCCAATGATATAAAGAGGCATAACCGCGTTTCTCCAATATACTGTATTTTACGATCTGCACTGGTCAAGACTTTTGCATTTTTTCTTGCACTATCTGTCAGAAATTGCCCTAGACATTTATTGGGTGGATTTAAACTCAAAAAAAGTTTTACATAGTTGTGCTAAAGAGGCTGGGAAATCGTGAGCTTGCATCATCAAACAGAAAATCTTCATCCAGCGAAAACCACAGATCTTGAAGCTCTGTGCGTAATTCCAGTCCACCCTGCTGTGCACTGCAACTTGATATCTCCGCGTTTAACTGTCAATCTCACTTCGAATGCGTAAGTTGTTTTTTGTAGTATGATCCTCATGAAAACCGCCACAAGCAAATCAGTTTTGCTGTGGTATCAGCGCATATTTTATCATATTTTAAGCGAAATGCAAAAAAGGTTTATAAGTGAGTTGCGACATGGCCAACACAAGCTGTAGCCATGACTTCGTGCGTTCTTTCTAGCACTGCCATACTTGTTTACTAATTTACCAGCAGAAAAAAAATATCATCTATATGTATCGTTGGTGAAGACAACAAACGTGCGCGAAGATCAAAAGATCAAAGCCACCGATTGGCTGAGGTTGGCGGCACGTGCCCAGTCATCGCTCTCGCAGCACACTCACTTAACGATGAAATCACTGTTACATTCCATCATAATCTTCTTTTCGTTTTTTATGTGTTCCTGTTGGCGCGTGTCGACGATATACCGCTTCTTCAAAACCTTCATAGCAAAGGTTTTTGACTTGTCTTTCTTTAACTCCACCTGCAGCAGAGCACAGTTTTCACTTACTAAGGAGAAGACTATCTTCAAAACAGATTAAGACTATTTGAATTAAACTGAAGAGTTTTTAAAACTCTTTAAGCGTTTCTATTCTAAGAAACGCAAAATGCTAAAAAGGAGATGAACAAAATCATGTGCTGCATAGACAACTTTTCACATTAGTTAAGAATACGCAACAAAGTTCGGAGTGCAACGAAGATAAAAGTAACAATAGCTGTAACGTTTGCTCATTTTACTGTGGATCTCAAATATATTTTGACGACATCCATCACCGGAGGAATGCTGGCTGCAGCTTACATTTACCATGCTTGCTGCAGATTGCTGCGAAAAGATGAGTGAAGTACCAGACCTGAAAATTTTGCCTTCTTGCCGTAAGGTCAAGATAATCTATTTTTAAAAAAAATAATTTAGAAAATGTTGAATGAAAACCAACATATTTAAGACCGACTGCAATAGTATTGAAAAACGTTGGATTTGCAGCCTAAAATCTTGTTTTGAAGCGGTTGGGAGGGCAGATCGAAACCTTGAATCAGTGCTTCTCATTTGCTTCTAATGCTGAGATGAAAACACAGAGTGTTGCTTCAGTCTTTTCTTTTGTAAAATCGTTGAGAAAATTTTTTCGGTTATTTTTTGTCGATAAAAAGGAATGCTTTGTTGAATGAAGGACTTGCAACATGTTTTGTGTTCCTTCATGACCATTTAAGACATGTGCTTCATCCTTCCTTTGGAAATTTTTGCACGAAAAAATCACTCTTCCCCAAACACGTTTTGTTCAAGTAACAAATTGAGTTGCTCAACAGAAAGGCACCACGACCTTTAGTCAGCACAAAGTGGTTGAGATGAAAAGCATATTCATCTTTTAAACTCGAACCCGGTTATAAATCAGAACTTTATGATCCTCTAATGGAGCGAGGCCATTTTTAGACCAAAAAGCCATAGTAAGCGCCATTTTCCGTTGCTTGATGCGTATCTCGTTTGGTAAACGTTTGACAACAAAACGCATGACCTTGCAGCGATTTGAGAGATTTTGTTGCATAATTCCGTTTCACGAAGGTCAGAAGACTCGTAACCGAATAGTTAACTTCAAACGCCATTGGTGGAGAAAGTGCTCAGCAAATCACCCTCGACATTAGTTGCCTCTTACCAGTTCAACTCTGCCGAAGCCTCCCACACCCAGCGTGTCGGTGGCGATAAAATCTTCGAGGGCTAGCGCATCGTACGCCGATTTGTCGGCTTTTGACCTGTATATAGACCGCATCAGGAGTCAGTGTTACAACGGCTTTCTTGCTCATCTGATCGCATTGAGATTCTATTCTAGTACTACGACAATAACATTATATACGCGCTTAGTATCAGCGTCAATAATGTTTATCGGGAGGGCAGCAAATTGCCTCTTCAATGCTTTGGCCGCGAGAGCTATTAAGTCGTCACAATTTTTAGAAACCAATATTTTTGGAGCTGTTGTTGACGCCGTTTAACACTGGTATCGTACAAAGCAGAATAAATACGCATCGCTACTTTTGAAAAACACAACGAACAGCCTGTCATTATTTTCTGATTAAGAGCTGAATGATTTCTAAAAATATTACACACTCGTTGTTTTTGTCAGCTTGCGTTGTTTTTGTCAGCTTTATTTTTGTCAGCAGCTTGGCACTTTGCAACGTTTCAACGAACCCGTTCAAACAAATCTTCAATGGATCTTTCATGCAACCGGTGTTTTGCAGTGATTTGCAGTAATATACCTGAATAAAACCAGTTCGTCGTAGGTTTTGTGTCTGATGCTTTCCAGATCACCGATTAGCTGGTTGAATGACCTGAAAAACGATTTCTTGTTCAAATGCAATAACTTGTCCTTGTGATTTAGAATGTGCCAATGTTGGCTTAGAGCTGTAAACAAAAGATTACTAAGGAAGTCTGTGAAGTGTAAATTTTGGACAACTGTGTAAGCATTGTCTGCACAACCGGAGAAACTATATAGTGCTTGGGTATTGAATGCTTTCTCAAAAGATTCCTCCATCAGTGGCAGTAGTTCATCGTGATGTATCAAGCAAGTATTTTGCTTCACTAATAGGTTCAATCTTTGATTTACCCAGGAATGAACCTAAATCAGTAGCTCGACAGCAATGTCATACAATTAAAAATCACGAAGAACCTTGCATGTATTTCATGCAGCAAAAAATTGAGCTTCAGTTATTTTATTGAAAACTCTTTGTATCATCTAAACCATATCAAACCAAAGTGATTGCCTATTTGGGTTAGAACCTTTTAAGTTTCAGTTACCAAGTTCAGATCAAAGCAGTGGCTTTTGGAAATATATACCCGCAAAAAGTAAATTATCCGGAAAAAACAAGTAAATTGTGGTGATAAACACTTTTCCCCAACAAGTATCTTCCAACAAAAAATGTCTTTGAAATGAAGTTGTGATGTTACCATGGTTAATTGAGTACTTTGTCAGACCTACGATCATTTCGTATCGTCTTTTACTAGGACTTTTTTGCTTTTGCGTATAAAATGATCTTCCTGGCTGCTTATCCCCCAAACTTTCATTGTTCAGAGAGTTTCAAGCAGGTGTTCACTTTCCTGAGAGCTCGTGCGGAAATGCGGATGAGTTGCGGAAATGCGGATGAGTTGCTTCAAAATAATAAAAATGACGTTTCTCAGCTCGGTTTGCAGGGAGTCATGACGTTTACTGACCAGACTGACCGAAAACCTTAGTGAAATGGGCGGGCAACTTTTGGACACGCCTGAAGGCAAAAACAAGTTCAAAGATTGCTAAACAAAGAAATAAACATTCCCTTTAAAACGTTCAATCGGCCCTATGCCTAAACAAATTCATTTAAACGTTTTGCACGTTGAACCTTCACTATCGTGGATAGATTTTAGTCCGCTTTGACCGAGTAGACACCAAAATCAAGAAAAACCTTTCTGCGGCTTAATAGTGGCTATAGTTCGTGCGAACAAAGAAAATGTGCAAGAGATGAAACCGCGTCTCGCTGCACAGCAGAGGTGAGCCTAAAAATGCCGACTGTTTTCGGTTCTTTGCCACTGCGCTTGGTTTGTGCGAGGCAATTTCTTATTATCGACTCTACAATCTTTACAATCCACTCAGAGCACAGCTCATGCTGACTAATCACGTACAGTCTCTTTCCTTTCCGGGAAAACGTCATGGCTTTCGCAATTAGCAAAAACGTTTCTCAAATCTTTGGAAGCAAAAAGCGACGGGCGTTGCCGTAATGCCGACTGTTCGTATGACTTCGCAGACGAACTGGAACGCGCGGCTATGCCGCTGTCCAGCTTTCACCTCGTTATTGGCGGAGAACTAACTTAAAGATAAAGGTATTTCATACAATTGCTTATTAAAAACATTCTTACGGTCGGTCGATGACGAGGCACGTTGCACCTTCGAGGTTGTCGACCACCACATTTGCTGTCCTCGTATCCTCTCTGTTATAAAAAAAGACGATTATACGAAGTGCAAGCACATGTCTGTTTCATTTTTCGGTTGTCTCAAATACGTTGCCCTTGTCGTGATATGACTTTTTTTTATAAGAGCATTGCTGTTGCACATCTCTGAACTGTTTTCTGCATTTCTGCAAAGCATTTCAAACATAGATTGCCGTGATGGTTTCACTGGTAAGTTAATAACACTTCGTGTTTCTCGGCCAACTAAAAATGGACGTTTATGTAAGTGGCCACCCAACGTTACATGAAACAGTTGAGGATGATCCGGTCAGAAGTTAGTTTTCGAACGGCAGCTGATCACGTTCGGCCATATTGGTCGTGTTTATGAGTAACGTACTTCAGATAAAAACTTTTACCCGCGAACAAGTAGGAAAAGTGTTTCCCGCTTGTACGACAGCAACGATGAAGACCTCATACATCTGAGCTATCGATTCTTGCAGTCAGAATGAAGTAACAAAAATAGCACTATTTTCACGCCACGTGGCTCGAGTGCGACAGATGGAAAATTCAAACGTTTGCAATTGCTCTAACTTCTCGTCTTTAAATGGTGAAGAACCTGAGGCGCATGTCATTTCAGTCTGACATCACTCTGCAATTACCAGCTACTTTGACGTAAAGACTGATGAAATTTTACTCCTGACTATTGAAACCAATCTGAAGCACGATTCGATGATGACTCGTTGACAACAGACCCACAGCCAAGTCTTAAGGTTTGGGGGCACAATACATGTTTAGCGGAGCAAGATTTTTGTTTTTATTATATGTTTTAATAAAAGAATTTCTGGGATTACAGGCCTGGTTGACAACCGTTTCGGTGGAGAAACTTCGACATCACTGCTTTTTCATAGTCGTTCGAACTTTAACATGAAGCCCTGTTGCCCAGTTTTTTCGTGGGTGACTGCATATGTCGCCTAACTGGTTTTCGACGGACCGGAGTTTGATGATGAATACACCAAACAAATCACAGCTGGAGATAACTGAGCGAGAAGTTTGAAATACTTTTGATCAGCGCTAAGTGAAAGAATAAAGTTGAAAAGCAGTTACCGTTAGTTGTATCGTCGTCAGACCATTTACCAAAAACGGTTTGGCTTTGATGTTCTACGCTTGAAACACTTAACTTTACCAATGAGGTAAACTTACAAAATATGTTGTATATCCATTTTTTATTGACACGCATTGCTAGACAGTATACTCTTGCAGTAATATGGTGAGGTCTGCAGGGCCGTCGCCAGCGGGGGTGCAATGGTTCCCGGCCCCCACATTTAAAATCTGTGCTCCCCATTTCATGTTTGGCCCCCCGGTTGCTGCATACATCCAATATTGTATTTAAAACTGTGACCCCCCCCCCTTTTGGTCTTTGGCCCCACCTGCTGCGAAATCTTGGTGGCGGGCCTAGAAGTCTAACGCAGAATGCCAAAGGATACGTTAGTTTTGCGAAACATTTCGCAAAATATCAACACCCGCCTCTCTGGTTTGATGACTGAACGCTGTTTCAATAAAGTGGGACCGGGGTTAATACCGGTGACGTCGTGCCTACTGGAGCCCAAGACCCCAAATTTTAAGCGAAGTTCACAAACACAGAGGGTCATAGCGAACGAGACGTGGAGTCCGCGTCGCGGATTTATTTTGTATATATAGGTCGATATATATATTGGTCGATCTCTCCATATCTTTGCTAAATCGACGTCCTGGTTAAAACGTTAGCCACGTTGAACCAACACCTAAAAATAAGCAAATTCAGTCACTTTGCCGAAAGTCACGATTTCGTGATTACAACACACTTATATGGGACAAAAACAGCTGCATTATGGCATTTCCTCCAAAACAAAAAAACAAGGAAACCAGATCAATAGCCACAGTGTTAAAAGAATAGTGCCACATTCTTTGATGCTATGTCGTCATAGACACTCGAAGTGTCGATATAAAATTACCCTGTTTGTCAGTGTGACAATTGTACGAATTTCCGGGCGAAAGAGTAGTTTTTAGAAGAAAATCAACAGACTTGCAACCATTGTTTTTAATTTGAAGAAAATGCAAATCATTTTTTGTTTTGCGTACCACCTATCAAGCAATTCAAATACGTTTTTATTTTTACAATTTGTTATCCCTTACTAAAACTTCAAAATTTCTGATATATACACGGTGGTCCAAAAGATGTATCCATTTCATTATCGTTATCATCTCATGTCATTTTAACCCATGCTTTTGTTTTCCAGGTAATTCATAGCAAGAACTCCAAAGGTTTATTTCCCAGCTTTAGTGGATCAGGCAGCAAGATAGATATTCCGTGCAGGAAAGGATCAGGATTGTAGAGGCCTATTTCGCGATGATATCAGTTGTGCAAACTCAGTGACAATTTTGAAGGGACTTTCCATGTAGAAACGCTCCAACCAGAGGAGCAGTAAAGTATCTCCTGGACAAGTTCAGGGAGGCAGGAATTTCGCAGGGTAAGGTCGTAGCGGCCGGCCACGGTTAGTGAGGACATAAAATCACATCGTGACTGCTAGACAATGTTTGGAACAGTCTCCAAGGAAATCGACAAGGCTCTTGCCCCAGCAGATCGATCTTGCAAGGAGTTCAATTATGTGCATAATGCGCCAGGATCTTCACCTGCTTCCTTATAATATGCATGTTTTACAACTTCAAACCGATGTGAATAAGGCTTAGGGGCGTGCCTTGGGGAAACCATCAGTCAGCGAATCGAAGACCATCCTGATTTCTGGTGCTTCATTTTTTCAGTGACGAGGCAAATTTCCACATTAGCGGTCGTGTGAACAAACGGAATACGCGTTTTTGGACTCAGGTTCAGCCGCGTGAGCATCAGTATCGACCTCCTTAATGTGGAAAATGCCACTGTTTGGTGCGAGTTTGGTCCTAGTGGCATTATCGGGCCGAACTGGTTCGGAAATGCTGACGGACATCCGGTTACTGTGAACACAGAGCTGGGCATTAAATTAATAAGAAAATTAATCCCGACACCGAGGCGGAAGCGAGGAGTCGACCTGGAGACTGTGATTTATCTTCAGGATGGAGCAACACCGCGTTGCTTCAATGCTTCACTCGAATACCTCCATCGTTACTTCCCTGGAGACAGGATCATCTCCTGTGGTACGGACCACGCTTGACCTGCCCATTCTCCAGACCTATCCCCTTTGGTTTTTCTGTGAGGATACCTAAAAGTCAGAGTCTATGCTAACAATCTCCAAATTATTGATGCGCGCAAGCATAACATTCGAACGGAAATCAGGAGAATTCCCAATAAGGTGTTGGACAGGGTAATTATAAACTTCGATCTGCGAGTAGCCACACTGACTCAGCGCAGAGGAGCTTGGATCGAGCACATTATAAACTATTGAGCTGCGCTCGCAAAATGGTCATGTACGAGGAAAAACTTACACCACACAAAACTTACATGTCTATAAGACAGAAAATGAAAACAATTGCAAATCATGCTTTTCAGTACAAAATGGCACTTCATCAAACATGAATACATCTTTTTGGACCACCCTTCAGCAAATTACACATATTTAAAATATTTTTCTTCTCCGAATTTCAACCCTTTTCAGTCTTCTTTTTCACCACTGCAAAAAAAGCATTTAATTTATGTTTTTCCTCTTTACTATTTTCTTGGTCCTCATTATTTTTTAATGTTTGACTAATATGTTCATGAAAAATCTCAAATCTCTTCCCAATAACTCTGTTAAAATTATTCCGTTTTGGTAAGCCTCCAAGCCTGCTTACAGGATACTCACTGAGAGGTAGCTGATGTTACGTAACAAGGTGACAGAGAGACATCAGTTTGATTCAGTTCAGTCGCTACCTGATGAAAAGTCTTGGCAGTTGCTATCTGTTTTTTCAAGTGACAAAAAGCACTATGATTTGACCATATCGTGGTGTATCAGCGAAAGAAAAATCTAAAATGCATCACTGCAGAAGTTAGATTGGATCATACAGGGTCTTATTCTGCGACAACACAGAGCCTGCGCTGGACTTGTCGCCAGGATACGCGTTTCTTAAACTGCTTGTCTTAAATGCTCGTTCGCAAAACCACTTTTCAGATAAATATCCGACATGCGTCAGTGCGTGTCGTATCTTATCGCCAATCAACGACCTCAACATCCCGCGAATGCGGGCCTAAAGCTCCTTACACTTGCAAGGCCTTTTCTCCAAACCAGTCGCCTTTGCCAAGGCTGCGGATGAATACAGGAGGATCTTTTGTAGCGCTGTTTCGCTTCGTTACATTCACCTGCGGAAAGCAAAAGCCGGACTCAGAAGATTACACAAACCGATACCGGTAAACGTCGACAAGGATATGAAGATACCATCGGGTACGCGGGCCCTTGTCTTACTGCGGATCTGCTGCAACGGTTTGGGCGCAGTGTGCAAAGCCCAATATTTGGCAGCGACCTGATTAACGTCATGCACTAGCTATCAAGATAACTGTGCAGAGATATTCATCGCAATATAAAGCACCCAGAAAGACAAAAGGATTAAGGCAACGGATACTGGCACTTTTCCTTTGCTTATTCTCATTAGGGCTGAGGTCCTGGCTTGCTTGGTTACCTGTGTCATGAGCCGTCTTTGAACGCTTTTATGAAACTAAACAAGGTCTTTCTTTTGGGTTTCTTGTTCGTTGCAATTTAGATTACAAATTTATGTTTTACTTGAGCTTTTTTAATTTTGGTGTTGAAACAAATAAGGCCTAGCTAACGTTTCTATCAAATACACTTTCAATTGTTATTTAATAAGAGTAACGACCCATGTCATTCACAAGTCGCTTCTGTACGCCGTTTCTTTGTAACAAACATTTCAAAATCATTCTCAGTGTATAAATGTGTCAAACAAGAATGAACCATATTAATTTTTTACTACAGCATTTCTTTATTTGTTTCGCTGCATTCAATTTAAGTATCCTGCGTCCTAACAAATTTAGGCTAAAGCAAAACGAAACAAGCACTGATTTAAGCAGCTGGCCGGAGGTATAAACAACTAAGGTAGTTAGTTAAAAGCCGAACCGAAACTGCTCTTGAGTTTTTCGGCGGAAGTGAGTAGCCTAAAATACAAAATATCGCACGAAAACGCACAAGCGCAAAATTTCATTAGAACTCACGTTTCCTTTGCTGAGGATGTAGAACGTGTCGCCGACAGCCCCCTGACGCAAGATGTACTCTCCGTCTTCGTAACGGCGCTGTGGACGTCAAAAAATGTTAGTTGGTTCAAACAACGTGTTCATAGCACAGGCGCCCGTAAAGTTCGGTATGCTGCACCAAGCAAGCAGCTGGACTGCAATAGCTTATTGTGCTCTAACAAACGCATGCGTTACAGGCGATTGTTCTTGGCAGCTGTCGATTGATTGCAAAGACCGAATGGACCGCGAAGTTTATGTCATAAACCAACCTATTGACTGGTAAAGGGATTGCCAGCAGTTGGCGCAATGAAAGCTGGACATTTCGCAAGTTGCGCGATAGAAAGGATCTACTGAAATTATCACACGGAACCTTTGCTTAGCAAAACAAACGACGTATTTATCTTGACAACAGTGATGTTCCTCATGGCAATTCTAAGCAGGAGGAATGCGAGAATCGATGTGACAGCATCTACACTATTTGATAGGACGCCGCCAAACAGCGGGTAGTTTTTACAGAACTTTTCGCTTCTTTGCTGCTTCATCTTGTGCAAGTTAAACTTTTGATTTGCCAAAATGATCCATGCAAGATTATTGCAAGATCTACTAAAACACACGGACGAACTTGGGAAGGGGAGAGTGTAACAGAAGCAGACGTTGTTGCCCAAGGCCACCACCACGGCACGCTCAGCGTAAACGGCTGAATGACGTGGAGAACGAACCGAATTTATTGACAGCGTGATATGTATTGTGGGTGTGCATGTAATGAAAATGACTGCAACTGAAATAACGTAGCAAACAAACGCCTTGCGCATTTACATGTGGCGACTTCAAAGTGCAACGCTTTGAAAGGGATTCGCGGTCCTGGTCATTTTGGCCATGAACTCATCTCGTCGCGGACACCTGGCCGGATTCGCCTGAAGTAACGGGACCGCCGTCGTTTTACTGACGAGGCGTTTAATCTGGCGGTGTATCGCTTTCGCTGATTTTTGCTGGAATTCGTGGCCGGACATAATTGGCTCAAAACGAGGCCTTGTTTAACCTTCGCCGTTGCCTGTTTTGCTCAGCTAAGTCGCTCCCGCGCGCAAACAACCAGTCGGTTGAACAGAGACGGCGGCGCTTCGTCGTACAAGCCAAGCCTCTCGAAAGCCGCAGCAGCGAAACTGCAGGAAAATCGGTTTAATTCGCCCAGCGTCGAAAAACACGAAAAACAGGCGATGGTGGTTTCTTTCCTGGACAAGAAGGACTGCTTCTTATCACAGTCGCAGTTATTCTCTGAAAAGCTTCGCGCGCGCTTAAAGTTGAGTGCTCTGCGCTAGCTTTTTAATTTGGTTGACATTCGGCCGTCTAGCATAAGATTCGCACATAACCCGCCGATTGCCTCAAACCAGTGAGTCATTATTTGTTTTCAAACATCACTTCCTGCCCTGTTGATTACTGATCCGAAAAGAAAAAAAGTTTGTTGAAAAAGCGTTTGTGGAAGCATTTGCGCAGCTATGTTTTAGGCTTTGTTACTTCTTGGTTGTTGCCTAACTAACAATTAAGAGGAAGATCAAATGGCGATGCCTCAAATCGTCAAGAAAACTAATTAAATGAAAAGGTGATTACCGAAACATACCAGCAGCAAGCAATATATGCTTGCAAAGGATATGTTTCAAATATTTCGCTCACATTCCAGTAAATTCAAAATTTTCTTGCTCCTGAATTTTCTAGAGGACGCGCGCAAAACACCGTGGCTCCCACAATCCAATCATCTATAAAGGTTCGAGCAAGCATGGGCGTGTGGAAAATGTCATTCGCGATGATAAACAAATCTCAGACGTTCTCGATCCAAAACCATGCCGCAAAACCTTTGACTTGAGAAGGCTATTGCACTCTTCCATTCATCATTCCAATTACGACCTGCTCCTCCGAAAGGCCAAATTTACCTTTTTTCTCCTCTTTAGCTCACGAAAAGTAATTATTGTCCTTTTTAAAATTAATACCTACTGCATGGCAACAGTCTCATGGAAAGGAGTATTAATTGTCACTTAGCGCCTCAGCGTGCCAACTTGTCATTAAGCGCCATGGCCTTCGTCAACAAAACTTCTTTGCCTTTTAATCTAGCCACTACTTCCTTTTCCATATTTCATAACATAACTTTCTTATAGTATCTGTGAGCCAAAAGTCAAGAAATGGATTTTGCAGATGATTCAGGCGGTTATATTCGATATTTTCAATGGAGAAATGGTCGAGGATATCGTCAAGTTGTTTATCGCTGAAAAGCGATTGATCGTCAAAAAATTTAGTTAATGTTTGTCTTTGAATCTATCGCTTAACATATTTCTACCTTATCTGCGTCCACTGCAAAATACCTCTGTTTTTAATCCTTGAAAGAAAAGACAGATTGCGTCATGGCGCTTTGGGTCTTTTGCTTGCAATTGTGGCCAGAGCGGTGGCAAGTTCGAGTTCAGAAAAATTTAGTCGATTTTAGCTTTGTGTTGAATTTCCTGGAAGAGAAGAGCATTAGGCAGCTGCGATTTAAGATTTTGACGCGCAATCAATATATAAGCCGACCGTTTCTGCTGAAATCTTTCCCAAAAACAGCAAAATTGTAGTCTCTTGAAAATCATTCTATAATAAAGTAACCTCCAGTCAACCCCCGCACGCGCGAAGGCACTTACCTCCTCCATTACGTCGACGATCCTTCTCAAAATATCTTCGCTCAATGAGGCGAACGTCGGAACACTAAAACAGCAAAACAATCCACTTCAGCATGATGCTGACAAGCGAGTGTTACAAGCAGCAGAAATCTGCGAGAACCTACAATGATGTTGTGCCCACGAAAGATGAGCTGTCAAGCAGAGTTTCAAAAACACTTCGCGGAAAAATCAGTAAATTTATATGCTCATCGATCTTCTGCTGATATATTCGACATCGAAATTAAGAGTTCCAATTCAGTTTTGACCCAAACAAAGGATGAAAGAACAAAGCTCCAAAAATTCATCATCCGCATTTTTACAAATTTACCTTGCTGAAAAAAGCAGACACTCTATCATAGGCGTAGCCAGGGGGGTCAAGGAGGCCATGGCCCCTCCCAAAATTTCTAGCATATCCTGCCATTTCGTGCTTTTGAGAGGCAGTGTCCCAAACAAAACATTGTTGCTAGCTTAAGTCAAAAGATTTAGCCCAAAAAACTTTGGGCTGGCTACGCAACTGCACTCTATGCGTCGCAGTGAAAGCGTAATGGGCATTTACTTTTTGTTTTATTTTAGGGTTGCTGCATTCTACATTTTTGCTAGCGATGGTTTACCTGTGAGCTGTAATAACGCAACAGTTTCTCGCAAGCAAATCAGCGTAATCGAAGATGTTTTTTACAGATAACAAAATTCAGGGGTGTATTGTTACAAAAGCAGGGGGAACGCTCTATTAAACAGAAGACATGCCTTGCTATAACCAAGATGGTTCAGAATTTCTTCCGCTGAGAATTGCGCATAAATGGAGAATACATGCTCCGGCGATTATGCGCCACATCAAAAAATAAAAAAAACGCCCTTCCTTTTTCAAAACAAGGGGTCAACCTTCCCCTGCAAAAGCACCTCTGACTGAATGTGTTGATTGAAAATAAAAGAAACACAACTGTACAAAGTTAAGTCATGTGAGCTGGGAACAATTGTTCTTCTCATAACGGAAAAAACTAAGCAGTTACTTCGGGTTTCAAACTTCTCGTATTTCCTTTCCATTGCAGCTTCATAATCTCAAATCGAGGGAAATTATACGCAGAGCTAAACCATACATTTTAGAATGACTTTATTACAATAACGATAATACGCCAGCTTTAATGTTTAAAATATTGAGCTAGAGCTTTCGTTCTGAGAGCAGTTAGCTGAGCACAACATCATACTGGTGTTACAGCCGACCTCGAGCGTATTTTGTGAAAAAGCGTAGCCTGTTTATAGAAAGCAAAACCATTGCATCTTGCCATGAAGTAATGCCCTGTTGGAAAATATATCGAAACATCCGCTTGTAATGTGGCATGAGTTCTAAAAAAGCTTTCACATGTTCTAACAACTTCACGCTTTTATCTAAGCTTTGTTGACGTTCTAGCACCAGTTGTGGACAGGAAAACGGGATGTAATTACCAAGGCAATTGTGTAGCGCAGCAGGTGCTGTTATGCGCACGCTAACAATCGAGAAGCACGAGTTGATTGCTTTTGACTGAGAAGTGACGGCAGAACCCACCAAGCCTGGTTGAAAAACAACTTTCAGCCATATAATGAAAGTGATCATAACACACATATATTAAACTTGCGATAAATGAGTCTTGACACGGTGCGTCATGCGCTCCCAGTAAGTGCTGCGATTAGATTTACTGGCAGACCTTTTCAGAAATTCAAGATATTCTGAATGCTTGAGGAGCCCGCTTCTCATCATGATTGCCTGGAAGCAGTGGCGATCGATTGCCCACGACCGGACATGTGTCGTAGCTGCGAGAAGTAAACAAGGAATTGAAGTCGCGAGTTATGTACGACGTAAACCGAGTGGGGAAAAGTTCAGAGTTTGAGTGGTTCTTACATTAAGTTTCGTTGGCCATAGAAAACTGGAAAAAAACAACACGAAAAGAACACAACAAAGTATGAAAGGTAGAACACTTTTGAGCGAAACAACAACGTAAGTTGCTGCAAAGCTAATCCCCCATTGTTGCATACTATTTCATCACAACATTACCAACCATGAAAGGCCTGGATATAAAACGTTTTATTTCGTAACAATTTCTTTTAATCCGCAATGCTTCGGCCACACATTCACTGGAGAACACGATTTTGACTGAGATTGGTAAACTTTAATAGAAACAGGTAATATTGCATCTTCAATGCCACATTTTTTGGCCGGAGGTCAATTTATTTTTACATCATGCTGTGCTTTGTCTTGCACAGTGGTTTTCAACCTTTTTTGTACCGTGATTCATTAAAGCAACCCACTATAACCTAACGACTCCATCTAAAACTCATATGAAGAAAATGTAATGCAGCAGAGTACATAAAATATCTGCTCACGACCCCTTCAAAAATGGTCCACAACACCTCTGGGGGCCGCGACCCCAGGTCGAAAACCACTGGTCTAGTGTAATCAATGAGGATTGCTTCCAGGAATTTAAAAAAGAACTTGGAAAAATTAAGCACCTCTACTTATCAGGTGAAAAATCGTTAAAATTGTGCATTGTTCAATCAACCTTGGCAAAAATCTAATTTCAGGGGTGGGTGCCGTGTGGTCTTTGTAAGCTGTTCAAAGCAAATTTTCATTACCACTTTTCTCTGAAGAGAATGCTTTAAGAATCAGTTGCAATTACTACGCAAGATTTAAGCGGACGCAAATTAAAACTGAGAATACTATGGTGAAATGCAGAATCAAAAATACGTAGGTCTATGTTTTGTTTACCCAACAAACATACCACTGCAAAAAACAAAAAATAAACTGACTGGAAATGAATGCACTTTCTTGAAAATTGCTTGCTGCATACAATTCTCCTCGACTTGAACTGACAACTGCCAGTTTTTGCCTCTTTTGGTTGACGAATGATTTGAAAGGGAAGGAACGATAAGCAAAACTCTTGGGAATTTTATAGAAAAATTACTGATGAGCGTGTATCTTTCTATTCGCTCTTCATATTTAAATTAAACGCTTCAGTGACATTGATCACAATGGATTGTTGCTGGCATCACATTTATAGAATAAACGAAAGCAAGCCATATTTTTTCCTCCGAAAGCACATGAAATTATTCAAACTGGTGGCACTGAAACAGTTATGGTGTTGGATCGTTACAGTTTATCCACACGCGCAAATTGAACAGGAGTCCGATGCCAGTTGCTTCTTTGTGGACAACTTCGTCCTCCGTTGCTGATTTTAGTCAGCACATTCAAGAAACACGTGGATCATTGACGCGCGTATCAAATATGTGCGCAAGTAACTTGTTTTCGAGCGTGCAGCAACCAGCATCACCTTTGACCGTGGCGGTACGCGTGCAGTTGTAGAGTATCGCAAGTTCTCCGAAGACCTTCCCTTCGGCCATGCTGCAGAGATGAGCTCCAGCTTTCGTGACGGCGACTTTGCCCTCTTCGCGAGCATGTCAAAACAAAACCACAATTCAATTCAATTTAAACAAAATCGCATCTGTATGCTGGAAAGCACCGGATCAACCTCGCTGTCTTGTTCAGCTGGCCATAAGCGAGAGCTTAGATCTATCGGCAAGGTGTGATAGAAAACAAGCAAAATTTTGCTGCACCTGCCAACAGCTGAAAGAGCGCATTAAAACATCAAAAAAATTGCCTGAATGGTTATGGTGGACTTTGACAGCCATAAGGCAAAACCACATATTCGCTTGTTATTCACCGCTTACAACCAGCAGTCGACAAAAAACACAAATCAATAGTTCTTGTTTTGGTTTTTGTAAGTGGTCGAGAAACGGATTGCTTGCATTCACGAATGAGCAAAAAACGGTTTTAGTTACGACTCGGGTTCGAGTTGCCTCTCAGTTAGCACCATACGAAAACAAAGGCAAAACCATAATTCTTCTCGTCACTAAGGAGAGCGTTAGCACTGACGGCAATAATCGAATGAGAAAACTATCACCCAAAAGTCTTAACAGTAAAAGAG
>Ga0210059_1003251_pt1 | contig 25902 bp, 9 predicted proteins | sample Ectturendosymbi2_FD_188042 | JGI IMG/M metagenome (GOLD analysis project Ga0210059, IMG submission 188042) | Ecteinascidia turbinata endosymbiont from Florida, USA - Sample 2 (SPAdes) (version 2) | ecosystem: Host-associated > Tunicates > Ascidians > Unclassified | place: Key West, Florida... | reverse complement strand
CGAATATTGGACTTGTTAGTCATCAGCGCGCCTGCAATCGGCGTGGACAGCCACCTTTATTTAATATTCGTTAGCGAAGTTAAGCCAAGAAGGTTTATCGCTTGGTTGAGCGTCAGGATTTACGTGCCGGACTTTACCCAACCTCTTATGGAATAGTGTGAACAGTGCTATTGTTTCGAAATAGTACCACTGTGTCATTATTTCTTTGCTGTTTGAGAGCTGCCCAATAACACAGGCAGCCGCTTTCGCTTATTAACGCAGTTCTCGACTTGCCGCTTTGATGTACGAATTGGTCTGTTGTTTTTCCTTGTTTAATTCTTTAATGACTGATGACAGACTCAAAAGGAAAGGCAGCAGTGAAAATAGGAATGGAATGTGGAAAACTGATAACTGACTCAAGATTTTACCAGGCTCCAAAATGAAACGAAAAAATAGTTTCAGGATTGTTGCCAGTGCAGTTGGTGATCCACAGTATGTCTGCATCGTAGGTTTGCAACATAAACGTGAGTGGATAAGTTTCTTGACAGAACTAAGCACCTGATCGAACCATAATCAAGCCTGTGAAAAGCTATGAACTAATCGAATGTGAGTTGAGGATTAGCGGACATATCTTGAAATCTGAAGATTTCGAAACCATACAGAAACTAACCACAATAATGCGTTATTATGCCAACAGCCACAGAGCGCATTTGCTGCAACGATTTGTCGGATGTTAATGCGAAACGAATGGAGAAAAATGTGGACTGCATAACAGAATATTCTGGATTTCGTTGTAACTGTCTCGAGATTGACGTTTTAGAAGCAGACTACTACGAATATCAAGAAACAAACGAGCCATCCTTGGAGGGCAAACTCATTCGTGAGTACGTATTTGTATTTGAAAAATATCCACAATTTGAAAGTGTTCTCATTGTTCAATTTAGGTTACATATTGAAATTCACGTAAAACAGTCCTGCAACATAACTTTCCCTTTTTTGATCCAGGAGGTAGAGGTACAAAGCATACCGAAGATTCGTGCGATGGGTTTGGAAGAAACTCGGCAAAAAAACAGAAGAGTTTTGCCTGATTGCGTTGTGTCCAAAACTAGGCAACGATTTGTCTCTGAGGGTTACTGCAGCTTCAAATATCCTACTTAATTTTGAATAAACATGTGAATACATCAGTGCGTTTGGTTGTTTTGTGTACTTAAGCAATAAAAAGTGCATCAAAATAGGCAGGAGGAGTTGGATCTTCAAGCATGACGGCGCACCACTTCATCCTTGCTAATCTATTTCTAACGAGCGGCCAGGTGAGGGGCCTTTGGCGAGCATCAACAACGGCAGCTGCATTGTAAGTGGGGTGCTATTGTCGACGGATGCAAACTTTTTCCATTAAACCCTTTAGAGACCAACGTTCCCAAAATGGGAACATATTTTTAAGCACTCGTAACTATGTCACGGATTAAAAATGCGCATCCAGATTTCTTCAGAAATTTCTTCTAGATAGGTGCTATTAAAATTACACCCAGTTCATGAAATCCAGAATGTTGTTTTGTTTCTATGGCGATTCATATTCAGTCAAAACGTAGTTTTTCGGATGGCCAAACTAATCTTTGTTTGTTCATTGTAAGCTCGAAAAAAATTCAAGGAAATATGCCATGAAAAAAATTTTGATAGTTGTATTTAACTGATCCAAGCGTTAGTTTACAATTTTGTCTCTCTCTCTTTCCTCACAATAAGTTTGAAAACGATGTTCCCAAAATGGGAACGTTGGTCCTTTACAGTACAGAAATATCCATGTTTGGCAACAACCGTTCAGTAATAGGACAATCTTGAGGTAACTTTTAATCTCATTCTTGTTTCACACTACAGCGCTTCTGAAATAACTCGTTGCTGGACAGATGTGAAAAGAGTTTGTCACATGCACCAATTTATTTCATTACTGATATATAGTGGAATTGCTTCCCAGGATAGCCAGCGTGAAGATAGAGTGCTACAGTCATGGTCAAAAAATAAGACCACTTGTACATTTCAGCAAAATCAAACCAGCAAAAGTCCTTCAAACTTGCATTTTTCTGAAATAGTGTTTTGCCTGAACATTTTAAATATTTAGTGTGTAAATCACGGCTTGTGTGTGTGGGGGGATGTTCACTGTGTTGGGGGATGATTTCCCTGAAGCTGTGTAGCGGTCGTCGAATTTTCTGTCTCTTGTCCTCCAAGCAGCCTTGCTGCATCCACATGACAATCAAAATTTAGCCTTCTCGAAATCGGCAAAAGTATTGCCGTTTCTAGAAAAACTTAAGACCAGCTGTCAACAGTTTGGTGTGTTTCACAAAAATCTAAGTATAGATGAATCAAGGGTTCCGTATCGAGGCTTTCACAGCGCTAAACAGTTTATGAAAGGAAAACCAGTGCAATTTGGATATAAAATGTGGATGCTGTATAGTGTTGGCGGTTTTCCGTATAACTTGGATATATACTGTGGAAAAGATTCTCGGAGAACCACCCCATTAGGACCATATGTTGTATCAACCATGCTTAGTCCAGTAGGCGGTGATAAACAACATTTTGTTTTCTTTGATATTTTTTTTGCAAGCCACCGGTTGTTGTGTGACCTGGCTGCCAATGATATCAGAGCCTGTGGTAGGCTACAATTAGAGAAAATCGAACTGGACGCTGCCCTTTGATTGCAAACAGGGACTGTAAGAAACAGCCCAGACGATCTTACGATTTGCGTTCAGATAGCAGTATTATTTGTGTGAGATGTAACGATAACTACCCAGTCACGATTGCCAGCCACTAATTTACTGTGACGCCTGTCAGCAAAACAGAAAACGAACACAGAAGAGCAGTAGAACAGCTACACGTTGTGAAGATGTACAATCAAGGGATGGGTGGCGCGGACGTGTGAGACCATATGCTGTGATCATACCGACCGCGGCTGCGATCACGAATGCGGTGGTATAGAGCCTATTTAGCAACAGCTTGAATCTTTCTGTTGTAGCGGCTTTTCGCTTTTACAGCTATGCCAATCACACTAAGGCTGCTCATCTCTAATTTTGAAGTGAAATCGCAAGGTATTTGGTGAAAGCAGAAGCAAGGCTCCGTTTGGGTGGCCCTGCAGCGCAACAAAACACAGTAGGATACGACGGCTTGAAACCTACACTGAAATCTGTCTCACAAGATGTGTTTTCTGCCAAAAAAACACTAGGCCTGAATGTGACAACTTTGAAAAGAGACTTCATAAGAAATGCAGTACACTGTTCCACACAGCGAGGTGAAGTCTTCTTAACTTTTCTCGAGTCACTGGCATATGTGGCTGTTTCCTGCAGTTGGTGTTTTGGCTTTCTCATGTTATAAAAAGTAAACCAGCGTATTTTATATGTAAAATACGCAGGTCCGTAACCAGCTTGGGACACCAGGGGCGGCGAAGAGTTTGATGGGAGGGGTCCAAATTTTTAAACTATGTCCAATAGTTTTGACCTATGCTCAACATATTTTTCCAGGGGGCGAAAAATTTTGCAGGGGGGTCCTGGTTACGGTCCTGAACATATATCTGAAGAGCAATCTACAGAAAGTCACTTCAAACACTAGTAAATACTCGTGTTACTAAAGAAATACAAGCAATTTCCCATTAATTTTTCCAGAGAGAAACGCAGTCAGCTATATGTATTTTCAAGTAGCAGTAGACCCCAACGTTCCCAAAATGGGTACATAATGAAACAAACAAAGTAAAGCAAAATTTGAAAAAATGAAATTATTTATGGTTTTATTATGGGAAGCAGAAAAAAGTTTCAAAAAATCATGAAGAAATATTCACTGAGTCTTTGGGCCGTCCATAAAGGGTTAATTCGTTCACATATTCTGAAAACCAGAGATAGAAATGTGGTTAGGATAAATTTGAATGATGCTTTATGCCAGTGATTCTCAGATGGTGAAAGGCGTCTTGTTACAAATACACTACTACATGGCAGTTACAACGTGACAATAATCCTTACAACATCGTCAAGGCAGTAGGCAAATACCATATTACTATCAGTTATCTAATGGATAATGTGCATTCAAGTCTCGCATGCTTGCCTGCATTCTTAGTTGTAATACGGATGGGTTATTTTCAAAAATTCTAAAAGTTCTGGGGCACACCTGAGAATCTCTCGCGGCACACAGTTTGAGGACCACTGCTTTTATGTTTTTAAGAACCACTGCTTTATCACAACTGGAATGGCTTATCGAAAGTTTGGGGTACTCTCACAGCCTTTGCAAGCCCTTGCGACGTCCTCCCTTTTGGGTACGAGTACGATATCGTGAACTTGCGCTCTCCACCAGGAGTTTTTGCCTGCTCACGATTTCCATTTTCATTAAAATGCAGCACAGCCAGAAAAAATACAGAGAATATTTGCCTTTAAATCTAACCAACCCCATACTTTTTTACGTGTCATAACATGACTTACAGCTTACCTCGCTTCCAATTCAGCATGTTCATAATGCATTAGTTTTGGGGCGAAGTGGCATACCACTTTGTGAACCAAAGTTACGTGAGCCGGCAGTCGTCTAGCCGGCAGTAAATATAACGGATCAGGCAAAATATTGCTAAAAATGCGGGCTGGACGTGACGGCTGACGTAACCCAGAGGGAAGGTAGCCGGCAGTTGAAGAAAGTGCAAAAAAATACGATATGCAGAGTGTCGTGTGATTTGAATGCCTGGAAACGTGCATGATGGCGAAAGTAATCCGAAATGCACAATGTCAGCTAAGCTGAACACTTGAAATAGTGCGTGCCGGCTGATGTAGGCAAATCCAAAGGGAAGGTAGTCGGTGTCAAGCGAAATTTTTGACCTATTATTGTTTGTCAGTTATTTTGCTTCACAGAGAAAAGGAATAAAGTTTGGTGATTGCTTTTTTGATGTGTCTAGATTAAATTAAAAACTTTTTGGTTAGATGTCAGATACCCACAACAAGCTACAATAGCCTACGGGAATAACTATAACCAAAGAAAAATATTGGACTTATTCCTAGCTCTCAATTATTTTTCTTTTTCTAAGGAAAACTCTAACCCGAAACACTTAACTAAACACCAAACCTAAGTCCTAATCACCAGATTTCTCTGCAATATGTACAATAATATTCTGAGCATTTGCACATGGTGTGAAGTCAGAAATTTCACTTGACACCAGCAGTTGGGGAAAGTGCAAAAAAACACAAAAGCAAAGTGTTGGCCGATTAAAGCAAAGAAAAGTAGTCTACCTACTAGGCAAATGTTTAGACAACACCTTTTTTGAATAAAGAATATTCTTAAACAATTAACTTCTATTTGAGCCATGTTTTGTGAATTGACCATTGCTTGAAATTAAATGAAATAACAAAAGATCTAAATAATATCATTCTAGCATGGGCAGAAAGTTGAAATATGTTTTAAAAACTCATAAACCAGCAATGTTAGTCGGATATATTCAACATAAATGTGTCTCATGAACATTATCTTTCATCTGACTTACATTTCGCAATTGTAATGATAGTATGGGGAGAAAGTTTAAATAATTTTGAATGTTTCAGGAAACTGTGATATCCGCCAGAATTTTTTCACAAAAAAGGCACACGAAAAATTACTTTTCATTTGATTCCGTGATTCTAGAATGGGTACAAAGTTGAAATATTTTTAAAAAACTCATGAAACTGAAAAATCCGCCAGAATTTTTTCTCAAAAATATGTCTCACGAACAACTACTTTTCATGTGATCCAAATTTCGTGATTCTAGCATGAGTACAAAGTTGAAATATTTTTTAAAAACTCATGAAACTCCAAAGTCCGCCAAAAGTTTTTTACAAAAATATGTCTCACGAACAATTAGTTTTCATTTGATCCACATTTCGTGATTCTAGCATGGGTACAAAGTTGAAATATTTTTGAAAAACTCTTGAAACTGTGAAGTCCGCCAAAATTTTTTCAATAAAATATGTCTCACAAAGAATTACTTTTCATGTGATACACATTTCGTGATTCTAGGATGGGTACAAAGTTGAAATAATTCTGAAAAATTCAGGAAACTGTGATGTCCGCCAGAATTTTTTCACAAAAATATGTCTCACGAACAATTACTTTTTATGTGATCGATATTTCGTGATTCTATCAGGGGTAAAAAGTTAAATTATTTTTGAAAAACGCATGAAACTGTGACGTCCGCCAGAATTTTTTACACAAATATGTCTGGCGAACAATTACTTTTCATGTGATCCACATTTCGTGATTCTAGCATGGGTATAAAGTTGAAATTTGTTTGAAAAAACTATAAAACTGTAAAGTCCGCCAGAATTTTTTCACAAAAATATGTCTCAGGAACGATTACTTTTCATGTGATTCACATTTCGTGATTCTAGCATGGGTACAAAGTTATAATGTTTTTGAAAAATTCATGAAACTGTGAATTTTGCCAGAATTTTTTAACAAAAATATGTCTCTCGAACTATTACTTTTCATGTGATCCACATTTCGTGATTCTAGCATGGGTACAAAGTTGAAATATTTTTTGATGAACTTCAAGTTTGTGCAGAGTGAGGCGATCTCACTTAGGTGACGACATTCTCTTGCGTTGTCGCCTTGGTTTCTGGAATAAAAAGCTTTCACAAGAAGTTTGTGATAACAGTACATAATCATGTCAGGATTGCCCTCAAAGTAATGACGAAAGTGTTTGACAGCATGGTACAATCAAAGAAGTTCTCTGGAAAACGTGGAGTACTTGCATTGCACAGGAGTAAAGATTTTAGAGAAAAACGCGATTGGACGCCATGCGTTGTCAATGCAGTGCATGATGGAAGTGCCATAACTCAAGTTTGAAGTGTCAGAAACGAGCACAGTGTCTGTGTCTGAATGAGGATAGGCCAAAGTAGTGTGATTGCACAGAGCAAGCTTCATGCTAGAATCACATGGGACCATGCCAGAATCACAAAATGTGGATCACATGAAAAGTAATTATTTGTGAGACATATTTTTGTGAAAAAATTCTGGCGGACTTTACAGTTTCATGAGTTTTTCAAAACTATTTCAACTTTGGACCCATGCCAGATTCACAAAATGTGGATCACATGAAAAGTAATTGTTCGTGAGACATATTTTTCTGAAAAAATTCTGGCAGACATCGAAATTTCATGAGTTTTCAAAAAATAATTCAACTTTGTACCCATGCTAGAATCGAGGGGCGCAACCAGCTCTTCATTTCGATGGGGGCAATTTTCATGAACTTTCATAAGATGACGTCATCGTGCTTATTCAACCATGGTACAACTTTTTCGCAAACGGCCACAGATATGTTCTTCTCACAACATCTTCAAATATGAGAACTTATTAGTGTTAATCAGTCGTGTAATTAGGGGGGCGAAACCCACACTTAACTTTCTTCACTCCCTTGGAAAAATGTTTTGGACACAGTTTAAAACTATTGGACATAGTTTAAAAATTTGGGTCCTTTCCAGTAAACTCTTCGCCCCTCTGGTATCCCAAGCTGGTTACGGGTCTGCTTTTAATCAAGATGCAGACCCAATGATTAGTACAGAGTAAAAAGTAGTAGCCTAATAAAAACACATGTTTCCGCATTCATCTAGTTCAGTCATGGCTATATTGTGTCAGATGCATAGGCTACTAGTAAACCTACCTAACTTTTCGTCTTGTTTTAGAAATTTCATCAAATCGTTTTTCAAGATTTTTGAAACTTCAGTTGAATCTATTTGCTGTGACATAATTTCTGCAGACGATGCTGCGAGTGGTGCTATCAGATACAAGAGCCTATTTTCGGGATATATTAAATCAATGATGCTATTGCTATAATTGCAGATGCGAGACTTCGTCTGCCAATTGAAGTATTCTTGAAAGGAATGCAGCAGGAGCAAGGACCTTGAGAGGAAAAATATGCTGGTGCAAGAGCTGTTTTGGGCCCCTTACAAATTACATCTAATTAAGAGTGTCACTAGCTTTTCAATACTATGACTAGAAATAAATATGCTTTATTTGGAATTTTACATCAAAAACATTAACCAGTGTTTTTACTAAATTTCAAAAGGTCTCAGGCTGATCTCAAATAATGCACATAACACACAGATGCTTTGCGAATTTCACAATTTTACATCAACTTTAACATTAACAGTAGGCTATAGTAATTTTCACTAGCAAAACAAATCTAATACTTCTTTAAACCCAATACAGTAACAGAAGGACACGAAGAATATTGCTACTCGCTTTGTCATGGATTCTAGCAGTTTTTGAACATTTTGCTTGATTCACTGTCGTATAAAGAGTAATGCGAAACAGTGCGTCGAGTTCATGAAACAAAACAATGCGTCATTGTCACAGGTCGCGTACTTCCGCTTTGACAGGGGGCTAAAGACATTTAACATTACAACTAAAAAGTCACAGCAAAGTTTTAAGTGCTGCATTGCTTCTATTAAAAATTTTCCATGGTTATAACTTCTCTATCTCTTCCACAAGCATCTGCAGGATATCGGCGTAGTTTTCTTATTTTCCATTGTGTTTTTATATTTTATAGATCGTTTTATACTTTTATAACTTGATCTGGCGTGGGTAATTTGTTTTCATAATATGTTTGGTTGCGGGTTTTCCAAATCGCACGGCGTGTTGTAGTTATTATTAAAGTTAAAAGGTTTTCTAATAATTGTAATTCTCTGGGGTTTGCCAGTTGCAGTTTTATGTCTGAGGTTATGGGGTGAGAAGTAAATTTCCTATGTTATCTATAAAAGTCCAAATTTTTTGTGCGAAACGGCAATCTGGAAGGTGTTTCAAAGTTTCGGGCTTTTCAAGACACGTTGGGCACTGGGCCTCTGCTTCTAAAGGGTTTGCATAATCTTTTGCTAAGACTGGTAATACGTTCCATGCACATCGGTAGTTAAAAGTTTTCAGATAATTTAGGAGAATTGGGTGGTGAACATTTAACCATTTTTCTTCCATTTGTTTATCTGGAGGGATGTTCTTGAAGTAATTATTTTGTATAGACTTGCTATGTTCTTTTTACAAAATTGTTCAAAAGTGAGTTGGTACTTTTTAATTATCGCTAGAATATAGGTGTATGTTATGCTGGGTCGGGTGGCATGTGGTAGGAAATTATTTTGTCTTAATTGGAAGAGGTTTGAAATCTGTTGTTCTATATTGCATTCTATTGAGGCTAAATTGGCGTGATGGGTGTTTCTTCTGCTCTATGTTTGCAATATTTTTGTGTATGTCGTATTAAAAAAAGATCAGCGTATAATGTAATATTGGCAACATTGAATCCCCCATGGCGTTACGGTAAAGCTAATGTTTGGAAAGGGATAGTGATTTTACTACTCCCTGACATAAACTGTTCTGTTGTTTCTCGTAGATTCTCTTTTATTTTGGTTGGGTTAATGCATGTTGAACTTGTATATGTTATTAAAGGTAATATTTTTGTTTCACTTAGAAGTGCCTTGGCGTTCCAGGTCATGACATGGCTCGACAATTTTACTGTTTCGTTTCGAAATTCTTTTAATTTCTTTTTCCAATTTTTGTCTAACTTTTTTGCGGTTCCAATGACTTTTTCCAGTTTTTGTCTACGATTTTTGCGGTTCCAATGACGATATATTTGAAAACGGTTTGCTAAAATTTTGGTGTATATTTTCAAGTCTCTGTTTAGTAATGAAACTGGTCTGTAGTTTCGATGGTCTTCTTTTATATTTTTCTTTTGGACGAGGGTTATTATTGCACTTTTGATTTCATCTGGGATTATTCCTTTTTCGTGGATTTCGTTTAAAACTTGCGTAAAATCGTTTTCTATGATGTGCCAGTATTTATGGTAGAATTCTATAGCAATGCCGTCTGGTCCTCGTGTTTTGCCTGTGGCCATTTGCTTGATTGTGCAAAGCAATTCGGTTTTTGTTATCGGTTTAGTGAGGTTCTTTTTTTTCAATTCTTTATTTGGTGTTATTCCGTTTAAAAATTTTTTCTCTAATTGCGGGTCATTTGGTTTTTCTTTGAAGAGTTTTGTGAAAAATTCAAAAGTAGTATTCAAAATTTCAGGTGTAGTAGAGACGATTTGACTTTGGTCATTTTCAAGTTGGTATATGTACGTTTTTTCTCTGCTTTCCTTAAATTGTTTATAAAACTCCTTGGTTCCTTGATCTCCTGTTTCATATCGGTCTTGTTTCGATTTCATTAGTTTATGGCGCATTTTATTAATTTGGAAATTTGCCAATTCTTTCCTTTTTTTATAAAACAGCGGTAATAGCTCTTCTTCTTCAACTAGTCTGAGCCAAATATTTGTAAAGTTTATTCCAACTCTCTTTCTCGTAACTGGTTTTCAAGAGCTCGGTTTTTGGAAAATTCTATATTAAGGTCTTTTATTCGCGTTTTCATATTTAGCCTCCAAGTTAAGTTATTTTCGTATAGCGTTGGGTGGAAAGTTTGCCAAAATTGCCATTTTGATTTAGATAATTACAAAAATGTTCATCTGAATATATAGATACGTTATTTTTTCAAATACCTTTTCCTGATTTGTGTAGTTTTATGGTTTCTAATTGCAATATTACTGCGTCGTGGTCTGAGATAGCTATTGGGAAGCTCCATTCTTGTTTTGATGTTATTAATTGATCAACATAAAAACGGTCTAAGCGTGATTGTCGGTGTCCCTGTCTTCTTGTAAAGATCTTAAGATTATTATAAAGTAAACGATATGAATCTTTGAAGTTAAAGGTTTCGCAAAGTTCTTTAAAGTTCTGCGGACATTCTTTCGTCGTTGTCGACGGCTGGCGATGTAGTGCGGGGTTTGTAACCATATTAAAATTTCCAGCTATTATATTTGGTTCCGTCCAGTCGAGATAGTTGTATAACGAATTAAAAATGTCGTTGCGTACTTGGGAAGAATAAGAAGTTGTGGGTGGGTATACATTTACTAAATTTACAATTGGGGTTGTATCTTGAAATATTGTTACTGCCAGAATTCTACCATTTTCATCATATTTACTATTTTTTAAGGTAAGCTGCGGTTTATTTACAAGAATTGCTACGCCGTTTCTTCTATGTGAGTTATCTTTTGCAGATTTAAAGGCAGACTCTAATGGGGCCCGTTCATCATGCCATTTTGGTTCATCTACTGGACAACTATGAGTTTCTTGAAGCAATATAATGTCAACATTTAACTTTTTACAAACATCATATAAGATAGTACGTCTTGCGTCATTTACCATACCTGCGCAGTTAAGGGTCGCTATTTTGAGTTGCGTCGCCATTGTAAAGGTTATAAATACAGGGAAAACAACAAAAATAAACATTTCTAAACTGTAAGATCTAGACCGCGTACAGGCATTTGTTTATGACATAAATTACACACTTCATTACCTTTATCACTCATTTCAAAAAAATTCTCACACACACATAAACATATGTTGTTTCACATGCGCATGTTTTATAAGAACACATGTCAGTCCACTGTGTGTTTTGCGCTCTTTGCATGGTTTACCCTGGTAACGCTGTTAGCTGGAATCGTCAAGACTGCAACAGACAAAGCATGCAACGAGTGCAAAAGCTCGGACACAAATGTAGTTTTCCAACGAGCCATTTTCTTGATTATGGTCGTAAGAAATAACAGAAGGTGCTCAGCCATTGATTATAAAACCAGCGACTGCCCTTCCAGAAATTGTTTACATTATCGTTATCTTGAGATTCGTTTCTGCTAGTAACTGTTCTCTTAATCATCTGAACCTGTGATTTTTGTCTTTTTGCTGATTTCCTCATGGCAAGAGCGCTGCTTATAAAAATAACTACCAGATCAAATTACTCAGAAAGGTTTTGCATACTCTCTTAGTTTTGTGTACTTGATTTAATTCATTTTCCACTGAACTTGAGGAACACTGAGACAATTAAAATATTAATGTGTGAAAACAAACAAAAGCCGGAGCCACACTCATACAAGCCAAAATTTCCGGAACTGGAGCCATGTTCATGAAAAGAGCTCCGGAGCCGGAGCTGTGTCTTTCTTACGACGGCTTCGCAGCCTGAAATGATCCACACTGTAGCCGGGCAGGTAGACGATCCAGAGTAAAAATTTAATTGATACCGTATTTATTCGCGTAATAGTCGCATGCGTTCATAAGTCATACCTCCATGTTTGACCTGATCAAACGGCACGAAATTTTTAAACAACATTTATTCATCAAAATCACGTAACAAAAACATAAAAGCCATCACAGTCACTTCATTCATGGTTCTCAAATAGTTTATCACAGGAGGTGCAAAGCGCCGTCTAGAGAGCACGTGCACAGTAACAGCGTACATGTCTATGTCGCACCTCATGTATAAGTCGCACCTGACTTTTTGAAAGAACTTTTAGTACAAAAGTTCGACTAATACCCGAATAAATACGGTAAATTGCTTTAGCAACAACCTCAAACGTTTATCATAGTAATTTAACATCTGCAAGAAATTGACAAGTCATAATAGGAGGCTACTGAAGTTAATGCAACGATCGAATAGTGATCAAGCACTTTTGCCCCCTTTGTTTTGTTTCGCCCCCCTATCGCCCCCTTTCCGTTGTTTCGCCCCCTTGCCCATCAAAATCGCCCCCAAGGGGGCAATTCCGCCCATTTTTAGAACCACTGTACTACACTCTGGTATGCGCGTCCAAGCGGTCACGCAACAAACATAGAAAGATACAATTGAACAGTGCAACGTTGCAAGACAGACTTACTGCTATGCAACCAACAAAATAATTGAGAGGTACAAGGCAGGCCACCGTTATCTCACATTGCCAAAACTTACTCTCGCTAAGCCCCTTAACAAATTCGGTTATAATGTACTGCAGGACGTTCAAATCTACTGCGACTTGTTCCTCCAACAGATTATTTTTATGTCAAACACCCTCTGGAGTACTTCCCAGTAACAGCGCAAACAGCGACGGTTCAATACCGTATTGGACTTTAAATGTCAAAGCGTCTTGTTCAAAAGTCAAGAACTGGTTCAAATTCAAACATCGAAGAAGTGGGAAACGGTCAACCGACTACACCGTTTTGAAACTCGGTTGCATTCAGTGTTGCTACTGCTTATATTTTAACACCAGCTCTGATGTTTAGCAAAAATTTCTCAGATCTGAGATTTTGGCAACAAATCTGATGTTGACTGGACTCTTATTTTTTCTTTCCACATTTCCTCTGCTTTTCGAATGAAAAGTGGTTAGTTTCATAATTTTCAAGTTTCGTCCAACAGCTTCTCACTTTTATTTGTGTTTGGTTATAGTTTCAAATTGCAAAACTCCCATCGCTGCGCTGAGATTAACATATTGCGTTACGCACGACCGACTCTTGCCAAGGCTACTTGGGGAAACACAGGCTGTTCAGCGTGCATCAAAAAGCGTGCCTGCGTCACAGCGATTCGTCTGTCTGGCCAAGACTTCCTAGTTATGTTTCTAGGTGGCCTTGCTTCTGTCGACACTTCGCTCCTACATCGGATTCATAAAGGTTCATCGCGTTTGGTTGGTCATTGGCATTAGAAATATTTAGCCCATATAAAACTGCAGTGTAAAATTCTGAAGTAACCTGATATTGAACAAGGCAACAATCTCATGTTAACAAAACTGATGACAATGACAGCACTGGTTCCATTGCGGCGTATGGGAAATAATCACCACAAATGAAAGGTTGAATTGTTATTTCAAATTCCACCCGTTAACAAAACTTGACGAAGGAAAAATTTGGTAGACTCACTTTTTAACGTTGTCGATCGACAACAAAGCTTCAACAAAGTTCACTTTAACGAAGTTAGGTATCTGCTCCAGTAGGAGCCGTTATTACGTGAAAGACGTTTTCCTTCGTGTTTCTGTTTCTTTGAGAACTACAACTCAGTGTTGCCAATGCTGTTTTTTTTCACAAGATCTGGTGTTTTTCTGTTTTATCTGGGCTTTTTTTGAAAATCTGGGGTTTTTGAGTTTGGTCAAATTGTAGAAATGTATGTTTTATTACTGCATGTTCCACTGAAGAATACAGTAGTTTCAGAGGCGTAATGTGCAGAGTCAGTAGCCAGTAAAGTTGAGTAGGGCTACGCTTAACCAAATTGTTTGAAATCTAATGTTCTACAGACTAAGCCCTTACTAGGCATAGGTCAGCACTCTGATCTATCGCTGATGTGTCAAGGGCTGCATGTGCATGATTTTGGAATGCTTTTTTTGTTATTTATGAATGAAGATGCTGCGGTTGAGAATCTGTTCATTGTTTTACAGGCGCATTGTGATAGGTATGAATGTAAAATTTTGAATGTTAAATCAGTCTTCAAATATTGCAATGAATGCAACGATTAGGGTGAAAAGAAAACTGTAAGACCTTGAATGTATCATGCACATGTGTCATTTGTACATTTAAGTGAAAGTAAAAGAAAACATTAAACGTTTTTCAGAAAAGATCTTAACTTTTTATGTTACTTCATAGATTTGATTTGCTGCTAGCTTACTTGTAAATTGTCAGTGTGTTTGAAAATAGACTTGGACTTGTTGAAAATTTGATGCAAATAATGCATATTATCTTAATTTTTATGTGCAAGTACCGCTGGCGTAAATTTCAAGTTTGGTTTTGACTTTTTTTAACATTTGTATGTCTGGGGTTTTTTATTATTTTCTGGTTGTTTATTCGAGGTAAATTCTGTTTTTTTTCTTCATAACAGAGTGGCAACACTGCTACAACTGCACCCAGACCAGTCCGAGGTTTTCAAGTCTGCGAGGCTCCTTCAGTTGGAGTTTTCGATGATGCCATTCGTGCAAAGTGCACAAAGAAATTCTGCGAATGAAACAGTAAAGCAAGGTATCCGTGTGCAACAAGCATGGAACAAAATTGTTAGTTGGAGAGCAACAACCACCGAGACATGTCTATAACCAAGAAAAAGAAGTATTTGCTAAACTGCCCAATAAAAGATCTAGGGAATATATCTACCAACTTTTGGAGAAGGTGAACTTTCCTATCCAAGAAACAGATGGTATAATCGAGAAGAGAGAAATATGGTAGATTTTACATACAAAACAAAGCGATCAGCGGAAAACCAGAAGCACTTTCAACACGTGAAGAAGTTACTTTCGCAAGAGTCAGAGACCCAGAATATGCTGATGTAAAGTTTCACTGGGTCCCATCTAATTTTCCAGATGAGAAAATACAAGGTGTTATTTCAGATATTCACGAATCCTGAAAGACCGACGAGGAAAAGTGTAAAAAAAGTCGCTCCAACATTTACGAATGTGCATGTGGAAACAATTTTGAAAAACCTGTCAACCCTGGAGAATATGAAACATATAAAACCTTAACAAATACTAGGGCAGTTTGTCCTGTTGGTGGAACTATCTTCTTGTGTTTTTCGTTTTTTTTCATGGTTCATCAAGTTACTGTGCCTTAGTGTAATTGTAGTGTGGCATCGGGGCCGTAACCAGCTTGGGACGCCAGGGGGATGAAGATTTTTCTGAGACGAGAGCAAATTTTTAAAACTATGTCCAACAGTTTTGAACTATGTCCAACAGATTTTTGCAGACAGGGCGGGAAATTTTGCAGGGGGGGTTTTGCCCCTCCTAGTTACGGGCCTGTGTGGCATAACTTGCAATAGTCATCTTCTGAACCATCACTGGCCTTCTTCAACCAAAGGGATGTCTTTTCCCAGTTACTATTCTATTTCCGGCCTTTATCATAACCGCTCTTCCACTTTGTGGATGACATACGCATGAATTGAATTAGTTTATGATGTATAAAGGTAGGGCATGACGTGTGAACATGAACGACAGTGACACGGTGACACCAACTGAATAGAACGAATTCTGTGTTCGGTTTTGGAGATATGGGTTGCCGGATAATTTTAGAGAAAACACACAAAGCACTGTCTGAAAAAGCCTAATAACGCTTCTCAGCATGATACAGTAGTTCCCGCTTATTAAGCCCACAGTTAATAAGCCTACCCGCTTAATAATCCCAAAATTGTCTGGTCCGGAATTACTTTATTTATTCCTGTAATAAAAAAAACAGCTTAATAAGCCCAAAACCCCGTTCATTAGCTTAGTTTTCGAACACATTTTCTTAAAATTGGTTGAAAAAGCGTCGCTACTCGCACTTCTTTTTCTTGCTTTCGATGGTTTCACACTTCTTCACGCTGCTGACAGTGGCGGATTAAGGGGGATGCTGACTGGGTTACAGCCCGGTGCCTCCAACATTCAGGGGGCCCCCAATCCCTAAGTCTGTAAAAAGTAATATATGAAAAATACATAATATACGCTGGAAAGTATACCATCGCCAATTGGAAATACCGGTAATAAGTAGGCGCTCTGTGCTCACTCATTGAAATTGTTTGGTTGACAGAAAAGTATTTGATTCTTCGGCGAATGGTCTGGCTGACACTCACTAACAAGTTAGTACTCCAAGGCCTGAAAAATCAAGTTATTCCATCCGCTTGTCTTACTTTGGTTTCCGATGCGCATGCGGTATTCACGTCATTTGAACATCGGTCCTGCAGACAACCCCGAAGGAAGTTGTGAACTTGTTAAGTGATGTCAAGTCTCTTAAGCAATGGTGAAAGTAATTAGATTTTAGCTTTCAAACCATGGTGTAATAAGGCAGGACTGCGACTGCCAGAATTGGTGTACACGCCTTGTATATATCATCGTGTATTTTCATGTATTTGTGTGTTCCATGTTTTTCAACGAACAGATTCAATTTAGCGTAGATGGCTTGAGCAGTTGAGCAAACTCCAACGTTAAGACAGCACAACAGTGGTTTTTGTTTCCTGATTGGCAAGCCTACAACACAAAATCGACTGAACGTCTTCTGAAATACGTATTTGTTGTTTCATCGAGCTAAATACCAAACAACTGAGCTTTCTTCTGCTTGTCAAGAAGTTGTTTCAACAAATCTTCTGAACTATGAAGACATCTACTTTTAGTTGCATTGCTTAATAGCGGAAATTTTATTACTTTGGAAACGGCTTTTTTCCTCCTTGGAAACGGCTCTTTTTCTTTGATCGACGATGACTTTCTGGAGATGCTTCAAAAAATGCTTTGACTTATTTTGATGAGTAGAATGCTTTGAGCTCACACGTTTTTGAGATGTCCTGGAGCCGAATTACTTTTACCAAACAAAATAGGCAATGCCCTGAAGGATGTGGTTTGAGCAGTTCTTCTTTTGTGCCGCAAAACCCATACACAGTGCAGACATCGCTCCTCCATTCGTGCTTCTTAACAATACAAGCCTTTCCTCTTGAATAACTTTCTTTATAACTGTACACTGCTAAATCTCGATCTTACTCCCGGAAACGTGGGCTACGTTGCACTCAGCATGTGACTTGCTGACATCCATACTCTCACTTGATTCACTGAAGTATTTCCTTTGATAGTTACTGTGCCCTTTTTTACAACTACCTTTCGCTAATTTTTACTTTAAAAAGTTGCGAATGTCAATTTTCTTTGAGCATCAACGATTTATTGCACTACCTTTCACAAGTCTGAGATGATAACAGCATAAAATCTCTGCTGAAAAAGTGCAAAGTTGAAATCAACATAGAAATTGCTGAACTCCTCTCAGTATAAGTTCTCGCTTAGCTCCAGCTAACTGCTTGAAAAGTAATGTGAAAAATGTTCTTACGTGTCTTACTACAAAACAAATAATCATTGCAGAGAAAAGCATGATTGTTACATTAACTTACAAAAAATTCAAGCTGGAGTAATTGTTCCTAAATATTTCTTACCGGCATACTCCCGAATGTTACATTTAAATAAAAAAGGGGAATACGTGATGGTCATCTGGCCAACATTACAAACGCACAGGCGGGAAAAGACAGTCATTGCACACCTCCGACTAGTGTTTCCAATTCGGGGCAAAATTTTAAAACCCGGTTTCGGGTAGTTGAGCAAAGAAACCCGGGAAAACCCGGGTTTTTTCGGGTTTTGAAGTGAATGCGATTTTGAGCGATAAAAACTCAATATCATTGTGAAATTACTACTGTTGGTCAATGCATAATTTATTTGCGAATTATAAATTAAGTTAGGCACAGTTTCTCAATTATGTTAATAGTACTGATGTATGACAATCAAAGCACACTTTCATCATTCGCTTAAAAGCACTAGTGTTTCTGTATGCTTTCGAGGAATCAGTCGACTGCCATCTGCTTTCGTCTCTTTGCGATGATTCAAACTTGCACATATCTCTATTCAAGAATCGATCAGCAAACCAATAGTTAGTTTTTAGTTGGAGAAGTTTTTCAGCCATTAGCATCAACTAGTTAGATGTTTCAGTCATTTATTTATTTGAGTAAACGTCTTTTTAATTTTTGAGTAAACACTTATTTCATGAGTCAGTTTTTTTTGTCGCCACTTGTATTCTTGACGTCAGGCAGTTTGTTAAGATATTATGATTTATGAGCTTGTATTACGAAATTTCGATTGTAGTCTTGAGTTTGTTTTTTTTCTCTGCTGTTACTTCAGCCTTTCAACTTTTCACCTGTAAGCTTTGCTTGCAATTTTCAGGACTGAGGATGCGTAATTTTACGTGAAATCGATTTCCTATTAAAAATTTGCTGATGGATTCCTTGCTTACACCCATCGTGGAAAGTACATACTTTCATCATTCAGTCTGTTTCTGAATTTTGTGAAAAATAGCCGCGTGGCTGAAAAAAACCTTTCTGGTTCCCCTGATTTGGGCTTGATTGCAATTATGGCATGGAACAGCTTTTTTAGGTTATTTGACCTCTTCTTTGAAGCCTCAAAAAGACTCATTTTCTTTTTCACAATCTGTGATCGGATCTTTTCCTGTTCCGGAATAGTTTTGTGGTCGTCGCTCTCAAGGATTACGTGGATTCTGTGCTTTGATTTCAAACGGTTAATTAAACTTTCGGTGTTTGAACCACTTACGTTTGTCTCACGGAGCACGAATTGCGCTTTGTTGTTGGTTGAGCGTTGTTTTATAAGAAATGACTCCAAGCTTCTCATTTTCTTTAATTACTAACCTCTTTAAGCTGAATGAGTGTTATTAAACATCTGCTTAAAGTCGCTTCTGAAAGAAAGCCAAATATTTTGTAGAAAATTATTGCAAATTGAAAAGCAACAAATCGATGTTGCAAAGAATCACAGCTTGTGTATGAACTAACATGTAACAACGTATAAATGAACTAACTAGTAACTAGGAAACTACGGCATACCTTTGAAGAACTGCCTCACGTGGTAGTGATTTAATTAGGTTAGCGAAAAAACTAAAGTTCGCGTAGACACTTAGTAAGTGCCAAATCACCTCACGATTCGTCTAAATAGGTTAATTGAGCGAAAATATAAACGGACCACCAACGAACGTGCAATGGTTACAGAGCAAAACTCGCACCTCGTGCCTCAAGATAATGGTTGAAAGTTCAAACGTGCTAATTTGGCCGTTACACGCGCCAAACTGCAACTTTAGTGTTATCAGAATTACTAATATTTGAATGCAACAGCAATTCCAGGTTTTTTAAAATACCCGGCTTTAGTAGTTGACAAAACCCGGGCTTCCGGTTCGGAAAAACCCGGGTTGGAAACACTACCTCCGACAGATGCGGTTTTAAAATCTGTGAGAAATTAACACACTGCCCTGGAGCAAAGAACGTACTGTATGTGGAACAATGTGTCTGTTCTTGAAGACCACATATGTGATACATCCCGTCAAGTTGGTACGCCCTTGGAAAATTCTGGTACACCCTGGGGTGTACGATACACCCGATTGACAAGCACTGAGATAAGATTAGTTGTATCACGTCTTGGCGAATGTCTTTGGCTGCCCACGCTTCACCAAATGAAAAAATGCTTCGAACAAGCAGCCGCAAATCTTGCTACACGACAATTGGCAACTTCAAAAATTTTTTGTAACCAAACAAGTGTGTGATGAGCATTTCATTAAATTATTTATACAAAAAATTCAACCTTTCATTTGTGGTGAGCAGTTCAAACACGCTGCTTTACAACCGGGTTTCAAAATGGTGCAGCGGATTGATCGTTTCCCCCTGAACATGAACCTCTGATTAGTTTTCAGTTAGTCACAGTGAGCACATCAAAGACGGCGCTGACAGCGGTTTACGTTCATTCTCTGAGCTTTTTTTTTAATTGTTTACCGCCCATTACACTCTCCAGTGTGCCCGTCTCCAACGAAAGGGCAGGAGCCAGGAGTTCGAAACAGATGTACAGAAAATTTCCGGAGTCGGACAGGCAGACAAAATCATTAAGAATAATTAAGAAAGGGATTGTGCGACTGGAAGCACGTCTTGAGCGCCTGAGGAGCCGCAAGCAATCAATGGAACTAATACAATAGATGCCACATTTAGGTTTTGTCGCAGATGTAAATCACGTGAATTGATTGATAAGAAGCTAGCCTGCCAGGTAAATCAATCCAGACAATATTGGAAATCGCTTCTGCCTGCAGCGTCCGCTTTCTGTCATAAAATTTAGTGCTGAGCGAGGACTGGCGTTTAGAGCCGTATGATGAAAACTTTTGATCGCCCAGAAAGTTTTTTTCAAAAAAATTTTCAAAACTTCTTTCAAGCAAATCAAAAGAAAGAAGACGCGATGCTTCCGGCGACCGGTTTATCAACAGCTTCACAAATCGCTAATCACCGTCAATTATCATGTTGCATCAAAATGTAGTGTTGCAGTTGAGTTAACATATGTGTCATCACAAAATTACCACATAACTTTTAATGATCCGTGGAAATACTAATGTCTTCATCGATTATCCTCTACTAAAGAATGTACTGTATCCGCACAAAGGACCTCCAACCACGCTTGAGACCCAGACCCCACCATCTAAAGCCGGCGCTGCGACCTCGGAAAATGTGACAGAGTTACTGTTTAAAAACTTTTTCTTTTTTCTAATATAAATATACTGGTTTACCACTTAAAACGTTCGCCGTTTGGTTTCTATCACAGTGGAAGCTAGCTCATTTTAAGCACATGGTATTGCAGTAACAGCAATAATATCGGCGTTGTAGGAAGAAATGGTATTCTCTTGCTATTGAATTGATAAAGATCAAGCCATAACCTGGACCATCTATGTCCACGCCATAACCTGGACCATCTATGTCCAACCCAAATGGCTTACTGCAGGCCCGTAACCAGCTTGGGACACTAGGAGGGGCGAAGGGTTTTCTGAGAGCGGCCCAAATTTTTTGAACTATGTTCAATATTTTCAAACCATATCCAACACATTTTTCCAAATGGAACGAAAAAATTTCTAGGGGGCTTCGCCCCCCCTGCGCCTCCCCTGGTCGCGGGCCTGTCTTACTGAGCCAAAAGCTACGTCACTATGTTAACCGGGGCCGCACATTGAATAACATATTTAATGCCGACTGATCTTTGCAAACTAAATTTGACTTAAGCTAATGTACTGAAAGCGTTCGAATCCTAACTGCAATGGTAACAGACATGATAAAGTCGCACTGAGGACCACCTGCACCAAAAAAGTCAAATTCAAGTTTATGAAAATAAGGACAGGTTGTGAGAATGTGGGATACTTTTACCACAGCGAAAACCTGAAAGTGGGCCGCACAAAACCTTCGACTGGGCCGCGTGTTGGACATAGCTGACTTAGACACTTGAGGCAAAGAATCGTAAGCTGCCTCCGATTTTAGCCAAAATAAATGGCGTATAGTTCATAGGGTAGTCCAGCTTAATTAAGCAAAACTTGGTTTGGTTGAATGGGCTAGAGTTGAAGGATGCATTTGAACAGGCCTCAAATAGTGAATAGGCTAAAATCAACGTAAAGTATTTGCAGTAGGTGAACTTCGTCACTTATCTTACGCTACACTAAAACATGAGGAAAGCTTGTGTGACATACAACACTACTTTCTTCCTTCCTGTTGAAACTTTATTTAGAATTTTGTCATTGTTTGTATTGTCAAAACATAATGCAGTAGGCCTATTGAAAGTTATTCTATGGCAAGCACAAGCAGAGATCGAGATACTGTGCATGAATATTTAGAGCAACGAAGAACAAGCACTGGTAGGGTAGCTGAAAATGAACAGCATAGAAGTGCTAACAAAAATTTTCTTTTAACTTTTAAATTCCCATGTGTTGAGGATGAAGAAAACAAAAAATAATGTAATGTAGTATTGAGTGCTATTGCCAGGGCCGGCCTTAAGCCGATGCAGCCGATGCAGCTGCATTAGGTCCCGCGCCTTTGGGGGCTCCGCGCCATGGTGTTTGGGTAGATTATTCATTTTACCAGATACACCTTGCGCTTGAGAATTCAGTAGAAACGCCATAAATTTCATTGTTAACAAAGAACGCTCTCGTCAGAACTAGCGAATTTCTTCTCGAACGTTAGCAAACGTGCTCAATTCTCGTGTTAGTGCTGTACTGCATATTTGCGCTCTACCAATATCGTAACAAGGTTGACTGAACAAGTGATGATGTCATAAAATCACTGCTCAGAGGGGCCCCGCGCCCAGGTCTTGCATTGGGCCCCGCATCTGCTAGGGCCGGCCCTGGCTATTGCACTAGTGCAGAAGAACGGACCCTTGACTATATTGCCCTTCACTGTCCAATACATTCATCTTCCATGGAGTGCAGGGCCTGATGGTTCCAAATGACGACTCAGTCAAGTCACTGCTTGGCACATGCCCTGAGATGTACTGTAGTGCAGCCTGCCACTGGATCGACAGAATTTGCTCAAACGATGAATAAGGCAACATATGTTCAAGTGCGGCTTGCATTGATTTTTAACGCCATTTCGTGCGGCTTGCTATCAGTGGCGACTTATAACCGAATAAATACCGTAAGCAAATACAGGCATTACGCAGAATCAATGCAGTGGCGTACCTAGGGTTTCACGCCCCACCCAGCATGTTCATGGCAGCATAGAAGGGAAGAATGAGTTGGGAATGAAGGGGCGTCGAAAGCTGACTCGGGCCCTGCAGTCGCCTGCATATAGTTGTTTCTAGACCCGTCTGAAAACTTTCTGTGATTGTTACGCTACAGAATTGATGTCAGGACCTTTCAATCTTGGAAATCATTAACTACCGTAGAGTGAAGAATCTAAGAGTTTCGCGTGAGGCTATACCCTCTGAAATTTTGGTCACGATTGAACATTCAAACTGTTTTTTTACGACACTCCAGATTGCGGTAATACATTCTCGAATTGTACCAACTAGTGAAATATAATGCAAAAACTAACCCAAAAGTTCCATGATCATCTGTATAAATATGCATTAATTTTATTGACAAATTTTTGGGCTCAAAAATCCTCTGATAACACACGATAAAATTGGACAGAGTTGCACCATGTTTTCTGAACCACGGGTTTGTCAGAGCTTTTTGAAGATGTCGAATCCAGCGCTCCCGCTTGTTCCACTCCCTGGCCAGGTCTGGTTACAATCACTGCTGATGCGAGCTGTAGGGACTAGGGGTTTCTGGAGCATACACGCTCAAAGTTTTGAGTAATAAAACGTCATAAAGGACTGACTAGGGGAGACTCACGAGTCACGAATACATAAAAGAGAAGAACAGACAGAAGAATTCATATGAAATACTGAATGCAAATGATTTTATACAAAATTGCTAGAAAAATAAAAACTTGCAAAATCCCGAAGCATTTTCTTGGATATAACACCCTGAAAAGTTGACAGAAACTAAAAGAAGTGCTGCGATTTAATGCTTTGCCTGTAATTATCTCACTTCAAAGAAAAAGTTTTTTTGTCTTTACTGTAAATTTGTAGATTGTTCCTTTAAAAAACTTCTATAAATGAAATGTGTCACATCCACTAATCTAAGAAATACCTGAGGTCAGCGACGCTCCGTGCGAAGTTCCAGGTTAACAATTGCGCGACCTGAATTTCAACAATCATAGTCATGGAAATGCTGTTTCTAGGCCAAAGTGATATAAAGCACATGCAACAGCATCCGAAAAGTTCACAACAACTAATAAACGCAACGTTGTCACACTGTTGCAATTAGAATTTTGCAAAAGTTTTCAACATTCATTTAAATATCCCACAAACAAGAATCATCATAACATCCCTCAGAACCACACCAAATCCATTTCAACATGAGGCTTGTCAAACCACAAAAGCTCAAATTTTCCTAAACATCAGATCTGTAGTCGTAACAACCAGTGGCCAGGGGTTTGGTGATTCCCGGGGCAACTGCTTGATTGCATGCCCCCACCAAATTCCAGTATTGAGGAATGTGAAAAATAGAGCCATTTGAAATAAGTAAAAACTAGTTTTGACAAATAAATAAATAAGTTTTGAAAAATTGAATTAAAATGAATTCAAAGAGTATTTTTTGTTATTGTTGTGTTAGGTTTTCAATAATTTGTTTTATTCTGTGGGATTGCGACATCTGTTTACAAGCAAATTTCTTCCACTCATGGGTAAGCTATGCATTTAGGAATTATATATTGCATTTATTCATGCAAGTACGTATCAAATAGGCCCACCAAAAGAAAATAGCACATGCGGAATGTTAGGAGATAGAGTTGTCTATAATTTCTCTTAGAAATAGTATCAGAGAAAAGTAGCACAACTATGCAATTTGATGCATTTCTGTACCTTATATTTTTCCGAACTATAAACAAATTGCTAAGGATGTTTTGTTCAGCTAAAACAGATGAAGGTAACGATGGCAGTGCATCATCTCTCTCTCAGGTCACTTAACATACATTTGCATGCTTCCTCAGGCAAGTTCCCATCAGATCTATGCAGCACATTTTAGCAGACAGTAAGAAGCCTCTAGTTCAGGGGTGCAAAAATGCGGTTGCGCACTCGTGCCTCGCGGCCAAAAACGTGGAGTGCGCGAACGTTTTTTTACGTTTTATATTTCATGCGCATAAATGCTGTATGGCAAAGCTGATATACGTGTGTTACTAAAAATTGTTGCGCGCTACTGACATTCACAGAAAATTTTGTGCCACTGGTCTAGTTGCAAGATTTTGATAAATGCACTTTATGTAACTTCGCCCTTTGAATGGCCCACTGCCTTGGATGTCCGGGCCATTGCCTCGTTCATGCCCCTCTGCACATCCCTGGTAACAACATAGTGTAAGTTTTATTGCTGCTCTGAAAGCATACGCAACATAGCACTCTGCATGCACTGTTCTATCGTATACACACAGTTGACAGGTGGGAGGACGCATGCACTGTCAACGCTGGATTCCCATCCCATTGTGACACAGCTGTAAAATCATAGGGAGGTCGGAAAGTCCGCAACCCTGGCTCTCAGAAACCATTGTTACGCAGCCGTGGGTCAAACCACAAGCGGGCGCTTCTTCCTTCGTTTGAGCGAGTTCTTCTTTTATCCGCTGCTAGCCCGCCTAGATATCGGGACAGGTTTGAGCAGCCATTCGGTTGTCTCATCGTCCAAAACCGTCAGGCCGTGTAGTCCATGGGGAGGTCGATGGATTGAACAGTGGAGGACGACATGGTCGACGGTTTGTTCTGCGCCACACTCACAGGCCGCAGAGGAGGACATACTCCATTAGTACAGGCAGGAGCGGAAACGTCCGACACCGGTGCGGAGGCGGTTGAGCCGGACCCAGGCTCTTCTTGGGAGGGTCATTCCGGGAGGGTGTGTACCGTTGTCTGGAATTAAAGTGCGGAGTTTTGTGGGGTTGTCCACCCACTCCGCGTTCCATTGATGATCCACCTACTTCGCCGCACGTATGTTGTTGATGTCAGAAAAACTGATGAGTTGTTGTGCGTCGGGTACAAATGGGTGTCTCGATTTGAGGTGCCGTGCAGCTGCACCGATGGACGGGTGAGCGCTGAGTGGAGCAGGTGTCCAGGCTCCATGGCACAACGTCCTAGGGATAGTGTGGCTCCTCTGCGACGAAGCTCAGCAGGTTGGATGCCTGCGAGGAATGGAAGGTTATCCTCTGGTGTAAGACACAGGCATCCAGTCACAATTCGCAAGGCGTCGTTGTTGGTGGGGTCAATAAGGCGGGTATGAG
>Ga0210059_1003250_pt1 | contig 25905 bp, 13 predicted proteins | sample Ectturendosymbi2_FD_188042 | JGI IMG/M metagenome (GOLD analysis project Ga0210059, IMG submission 188042) | Ecteinascidia turbinata endosymbiont from Florida, USA - Sample 2 (SPAdes) (version 2) | ecosystem: Host-associated > Tunicates > Ascidians > Unclassified | place: Key West, Florida... | reverse complement strand
CGCAAGTTTAAGTGCGGCCACTTAACAAAATTTGCACCGGTTTTCACGAGGTTTTTGGCTTCCATATATTCAACCTCTCGTCTTTGTCATTTGTTTCAATGTCGCAGAGTTAATTTTACAACCAGATTCCATCCAGTGTCTACGAGAAAGGTAGGCACATCATACCCGGAATCAGTAGGTACTGCAGTCCGGGAGGATGAAAGTTCCCACACCAAGTTTTTCTGTAAAAAAGCCCAAAATTACTAGTTTAAGACAGTTGTCAGCATATCAGTTGATGTATTTCTAATTCGTAACATGGAAGCAGTTTTATCTATTTTCTTATTACTATACAAACATACTACAAGTTTCAACGAGGGCCTGAAAAGTTAACGGGGTCCGGAATTGGTTCAAGTGTTCCGTGGAAATTTTTCTCCCACAGGCCTTGCATGATTTGATCCACAAAGAGTGGGACATGTTGGAAAGCAGACATAACGCCCTAGCATTAGAATTGAGCACATTTTGATAACATTAGAGAATTAGAAGAAATAATTCATCGTTCGTTCAAACGAGATAGTTATTTACTAACAATGACATTTATAAGCCGTTTCTACAATTCTTGAGTGCAAGCAGTATCTGGCAAAAATGAACAACCTACCCAAACATCATGGCGCAGGGCCTCCATAACGTCGGTTGCACCGGCTTAAGGCCGGCCCTGCAAGCGAAGTTGGCAAAACATTAGAAACTACTGATGCCGCTGCTGTTGCTTGTGAGAATTGTGATATGTGTCAATTTCATCCTATTTCTGTTTCCAGTCGAGAATCACAGCGTGTGCGCATTTGTCTCATTTCTCAAATATTTATATATGCATATCTGGCTTTGACGCCTGGTGCCAGTACAAATTAAAATATAGTTTTGTTTCAAATATACACTTTTGCTGTTGATGAGAGTGTTCAAAATGAAAGAAAACGCTTCGCACAACTCCCTTTGCACCACATTTGGAGGCGCCGCACGGGGTCTGGGGCCGCACGGGGTCTGGGGCCGACCGTCCTTGCAACCAGCCATTTAACCCCGAGCGGGACCGGAGGAATGCAAGTACCGTTTTTTCAAGTCGTGTGTATGGGAATCCAGCCTAGTCTGTCAACTGGATCATCACAACCTCAAACATTTGTTTATATTCAAAATTAGTGAAAGCTTATGTCTTTAACTGTAAGACCGTGCGGGATACAAACTTTAAGTGGTCGAGACACAGCACGGTCTTCGTTTCAGTGCAACGACTAGCGATTTATACCGTTTTCTCAGGCTTGGGTAAATTCTGGACATAGGTGTAAAAACCAGTGGTAAATCCAGGGTGAGGCAATTTAGACAATTTTCATCCTAAAGCATAACTACATCACTATTTAAAGTGAAATCGTTTTCCGAAATGCATCCTCTTCCTGGCTGTTCAACGTCTATCAAAAACATGCAGTCGCTGATCTGTGCTCTTTAAAATACATTAAAAATTTGAACAACGCACGACAGACACGTTGGTTCAGCTTACCTTTTTCTGTTTGAATAATGTCATCACCCAACATGGACAGAACTACTACACATAGGCGTCGGAAAGGGGGGCAAGGGCGGGATTTTAAAAATTTCAGCAAAAAAAGGTTTTCTTAGTTTCGAGTGGGAAAATACAAATAATTTTACCACTTTTGCTTCCCTCCCTAGAAAAATTTTGGAAAAATACCCTTATGGCCCTTCCCTCTATTTGTTGTTTTCCGAATGAAACCCCCCTGGAAAAAATTATTCCGACGCCCATGCTACTACACTGAGACTAATGGTTTTGTGACTGGTGATAACCACTCAGTATCGCTTGCTAATATTGTGGTACACAGTAAGCAGTGAAATAGGCAACGAATTGAAAAAAGCAGAGCTGTTCAAACGTTTTATTAATGATATTATATGGGTTTCATTCGGAAAACAACAAATAGAGGGAATCAAATGTCACCTGCAAAAAGTTTTTAAAGATCTTGACTTCAGACAAGTTAACGCTAACGATATTGAAGGCAAAGTTAAATTTTTGGGTTGAAGGCAAAGTTGAAGGCAAAGTTGAATTTTTTTGAAATTTGCTAAGTGTGTTGTCGACTGTTGTTATTATAAGTGTGTTGTCGACTGTTGTTAAAAAGTTGAAGGCAAAGTTGAATTTTTTTGAAATTTGCTAAGTGTGTTGTCGACTGTTGTTATTATAAACATACAGTAAAGAAAATCAGTAGATTTTCCTAAAAAATAAACGGTGCAAGGTTTATGACAACACTTCGCTTACCAATGACCAAACCAAGCCTACTTGTTCGCGTTAACAACACACACTTTGCTGACATGTTCTCTTGACGTACGAATTACGTGATTATGAAAAATAAATATTCTAGCCAAGCTGGCAAAATCTCAGAAACAACCAGTACTGCTGTGGTTCTTTGTGAGAATTGTGATATGTGTCAAGTTCATCGGATTTCTCTTTCCCGTCGAGACTTACATCGGGTTGCGCATTGTACAATTTTCCTATTATATATTTTTTTATCCAAATCCGGTTTCGACGCCTGGTGCCAAAAGTATTAAAATAGTATTTCTTTCAAACATGTACTTTCGCTGTTGATGAGAGTGTTCAAAATGAAAGAAAAGCTTCGAACTACTTCCTTTGCACCACATTTGAAGGCGCCGCACGGGGTCTGGGGCCGCACGGGGTCTGGGGCCGCACGGGGTCTGAGGCCGACCGTCCTTGCAACCAGCCATTAACCCCGAGCGGGGCTGGAGGAATGCAAGTACCGTTTTTTCAAGTCGTGTGTATGGGAATCCAGCCTAGTCTGTCAATCGGATCATCACAGCCACAAATATGTGTTTATAATCAAAATTAGTGAAAGCTCGTGGCGGAAACCGTAAGACTGTGCGGGACAAAAAAATTCCAATAGTCGAAACAAAGCAAAGTCTAGACAGCGACGCTGGAGAGTGGGAGCATAACATTGCACCCTACCCTTTCAAAAGGGGGGCAACGGGTGCGGTGGTGACTTTTTCATAACAATTTCATAGGTAGTTTGTTGGTTTATCAAGATCAGATTGAAGAAAATTTGTTGCAGCTATTCGCGCACTCAGAAATGTCAGAATGGTTTTCTATAATTTCTGGTGCTTTTTTGAGTTCAGCATTGTTGCTGAATAAAAACAAGCATATTGGTAATGGTGTTTTGTTTGAAGTTTTGTTTCCCTCAACGTTTTCGTTGCCCCCTTGCCCTACCGGGACTCTAACGTCCTTGGATCTATAACTCTTCTCAGCGCAAAGGCTGTCGACTTATAACGAATTCTCAGGCTTGGATAAATTCTGGACATTGGTGTGAAAATCCGTGGCAAGTCAAAATCCGTGGCAAATCCAGTGTGAGGCCATTTCAACATTTTTCTCCCAAAACATGACTACATCATAATGAAAATCCCGGCCAAGGAAAACAATTACAACCACATATTGCAAATGATTCGATAACTCCTGTTATCATCATCAGTGCATTGCAAATTGAGCTGCAGTGATCATGCTGCAAGTTCCTATTGGTCATTCAGGAGAAAAGCGGTGTGAAAATAAAAAACGCAAAGGACTGTTTCGGTAGTGACGTAGTGGCACCAAGCATACGTAGCCACATGACTCAGCTGGATACTCGCCGATGGTGATGGTGCGTGACGTCATGATAACTACATCAGTCTTTGATATGAAATCGTTTACTGAAATGCTACCTCTTCCTTGCTATTCAACATCAACAAATAACATCTAAATATTTAATTCTCATATATGACACGTTAATGGCGTCTCTTACCTAATGCTAAGTCTGGGCCTTACTCACATGAAACTACATTGTATATCTGTCAGTACACAAAGGTATGTTGTGGTTTTGAAGAAATATATTGCGATTTCGCGAAAAAGTTGAAGCAAAATTACAAATTATCATCACACTGACACGGCGGATGTTACAAAACCAATAGGCACAGATAATTGATTCTTTAAACACTGAAAGCATTTTGCAGTACAACAATTTTGTAATGGTGGTTTCAAGTTTAATTATTCTAAAAGAGATCCAGCCAGTCTCGTCACCATGGGGGGTTTGGTGGGCTTATCCCCCCATACAAAGCTCCACGCCCCCAAAAATGAAATATGAAACGCTATAAATTAGTGGGATTTTTGTCAAATTTGAATGTCAAGTCCCCTTGCACCAATGTAAAGCCCCCCTAATGACGACTTCTGGCGACGGTTCTGGATCCCGCACATCAAAAAACGCTGGCCTTGCATCACGTTGAGTGGTTCTTCACTAACAATTAAATCTAAAAACGCACGGAGCTAATCTGAAGTTTTATGAAGCCGCCACAGCAATGACTTCAACTTGAAACAAAAATTAACGAACAGGTTTTCATTCTAAATAAAGCAAGATTAATCAACGTGCAGTCAACCATTATATCATTTAAAAAATCTCTACGGTATCGTGAGGACACTAGTGAGTTTGAATGCAAATGAGATAAGGTTAAAAGAGCACTTAAATTAGCACTTTATTTCAATTATTCTTTCTACCACAAGTTTTAAGTTTCATCTACGTTAAGATCCTGTAGGCCCACACGTGCAAGCGCAAAAAAACAATCACCTAAAATAATCTCCAACCCTGATACCAAGTGTCAAGGGATAGGCCCAAATGAGAAAATCCGTCTCAAAACCATGCTAAAGAACATCAAAGCAGACCATTTCGAAAATTATGCCACATGAGCAACTTCAGCCACAGTTTATCAAAACATTTAAAAAGTTACTTTTCTTCCGGTTCATCTTGCACACCATAAGTTACAGACGTCTGCGACAAGTACGTTGTAGAATACATGAACTGGAACCCACGAGAAGTATAACTGCCGTCGGAGTCAAACTTTATAAACATGTAGCTTGTAGTGCCAGCTGTGTAATACTGATAGTAATAGCTGTAGAACGAAGCTAACATAGGTGCAGATTCTGATGAACCATCATACAAGTAAACCTTGTCGTAATCAGCCAAGTATAAGTCGTAAACGTACAATTCTATGATATAGCCATAGGAAGGATTGTGAATGGTCCAAGTGCAGTACATATAGTTATTGTAGTTACTCGGATAGTTAGGTGAGTATATGTAATAACTTCCTGAGTAAATGTGAATATGCTCGCCGCCATTGCAAGCGGCAACAGAGCCGCTAGTGGCTGCGAAGGTGGTTTCGTCATTCCACTTGATTGTGGTCACTTCCACAGGGACATACGATGTTTGAACAAACTGAAGTTGGAATCCACTCCTTGTCACAGAACCGTCACTCGTGAACTTAATGTACATATAATTTCCCGATGAGTAAATAGGTGAGTTGACTCCTTGCCAATCGATTTCAGGATAACTGGAGGACGAGCCGTCGTAGAATTTTAAGTAATCGTCACCGGGTTCCAAATCGAAATCTGTTACCCTCACTTGAACGTAGTAATAGCTGTAGTATGCAGATATTCGCCAAGTGCAATAAGCGTTATTGTAGTAATTGTTGGGATAGTTTGGTGAACTTATGTAATGGTAATTCCAGTTGGCGGTCAAGTATTCTGTACTTCCGCAAACGTAACTTCCTGTTGTTTCATCAGGATAAGCTACAGTTGTTGGAGGCTGATATTGGTAGATTTGTATGTAATCCACCTGAAAGCCTCTTCCTGTAACTGATGAATCGGATGTAAACTGTATGTACATGTAACCACTCATTGAATTATATGTAGTGTTTCCGAACTGCGGGTAGATCTGAGGGTAGCTGCTTGACGGTCCATCATAAAAGCGGAGATAGTCACAACAGTTTTCCAAGTCATAGTCAACGATTGCTGCTTGCACAAAGTAGGAGTTGCCGTAGTATGTCGAAATCTGCCATGAGCAGTGAGCGTTATTGTAGTAGTAATTTGGATAATTAGGTGAGTAAAGACTCCTGTGGGAATTATAAGCCGTCACATACTCAGGGCTCATGCAAGTGCTGTTAACTACTGACGCAGTTGTAGTCTGATCATTCCAGCTCGGCGAAGTGGTTTCCTGTGGAATGTACGAAACTTGATAATAAAGCACCTGGAAGCCTCGCGCAGTGACAGACCCATCGGTAGAGAACTGAACGTACATGTATCGTCCAGAAGAAAAAATGTAGTCGTACGTGCCTTGCCAAGAGATTTCAGGAGCGCTCAGTGAAGATCCGTCATAAAAACGCAGAACGTCACAACACGACTCCAAACTGAGGTCGGTCACGGCCGCCGTGACAGAGTAGCTACTGTAAAAAGCTTGAATTTTCCACGTGATAAAAACATTGTTGTCGTAATGGTTGGGGTAGTTGGGCGAATTAAAATAGTTGGGGGTGGAAGCGGTCAGTTGAGTTTCGTTATATTCCGCTGAAGCGTAAAACCAGAACCCAGTGCCAGTTCCCCACGAATCAGTCACAAACTCCACATAGATGTAATGGCCGGATGAATAAATGTCGCTGGGATGATAATCGCCGTAGAAACTTCCCAAAAGAGGATAAGAACTGGAGGAACCGTCATAAAATGTAACACGGTCGTTATCGTAAGCCAGATGAATGTGTATGTCCGTTAGTTTGACTCTGGCTGGTGATGATATAATCCACGAGCAGTCCATATTGTTTTGATATGTTGGTAATGAGAAGTATTTGCTATCGTTTCCTGGTTGAACGTACACGTAATCTGTTCCACCACACTCATAAAGAGGGGGTCCTGTTGTGGGCTCATGTGAGGGGTAATAATATGAGAAACTTAAATTAAACCCCTGCCATTCATTCACATAATCACTTATAAAATACAAAAACAAAGTATTGGAAGATGAAATTACAGTGCTTCCTGTTTTGTGCCCGGTCCAGGCTGCCAGTGTCGGTGAAAGATATGAGTCTCCATCATAAATGTATAAATAATCGTAATTGGCCTCCAACTGAAAGTCAAGAGCTGTAAGATTGACCCTGTAGTAACTTGATGGTATTTGAATGCTCCACGAGCAGTTCATGTTGCTGTCGTAAGCCGATGGGTAGTTTGGTGACTGGATGTTTCCTGACCACGCATAGATGTAATCACCTCCATTGCAAGCTTGGTAGGACGGGTGGGTGGTGGCGGGCGAACTGGTCGTTGTCAAACCATCTCCAGTCGTCGACACCGTAGCCTTAAATCCGCTTCTGGCTTCGGAGCAGTCCGACGTCAAATGCAAAAACAAGCTGTTTGTGGTTGACTGCAAAACAGTAGTGGCAAGGTCACTGGTTGTGCCAGTCAAAACAGCAATGGCATTTCCGTGGATTGAATGGCCATCGTAAACAGTCAAACGATCGCAGCACTCCTCGATGTCTAAATCAACCACCTGAAGACGCACTGTTTTGCCCATTGGTGCCCTCACCCACCACGTGATATCGGCACTGTTCGGGTAAGGTTCGGGATAGTTCGGAGAGTACAGCTCACCAACCAAGTCGTCGACTGTCGTTCCGTAAATGTCAAAAGCGATGCGAGCTCGGTCGAGAATTTTGACTCCAGCTTCAACCATGTCCTGCAGCTGTTCTTTGTACTGGAGAGTGAAGGTCATTTGCCTGTTCCTCTTGATATGGACGGTGGTGTCGGCCATTTGGATTTCGTCATCGTATTGTTCTTCAAATAAAATAAAAAATATGAATGTAAAAGTACATTGCCAATCCAAAAATGTAAAAAATATCAGATTTTTGTAGCAATAAATGTTGCTCTTTGACTGAGCAACATTTGTTGCCAGTTTCCACCAAAAACTTACATTTTTCATTAACCGATACATTTTTGGTTTATATTGTAAAACCTGCATATTTTACCCTTTGATTGGTGCTTAGGTGCCAGATAAGATATAAACATAATCGTTTGCTTCGTGTGTCTAATTTTCCACGATTTGTTGCCAGCATTTTAACGTCGTGATAAGTTAGGATGACCGAAATTTCAAATCTCTCAAACCTCATAAACCTCTAAAATACTGGGTATGTAAAAGCATTTGTTTATCCGCAAGAACTGCGAAAGGTTCTTGTCAAAAATAAGTGAAGAGCAAAAAATCAAAGTAAATTACTATTTTCCCTGAAAAAGAATCAAGTATACCTTTATGGGTTTCTACTTTAAATGATGTGCGGCCCGGGATGATTTTTTGCACGGTTAGACCTTTCAAATTGGAGCTTCAAAAATATCTCACTTCATCATACAAACACACCCACAATAAAACCTGACGTACCAGGCCACAGCAGTCCTGTTTCTGCTGCGAACAGAATCATAACCTGAGTGAACGTAAGCTGAATTCTGCATATTAACAGGAACATGGATATTTCTCTGTGTTGCATTCCGATAGTTGTTGCGTTTTGGCACGTCCTACTTAAGATACGGCCGGATATGTCACATTTTCCCGCCTGTTGTTAACAGGCCGATTGTCAGCCGGCTATGTCTGTCTGAGTGCGGGTGCGGGATGTTTTCATTTTGAGTTTATATATCTAAAACTTGAGGTTAGTTTATCCATTCAGCCACCGTATTTGTAAAACAATCTTACTGTGGCATGTGCATACTCAAGCATGTGCTGTTTTGCACCAGAGCCGCAGGCCTGCTAAACTATTGTACTGCAGGAAACCTAAGCCTGATATGTCTGGAAATTTTAGTTGTCAATGATATGTACGTCAGCTTTGCCAGTCAAGTTTGCATCATGTTTTGCGCAGGCTTAAAAGCTAATGTTGCCACTTCGTTTCTCCTGAAAACTACAGTTTAGCTTTAGTCTTTGGATGTGCTTGTTTTCTTTTTTTTTAATTAACGCGGTACAGCATATGAGAAAAATTTCTTTCGTGAAGAATTGTACGCCAAACTAAAACAAAGGAGTTTTATGAACACTGCAGTCAGCTGTTTGAAATATTGTGAAGCTAAATGATTTGTACTGACATTTTGGTATAACTTAAAGTAAATCTGGGCACACTGGCAACAAAATGTTTGCACTATTCCACAGAGGTGTGTTGCATTTTGCTTGCTAAAGGTTGTTTGCAAAAAGTCTGTATTTAACTTAGAAATTGCTCGCTACGTATGCTGTAAGTAGTTATATATATACAGCATGGTTTGCATTTCCCAGAACCCTTACACATTCTAGCTTTAAATTATTTTTCAGACGATGCATGATTAAACGAAAGCATGGCAAAGCTTAAAAAAAGTCCCACAAACTGCTAGTACCAATACAACTACTGTTACAGTCATGATACAAATGTATGTGATCGAAATTCTTTGCATTTTGAAACAAACTAAATCGGCCTGTTAATAATGGCTTGCAAAATGTGACATATCCGGCCATATCTTAAGTAGGCCGTGCGTTTTGGTTAAAATATGTCCGTTCTGACCATAAAAAGCCTGTGGTTCTTCGAAAGCTGTGAGAAAGTTTAAGAGATTTAACCAGTCGGTTTGTTGGAGATTGAACTGTAATTATTGAGAACATTTCAGATTTTGTGGGTTTCGTCCCGTTGGATGCATGGAGTCCATGCATCCATCGGGACAAGACCCACCAAAAACCCATTGTGCCCCCTTTGGTAAAGGTCTTTCGGAGGCCCAGGTTATATGGTGTCGATTTTTGATCCTTTGACGAAGTAAACATAGGTCTTCAATTGAAAGGACCTGCTATATTCCATTCAATTTGCAAGATCAATGCTTTGAAAATGAAAATTCCACTCAGGAAAACGAATGCGTTCTCAAAAAACTTCAGCTACCTTGTTATTTCTGAGTCGCTGTACATGAAAGCATATGTGTCTGCGGAGTATAAACACGGATAGCAATTTAAAGGCACTTCTTATACTTAGTCTACTCTAAATAGGGGCACTTAGACTTGCTTAGAAACTATTTGGCAGATTATTTTCCAAATAAATACCTCGAACGTCTGGATGCAAGCTTGTAGATTGTCCTGTCATTTGATAATTGCCTACAGAAAATGAGGAACTATTGAAAAAACATAACCTTTGTCAATACGAAGATGCGTTCCTAGGAAGAATTAGTAAGGAGTTTGAGATTCTGCTTTCGAACGTCCTAAATATAAAACTTGATTCTGCTGTTTCAGTTCAGATGAATGTAAATTATATTGTGTGCAGAAACAAGGAATGCACTAAAGTCGGGTTTTAATTAGATTTTGCCGTTTTGTTACTAAGTAATTTTGTTCCACATGCGTGATTCTTTGTGGCGGAATTGTTCAAATTACAACATAAATCATTTTCGGGTGTTGTGTGAAACAAGATGTATTTATGAAAACTTGAACAACTCCCGAACTTATGCAATCATGACTTTTTGTGCTGCATTGCAGAAAATAATTTGTGACAAATCAAGGCTATTGGAAAATCTTCGAAGGAGGTCGTGCAGCAAATAAATTTGACGAGCAATAATATAGAACCCATGGCTCTTGCATGCCTATAAGCGACCGATTCGCTGAGACCAGTACTTGAATCAGTGCTATGCTACATACACTGTAAAGTGTAAATGAACCTTTGCGCAAACGTGACTTTAGACCCGGGCGTAGCGTAGGCCTATAGTGTAGGCCCGCAACTACGGGGAGCAACCGGGCAATTGTCCCCAACGAATTTCGTTCAAAAACATGATTAGTTGCTGGGTACAACAGCAAGTTACAATTATTCCCCGCTGCGAAAATATTACCTGGCAACGGCCTTGGTACAGTGCATGTAATTGGCGAATAAAGTTATTTTCAAACCCACTCAGGTAAGCTCTGCCCAGTTTGGGCAAACGGTTCTTCAACTAAAATTGAAAATTACTTAACTTTCACGTATAAATTGGTTCTTTCAGTAGTTGCATTTTTTAGACGATCTTTCAGACAGTCCTATTGAAATCTGCACAAGTTTTGTAGATCCCGATGGGGAACGACAATTTGCCCAAATTGACCCATGGTTACCTGAGGTGTAAGAGTAACAAAATTCCCACACAAAAGTCCGTCCTGGGGTAACCTTGATCACTTTGGGCAAAAAGAGTTTGTGCATGCAGGTGAGCTAGTAAGTCACGCCAGTAACCTTTGACCGAAGCCAGGAGGGGAGTAAATCACACCAGTGCAAACACTGACCACCAGAGGTGAGCATGGACAGGATCAGAATTGGATATCCTGCAGGATAGTTGCGATTTTTTTGGATCAGGATTGGATTTGGGCACTTATTTTTCAAAAAAAATTGGATCTGGACAGGATCAGGATATTTGTTTGATATGTATAAGAAAATTTCCTGAGAGTGTTTCAAGATGTCACAAATGATGGTGCTGTTGTTTTCTTGCTATGATATTTATATTCACAAAAAATCAGAATGATTTTGTCAGTATGTGCTGCCATCATCACAACCGATGATAATTCGTGTTACTTCCTCGTAAATATTTTCCGCCGAGGTGGAAGTAGTAAGCTGCTCTTGCTGGTATGCTGCTTTGTTTTGTTGTACTGAGTGGCATATGTGTGCGCTGTGTACGCTAACATGGTCTATTTCATGAGTGGCCAACTTGTCTTCAACTGGGATCGACTAGAAAATTTCTTCATAACTCGCAATCGATAGCTGGTGATAAATATAGTCACAAATACAAAATGCCAAAGTTGAGTATCACATGTGCAAATGCAGTGCACCATCGCCTTATTAAGTGATGCACAGGCAGAAGGCAAAATGTCTGCTACACCTAAATCATGATTGCAATGTAATAATAGAAAAACGTATTACATTACCTTCGCGGCATCTGTCGAGCTAGCCTATGGTCAGTCATAACGTGAGGCACCAAAGAATATACGTGACCAACCAATTCATGGATAATTTTTATGTACTTTCTGGAATATTAATTGAAAAATGTTCTTTTTAGGCAGCTTGTCAATTCAATGCAAAATCAGGAACAATCGATCAAGTGACACTCGGCAATCAACAGGTTGATGCGATCAACCTGTTGGCCACCCCTGGTCTATTTCAGTGTTTGAGCTGCATTTCCTTTTGGTTAGAATTTTGAACATTCTACCTCAAGTTTTGTGCTGTCAAACTTTGCTAAAAGACAGTCTGAGTTTGTTGCTTTTGTAAGCTACACAGTTTTACTATATTTTAGACTATGATCAACTGTCAGTGTTACAAAATATATTTTCTTTGTTTTAGCAATTGATTGAATGCTGGAGCTCTTTTGCAATTCAATGATGCAGGTGGAATTGGTCATATGACAAGGACTATATCCTTGTATTAGCGGATATTCTTTGCCATATAACCAAAACCCTAACCCAAATTGTAAACCTGTGTCTGGTTTTCAAACCTATTAAAAATGTGCTGTAGCTTACATCAAAAATTTTCCCATAAAAAGAGTCGTCTCTATCAGCCAAGCCTAAACAACAATGCTGAGAGCCCAAACGACAACCACTCGCACAGCAGGCATTCCTTTTGGACCAGGTTCATCGTACTAACTGCTAGTGCCATGAACTCAGTGTTATAACTGGACAAAGTCAGATGCACTACAGTTCAAATGGAAAAATAACCACAGCAGAGCTATACCTCTGGCAGCAAAATATACACAAATTTTCTGTTTTCACAATTGAAAGTGCACAACATATGATGTTGTTTTTATGGATTGGGTCACAAAATGACAGGGTGTTTTTGTTTGGAAGTGGCAAAAGGTCCGCTGGCAGCGACACAGAATAAAACGCTGAGGTTGTCACATTAGCATCACTGTCATGGTAGTCAGGTAGGTGTGTGTTACTGTGTGAATGGTTTTCGTGCTGACTGCTGACACTTGCCATAATCGGACATCATTTGTTTTGGTTGTGGTGGTTGCACTTTTCATGGCACCGGTTTTTATTTACTTTTTTCAAAAGATTCCAAACTTTTGTGGTCAACTGTGTGGTTTAGGTTTAATAAGTGTTAAGTTTATACAATAACAAACTATGCAATAACTGGCTATACAACGAACTATACAATAACTGGCTATACAATAACAAACTATGCGTGATTCACACTAAAAGCAAGTACATGATCTTTCAACCCAACAACAAGAAAGATGTAGAGGATCATCATATCAAAATAAGCCTATCTTCAGTGCAAGACCTAGAGCAGGTAGACACGTATAAATACCTTGGTGTAATATTTGTCAAGAAACTAACTTGGGTACCACATATTCAACGTATTTGCAAAAAGTTAGCACAATCGCTGGGGATCATTCGACATATAAAAAAGTTTGCTACCTCAGCAATTCTTTCCAGTATCTACTACTCATTTGTTTACTCACATCTAAATTATGGAATTATTAGTTGGTGCAGTGCTGGAGAAACAGCCTTAAAGCCTCTAAAGCAAATGCATCAAAAGATAATAAAAATCATTGAATCTAAATCGATATCAAACTGCAGCTCTAACACACCTTCCAAAAAATTTTCAATAACAAAAATATATGAACTAGAAATTGGTAAATTCGTGTTTCAGTATCACAAGGGAAAACTACCCACCATTTTCACAAAATACTTTTCTAAGCTAGATCAAAAACACAAATGCGAAACTAGATTAAGAAATACAAAAAAACATTTTCTGCCAAGATTTAATCTTAAAAAGACCCAGAAGCAACTAAGATTTACTGGCCCCAAAATCTGGTCCCAAATCCCAAACAACCCAAAATCTATTTCATTTCAGTCGTTCACAAGTGGTTTGCGTGAAATGTATTTAACAGCATCCTCTGAGGACGTTTAGACTACAGTAATTATGCACGTTGGTAAAATTGATAAAATATCTGTACTTCAATAAAATCAATTGTCTTACATTATTATTACCTTGGTGTTGAATGTAAACTATAAACTTTTAAGTGACGTTGGATTTATTGTTATCATATACACCTGTTGCAGTAAAGGAGTAAGGACACCTTCACATTTTCATCAAGTAAATAACTTGTGCTTGCAGTAACACTAACATTGTCGTGTCTGGTATCTTTTTTTTGTCTGTATTTGTTTTTTATGTCTCTGTTGTGTATTGCTTCTTTTTTATGAAGTGTAATGTTAGATTTTTTTCGTGTATCAATGTCAGTGAGTTTAAAACATAGCCGAATCGCAGGAATGGTGCAGTTAGACCAGGTGATCACAAGATCTTTCGCTGTGCCATTGCTAAGAAAATGGTCATTTCTTAAATGTTCTGAATGCTTTCAATGTTGTTTTTCCTTGGCCGTTAAATTGTCATACAGTTGCGAAACAATACAATACAATTAGTTTCATTTTACCAAGTTTCTACCAAGCGTAGTCCAGCCTACTGCACACTTTCCATAGATTAGTGTCATGTTACAGGCGATGGATGAATAAGTTTTCAAAAATGAAGGTCCGCTGGTGAACCTATAACCACTGTCTGTGTGTTTCATATTTAACCAGTGTTGCATTCTGATATGGATGGATATCGGATACTAAATTTCAGAAAATTTTGGATAAGGATTGGATATGGATATTCAAACAATTCATCGGATATGGATCAGGAGTTAAAAAATCAACATCCACTCACCTCTGCTGACCACACAGGTCAATTTGGCGCGAATTGCTCCTGCTCAACTCGTGGTTTTCATTAAGAAACAGGCAAGAGAATGTATGACGTCATCTCAGTCAGAGGAAAAAATGTTTTTGTCTAGCCAGATAGGGCTAGGGCCTGCACCTCGTACATGCACTTATTAAAAGTCAAACCATTTTATTGAGGACATGAACTTTGAGACAATCAAATGCCAAGGAAGATTTTGCTATAGACGTCTGACATTTTCTCTTGGCCTTTTTTGTCCAAGTCTGCCAACGGTGAAAGTTTTGGTTTTTATTGGCATTTTTGTCCAAGTCTCCCAACGGTGAAAGTTTTGGTGATTTTGGCCATAGTTTCTTTTAATGGCCACTTTGACTATGATTACCAACGGTGAAAGTTATTTGATTTGGAGTTTACCTTTGAGCAACCTATGACATCCCGTTCCGCCACACGCGAGTTCGCGTTCACCACAGGCAATAGCTGGCACCCTGCTATGAAAACAGGTGTTCGTACTCCAGGAGGCAATTGTCATGGGATTAGAAATACTTATATATACGTACACCGGTAGGGGAATACACCGGCAGTCCCCCCGGAATGACCATCCCAAGAAGAGCCTGGGTCCGGCTCAACCGCCTCGGAATCGGTGTCGGACCTTTCCACTCCTGCTTGTACAAATGGGTTCTGGCCTCCTCTGCGGCCTGTGAGTGTGGTGCACAAGAACAAATCGTCGACCATGTTGTCCTCCAATGTCCAATCCATCGACCTCCCCATAGACGGCATGGCCTGACCGTTCTGGACGATGAGACAACCGAATGACTGCTCAACACCTGTCCCGAGATCAAGTGCGGCCAAGCAGTGGTTTGAACAACTGGCTCAATAGATGAAGAAAACCGGTAGGGAAAGCATTAAGCGTTTGTATGCAATTTTTTGTAAAGTACACGTGAACGCCAACGTTGAGCAGAAGATGATTTTCTGGAGGCGCTAAGTGCAGGCCCGTAACCAGCTTGGGACATCAGAGGGGCGATTCTGGGAGGGGCCCAAATTTTTTGAAATGTGTCCAATAATTTTATGCTATGTCATATATTTTTTCAGGGGGTCAAAATTTTAGGGGGGTTTCGCCGCCCCCCTGCGCCCAGTAGTTACGGGCCTTGTATATGTATCCAGTTACTTGGTCGAGTGCCGTATGTGAGACATGAAAGTCATTAGGGTGCTGCGATCAAACTGATTGTTCAACAATTGTCGTAAAGCATTTGCCCATTTTGGGCAAGTTTACCTCATGTGCCTGGTTTTCGTAAACAATTTGCCTATTTTGGGCAAGGCTGATTAATGTGGCTGAAAATTTCAATGAAAATAGAAAATTTTCATGTCTCAACCTAATTCACTTTTATTGCAGATAGAACCACAAGCTTGAAGTTAGGTTCGATTTAAACCATAAACCGACCATCAATGACGTTTGTTGGGGGAATTTTTAAACTTTTCTTTACTTTTTCGTTCATTTGTTAAGAGCGCTTCCTACATTTTTGTTCTGAAAATTGTTTTTGTTCTTTATCATATAAAATATTTTCCAAAATCAGCATATTGTTTTTTCTGATCAGATGAGCTTGAGACGACTTTCTAAGTTGTACAAAAACCCGCGCGCGCGTCTAAACCTGTCAGCTAGTCCAGTACAAGCTAATACTCTGTCCATTTTGGGCAACGACAACAATGGCGTTTGTGTTTAGAGGTTACCTGAGCAGGGTTGTGGTAACCAATGATGTAGTCGAGACTGTAACCTTTGACATCCAGAGCTGGTCAAAACTTAAAGACCGAGACCGAGACTTCTTCAAAAACTCCGAAACCGAGACTCGAGATTTGAAATTCGAGACCGAGATCAAAACTCGTGACTTCAAAATTTGTGCATTTTGCCGAATTCTTTTTTAATGACGTAATCACTTCTGAGTTGAATTTTGTTCAAATTTCTGGCATTTTTCCGACATGTTTACGTTGTTTCTTGCTTGCAAATACCACAAACAAAATTTTTTTGGATGATAGAAATGTTACTAAACTATTTTCTTTCAATATTCCTAAAGTTCCTTGCAGTTCTTAAAGTTCATAACCCAAGTTACTCATATGAATATAGACCAATCTCTGTTCTCCTAGTATTGTCAAAGTTATTCGAAAAAGTTCTTTATCACAGAGTATATTCTTATTTGACAGAACACAATCTTTTTGACAAAAGACAATATGGTTTCAGAGAAAATCACTCAACGGAACCTGCCGTCACAGCCATATATGATGAACTGCTAAAAAACTTTGATAATACATTAATAAGATGTTCCTTATTTCCAGACCTATCAAAAGCATTTGACTGTTGTGACCAAGATATTTTACTTGACAAACTTTATCACCGTGGTTTAAAAGATGTTTCTCATAAACTATTCTCACGTTTTGTGCATATTAAAATGCAGTGCACTAAAGAAGGGGAATTTAAATCTTCGTACAAAGTGATATCTTGCGAAGTTCCTCAGGGAAGTGTTATTTCACCTTTGCTTGTCTATATTTACATTAACAATATTACAAAAATGTCCTCTTTTCATACTAATTTATTTGATGATGATATTAATCTTCACATCTCAAACTCCTGTTTTGATGCTCTTCAGACAGCTGTTAACCTTGAACGATGTAAATTTGACCCCTGGCTGAGAGCCAACAAGCTTTCTCTAAACTACAATAAGACTAATTTATGCTATTACATTCTCAAAAATACAAGCCTACTTCATTGAAAGTCATTATAAATAACCACAGCATTTCCCCCAAAAATAACCTGAAGAACTAGGTGCCATTCTTGACAACACGTTAAGCTGCAACCTCATGTACAAAAAATGAAAACTCAAATATCAAGAGCTTGTGGAGTTCTATCCAAAATTAAACAGTATACAACACTACCTGTACTGAAAGTTGTCCATAACTCATTAATCCACCCCTACTTATTCAATCCTCAACTGAGGAGATGCTTCAAATGAAATCATTCAGCCTCTCATTAAGCTCCAAAGTAAAGCTATAAAAGTAATAAAATCAACGAACACCGGATCGCAAGAAGAACATTTCCAGCACTTAAACATCTTATGCCTTCCCAAACTTTATACTTTATCAGAAGGCAAATTCATGCACTCTTATTGCAATAAACTGCTTCCAAAACAATTTTATGATTATTTTGTTCCAATCAGCTTAATTCATTCTCCCTCCTGAGGTCTATCAACCTCTAACAACCTGTTTTTACCTAGAGTTAACTCTTTCTCAGGAAAATGTTCTCTTACATTTGTTGGCCCAAAAGTGTAGTTTTCAATACCAAACGACATTATGTCTTCAACTACTTTTACCTTTAAACAGAAACTTGAGAAACTCCTCCTACATGAAAAAGATACCCAAGTAAGAACTTTAGCAGCATTTCCTTAACCTGAACAAAATACTGTGAATTCTAGTACTGTAATTCTTTTTATTTTTTATGTATATTTACTTTTCGATCTTTTTCCTTCGTGTGAACATACCATTCTTTTCGGCATGAAAGTACATCCCATAGTTCTTTCTGTTTTGCTGTTTTTCGTTTGTACCTCATTAATTAGTTTTTGTTGCTTGTTTTGCTTTTTTATATTTTTATATTTTGTTTAAACATATTCCTAACCGCACCATTCCTTCAATTAAATTCGAACCACTCATCGCTGTAAATAGGCCATAGGCATGCGTTTTCATCTGCACATTTTCTTAACCATGTTCTGTGTTTGTTTGTTTTCCTAATTGTACTTATTTCATATCTAACTCTTCATTGTCAACACTTTTCAAAAAGTGAAAAACGGGGTTGGTTGACCAGATGACTGGCATGTTCTTTCACCAACCCTATATGACACAGCAACCCTCTTTGTTTGCACTGTTCAGCTATTATGCCATTATGTTATCATTCGCTCTACAGTACTATAAATTGATGGTTGATTTAACTTGCGTGCTGTGGCTTTTTGTAGTGCTTCAGCGTGTTTGCTGAGTCATATGAAACAAAAAAGCATTACCATTCTATTCAAAGTCTCGATACCTTGAGCCTTCGAGATCAAGACCGAGACGAGATCCGCAACTTTCAAGACCGAGACCGAGTTCGCAAAAATGGGTCTCGAGACGAGTATCGAGACCGAGACCAAGTCTCGAGACTCCATCACAGGTGGTCACAGTGGTGAAAACTTGTGGTCACAGAACAAAATTGTCTTCGCTAAGCACAATGCACTATACTTGTCGAAGGCTTGAGGTTAGTCCAAGATTTGTCCATGCTCTGGTTTAACTACGTGCAACATCTTCTGGGCACACAACGCTTACAGATACTATATGTTAGTGATTCCATCTTACCCAGCATCGTTTTAGGAATATAAATGGCAGCATCGTGATCTTCTTCCCGTGCTCGTTTCAAAACATCATGGGCAGCTTTCTGGCTGGTTTTCTTTGCAGTGTAAGAGAGTCCTGATGTTTCCATGGAGAACAATGTCATTTCAGCATAATCAGGCAAGTAAACATGGAACGAAACGTCGTCGGCGACTTGTCCATTGTTGCTTATTCCGACTTTGATGGTTTGGACGCCGTTGAAACTTGGTGGCGGAACTGGCCACGTGATATTGACCTGGAAAGATATGAACGATACCGACCACAGATATATACTGAAAGTCACCTTCACATGCTCCAGGCTGTGTGACTTCTCAAAATTATATTTAGTGTATATTCACAATTAAGGCGAAAATGTAGAAAGCAGCGTGCTCCCGAAGTGAAGAGCTAATTTGCATAATGTAAATAGCTGAGTCTTTCTGTTACATTTTGGAGAGAAAACGATACTTGCATCGTTTCACAACTCTGGAGCAGGTAACTTACTTTCAGCAATCGCTATAAGCTTCAACCATGATATCTCGTACCTAGTCAAATTTGGGGTCAAATGTGACACCTTCCTGAACAAGTTCACAATCTTCTCCTAGCAGAGTAAACGAAAGCAAAAGTCCCAGACTCTGATGAAGGTCATAAACCAGCAAGCAACAACCTGAAATACTGTGCATTTTGATGAACCAAATATTTTCAATTTCCGCTAGTGATTGAAAGCCCTTGCAAATTGTGGTAACACCGGTTAATCCAAAAAATGCCGCCTGAGCCTCAGATTCTTGTTTCATTCAACGTATGACTTAGTCGGCTATGATTTTTGGTGTGGTGTTTGCTTTCCACTTGCTTTTGGCATCAACACTATTATGATTGTCTTTCCTTTTGTGTAAAACGCAACTCCTCTCGCGTGTTTTGTGATCTAACTTTCCACGTTTACTTCGTAAAATCTTGGTGCGACTTTCTCGAAACGTGCCGACAAGTGTGATTTCGTAGAAACCACTGATGCGTCGTGTTGCTTAGTGTTGCACAAAATAATTTTTGCTGATTGAAAGAAAAATAATATGGCAATACTTTTATGAACCCTTACAGTTGTTTAATATCCATCGAAAGAAATCCTTTCTCTGCCAATAATCAAACACTATTATTTTAACAACGTATGCATTTCCTCAAATGAATAGGCACTTTGCAGACTTATATAAATAGAATGTAGTTGTTTAATGTAGAACAAAATTGTCAAATGTATCAAAAAAAATGTGAAATTGTTTTAACCTTCGTCTTTCCTTTACAATTGTTCTATAAAAACAAGACCCATCAACTGCCTGAACTTTTCTGCTTGCCTTTCGAAATTAAAAAAAAAATGATTATTTTTAGAAAATATTTATATGCAAGAGAAGCCTGGCTTAGATTCTTAACAGCAGAATAGTGAACGTATTGGTTAACTACACAGTGCAATAACCTTACTATCTCTGTCTGGGGAAAGAAATCCTTTCTCAGCACAGAATCAGACACGAAGATCTTACAGACTATCTGTTTCGCCTACAAAGTAGGCATCATCAGCTCTTATTCAAATAGAATCTTTACTATCATTGCACATTTCAAAACAATCGTTTTTATAGCAATGTAAATTATACTGCGCTACAGCAGTGAAGATTTCGATAAATGTATAAAACGCCAGTAAGTTTGTAACGAACTTATAAGACGCTTTGAATGTAAAACAGAACATGTAATTAATATTTATTTGTTGCAGCAGCATTCGTTGATGCCACAACATTGTTGTCGAAATCTGAAAAAACGTTGTTTCACAACAAATTTATTGCAAACTGGTACTTCTTTTGAATCATACAGTATTTATTGAACTGATATTAAAAATGATAAACATTACCCTCTCATAAACAGGATCAGGCAGCAGTCCAACGACGTAGGCATCACCAGCATCCTCGTCACAGGCTGCCAAGCAAAACAGCAAGGAAAGCAAAGCTAAGCGCAGGGCGTTCAAAAAAAACATTGTTTTGAGCTGTATATGATGTGGGAAAAAAGAGTAAACAAATTAATTTTTAATCTATGTTTATTCCAATACAAGGTCACCTCAGGCCTCACTTTCAACGGGCACATTAAACCAAGAATGGCCAGCTATTGCTTACCATAATATATCGCAAAATATTCACTGCATAGTTGAGAACCATGGCAATTTGAATTCAGGATTAAACAAATAAAGTTGATCATATGCATGTGAGCTACCTAGAGATATATAACTAAATTCATTTAAGGTAACATTTTTAGTTCGTGATAATATAATCAATATTAAAATTATAATCTTGATAGCGAAAAGCATTGCAGTGTAGATAGCACCAAATGAACTTTTGAATACAAACTCAATTTAAAAGACAAGTAAATCGAAGTTGAACTTGCAGTGAACTTTCAAGTTTATGACGATCGGACATCAGGACATCGGCAACGTTTCCACTCATCAGGAGTAATCTACTTCATGGGTAAAGCAATTATCCCTTGAAGCCAATATTTCGTATTTACAGTAGTTACGTTGCTTGTAGGGGAGCTAAGGAAGTCCGTGCAATATATTCTGTGAGTTTTCCCTGAAAATTTTGTCATTTTACATCTGGACACCACGACTTCGCATGTTGACTCTAGAAATAAGCAAACAGTTAATGCTACAAATTTCATGAGGCAAAAAATCAATCTACATACAATGTTTTCTGTCTTACTAATTTGTCACCTTAATAGACAAACAAAAATTTTAATGAGTTTGCGCAGAATGAAAAATTGGGAACACGTGTGTTTTCCTTGTTCGACCCATGTCCACCTTTTTGCTCGTGATCCGAAATGCGTTCTACTTCCTCCCACAATAACTTTCTTCCATGCATGATGATTCACGAAGCATTTGGGCGCAACTATTGCTGCCATTGGTTATGGTGAGCGAAACATGTGAAAGAATGAGGAAAAGTGGAGGCGAGCAAACGTTTACAGTTACTGTTGAGTTGTCAATGTTCTGAATGATAGAAGTAATGTAATAAAAGGGGGGTTCAGCGAACGGGGGTATAGAGGCATCAACACTTCCCCTCCGAAACTTCATCCGAACAAGGCACCCGAAGAGAGACCACAAGAAAGTAAACAAAGATAAAAATGGACGCTTTGACTAAGTAATGTGAAAAAGATTGGAAGAAATAATGGGGCTATTTGTGGACAAATGCTGCGTTGTTCAACCAAGAGATGTTGAAATGCACGTCGCAAAAATTTAGACCATATAAATTTGCTACCTATTTGCCATCTACACGACAAAATTTGAAAAATTGGCTTCCCAGCAAAACACACGTTCTGCAAAAATAGAAATTGGTCCGGCTTGTTTTGACCAAATGTTACGTATGCTCTAATCTGCAACAAGACCGTATTATATTCCAGAGCCTTAGACACAAAGTTACTTTCTCCTACTGCTTTGTTGCATTTGCAAACTTTCTCCATTGAAAACAATAACTAAATTTTGAGCTTTTACTCTGATATTTGCAGGGAATAGCAACAATCCCGATGGTGTAAGAAAAGCAAAACAATTGATTTTTAAGAAATTTTTAAGATTTTTGAGAAAACCAAAAAAAGTTAATTTTATAAGAATGGGATGCCAAAATATATTTTAAACATTAAGGAATAACAATACCTACCAATCGTTTGAGTGACGTCACTTAAATTGCTCATATTGTCAAACATCTTTTGAGTTTCTCACAAGTGATTGTTTAAACATTGATTTAGACCTGTTATTAAACTAACTTATATAATTCATACATGTTTTCCAATCGCGCATCCTCGTTCGCTCAACGATCTTTATATAAAAGTAACACATTTCTAATACTTTTCCCTACGCAAGTTAGAACTCTAAAAGACTGGAAAACCAAAACCAAAAAGATATTTACAATGAAAAAGTGGTTTGTGAAAAAATTTGTAAGTTAACATTTTGGAGTTGGTCAATTGATTGGCGTTTCAACGTACGTGAAATTAGTTAGGTTGAGGAACGTAATATCTTCTTTCAACAAGGATTTTATTGTTTCAAAACCCTTTCATTCCATTTTTTGCAATTAACCTGTTCCTTATGATTTTGAAGTGACCTCTAATGACAGATTACTGCAAGTAATGCCTCAACCGCTTCCATCTCTGACCTTGCTTCATCCTGTCGTGGTGTGGAGTCAGCAGAACTATCTGACATTTCTGAAAGCCTTCACATATTTAGAATGGTCCTAGGGCTAACCCTCCTTAGAGTAAAAGCGTGTATGAAAATGAAGGAATATTTCAAACGTGTTTTGTTCAGCATCAACTAGGTAGGCATTGTTTATAAGTGATTACTAGGGCAACCAAAAGTCAATAGAGTCAAAATTTTTCTACTTTTTCTAAAACTTATGAGGTGTCCACAAACCAAATTTCCCGCTCATGCCATGAGGGAATCTTAAGTTATTAGGTCAAAAAAAGTCAAACGTTATCATCACGTCAAAATTTATTTTGGGGTCAAACTTCTCTTGCAACACAGTTTTTTTCTCTTCATCAATATTTTATTGAAACTACAACAACAGATATTGATATGCTTTTGTAAGTTTAGTTGCAATTCTGTAATAACCATATGTTGGTTTCAATTTCTGACGTAACAATGTTGTTTTGCCCACTACGTGATGATTTAATGTTATGTAGGATAAGTGTGGTACGGCAAGAGACCTGGTTTTACAATACTTGGTTTGATGAATGCTCAATACATTCTACATATAATGTTTCAACTTCATGATGTTCTCATGTTTGACTCTAGACTCTGCAGGAGTGCTTAATGTACTTATCAATACATCATCCCCAAAGTTAACAAACATTTTTTTTATTTCGAAGCATAGAGTGCATGAATATGCTTCTGGGTCAACCTCAACACCTAAGGCCGAACTAGTTTGCAATTGCAAACGCAGAAAATGTATAGGTCAAAATAATGTTAATATGTTTAAATTATAAAGTCAAAATTTTAAGTTTTTAGGTCAAAATATTGGTTGCCCTAGTGATTACGCATTGCCATTTTGAACTTCATTCTAGTACTTTCCTGAAACGTTGGCATGTGATCACAGAGAAACGATTATTTTAGTTGAGTTGCAAAGCAACTGACTAATATGTAAGTTCGGCACTCTCAACTTCCCATTAACAATGACACGTCCATACCAGTGGCTAAATTATTTAGAAAGGTACCCCCGTGTCAAATCCCGTTCTGGATGAGAGCTTGATTGCCACTTTTCCATTATTTCAAAGCTTTGCTTTCAAACAGAGATTTGTTTCAGCTACACTTAGCAAATACTTTTCAGTTTCATTTGCGTGCGCATTACTATTGCCACTGGACCCTTCCTTTATTTCACCAAACGTTCTGCGGGTAAACCACCGAGAAAGCCTTGGCAGAGTTTACACCAGAATGATTATTAGCAGTTGACGATTTTACTGCCACTGAATGAAAAGATGTGCGTTTTGCAGTGTTATCTGCATATAAGAAGAGTTAATGCGTTTGCAAATCAGTTGGAAGCATAGTAGTTATATTTAGTTCAAACCATTATCTGGATATCTTCACTGAAATTATGCATTTTTGTTTTCAAAGTTTAGTTTACTACAGTGAACGTATTTTCCTTATAACAAACAATCCTACAGTTTTAAACAGGCCTTACGGATACTCATAGTGCGTAACTCAACGTCTTATCACTTTGTTATTGCAACTTCACTTAAATATTTGTGATGTTATAATTGTTATTGGAACGATGAAAGGACAACGCGCAGTTCCTCCTAACAACTTAATCCTTTACCACTTTCAATTCACTTCATGTAATCTGATCTTACGCATTCTGATTGTGTCTCAATAAAGTGCAGATAATTAATTGAAAGTTTTCTTTTGTCTTCATCAGCCAGTAACTCAGTTTTATGATGCGGTAAGAACCAGGAAAGTGACAACAAAACAACTGAACAATTATCCTGAAAACGTGATATTTTCACATTTTATACATTTCAAAAATGGTGGCAATGGTAAACACCCGGTTGCATGAGAACGCAACAGCTGGTGCGTAATTTAAGCGAACGTTGCAAAATACCGCCGTTGTAGCTAAAGCAATCGCGACATGTTGTGAGAAATTCGTAGACAGTAGAGAGGGCTTCATAGATAGTGATATTGAAACTCGCTATCTTGGACAAACAAAATATTAATGAAGTTTATTGTAGAATATCGGCGATAGCAAAATTTGTTTTAAGCACTTGGTCCTGAGGTAAGCAAATAAGCCAATCATGTTTCTGGCAATACAGCGCAACAGATCGCTCTTAGCGGCTAAAGCGACCTAACAATCATTTCCATACTGGTAAGAGGAATTGCTACAAAACCAATACATTGTGAGAAAATGACAGATGTTTTCTGGTTTGCAAAATGTTAAATGAGTAGACTTTTCCTTGACCTTTGCTTCCATGTTTGTCATAGCTGTCAATGGATCCGTTTTGATCAACTTCCTTCGCGCCAGGTATTAACTTCCAGCGTTCATGATTGAAAACAAGTACGTTTGAACATAAATATCGCCCCTTTTGTTGCAGACTTCAGTAGCAAAATCCAAAACTACAGCTTTTTGAAAACAACTTAAGTCCTGAAAGGAAGGTTTTGTATGTAATTCTACAGATTTGAAGGATGTTTATAGCAAGAGATTTTGAGATACTAGTGCTATGTTAAGCTGCTAACATCTGGTTGGTAATCTGCAGTTTAAGCTCTACGTAAGATGTTTGTCATTTCATGATTGATTAAAATTTAACTTCACGGTTAAACCGTTTCCAAGTCACAGACAATTCCAATGATAGTTTAACATTTACAACATCGGCAAATCTGTGGCAGGTCTTTTGGCAAAATGTTTACCACGTCTAAGCATGTGTTTTAGCTCGGAATCATACATACTGTAATGGTACAAGTACCATCACATGCAATCCCGGGTACCACAAATGAGAGATAAGGATCTCTGGAAAGTATATAAGGACAACGCACCCTAATAGCAGTAG
>Ga0210059_1003249_pt1 | contig 25911 bp, 19 predicted proteins | sample Ectturendosymbi2_FD_188042 | JGI IMG/M metagenome (GOLD analysis project Ga0210059, IMG submission 188042) | Ecteinascidia turbinata endosymbiont from Florida, USA - Sample 2 (SPAdes) (version 2) | ecosystem: Host-associated > Tunicates > Ascidians > Unclassified | place: Key West, Florida... | reverse complement strand
CGCAAACGCTTTGAACTTTTAACACAGATCACGTGAAATGAGGTCAATATTTTGTAAGTCTCTTCACTCAACAGAACATCACGTAGACGTGGTCATTCGGGAAGCAATCGTCGCAAAGGTGAAGCTTTTGGTAGTTTCGAGGGACAGTAGGTTATTTAGGTATGTGAAAGTCTCTTGTTCTGAGTAAAAAAGGTTTTATATCAGTAATGAGTTCGCACGATAAACAAAGTCGTCAGACTAACTAAACGTGATGTAGGTGAGGTCCAGCAGAATGCATTGGCTTAAAGACAAAATCCGTGCAGTTGTCACGTATACAATTTATATATTGGATGATAGCATCAGATGGGTGAGTGTCACGAGATTTCTGAGTTAGTGCAACCTTGCAATATACAGATTGAGAACGAGGCCGACAATGGTTTGAAGGGGAAAAGGGATTTCTGTCGATGTGATGACGCATGGGTGGAACGGAAAGTCGTATGCTGTTTGCAGATATACGATTAACAATGCTCGTAGTGCGGTAACAGAATAAAGACATCCCAAAGCATTATACAAAAATCGAAAGCAGAAAACACGTTCATTATGCAGTGAACTCAACAAAACGAAAAATTTGGAGAACAATGCTTCAATTAGATACTAAAGAGTAAATGATATCAATACAATCAGGGTTATTAGCTAATCAACACAAAAAATGAAGGACACGCGTGATTTTCATAACACGTGATTAATATATTTATTTTCGATCGACTTGTGAAACATTTTGCACACAGTTTATTTATCAAAAATTATCAGGACTTTGTGACCTGACTTTTTGGAACTGTACTCCAAAAATTTCGCATCTGAGCTTGAGTGTGCTTTGTCGGTTATCATGCGGATAATTAACAAATAATTAGGGAGATGTGTTGAAAAACTGTCAAAACCCAACTCTGCGCAAAGAGCAAAAAGCGTTTGAAAAGGATGCTATGAGCAGCAGAAGAAAATCTGCAACGAATTTCCAGCCACCACTGGTTGTGTGGGGCTCGGTCCACATTTTCATCGTGCTGGCGGAGGGCATCATGAAAGTGACGTTACAGTTGTCTGAGTAACAGCACTTTGCATGACAAGATCTGAAACAAAGGCGAAAACTTTTGAACCCTGCAATTAAACGTAAACCTACATTGCCAAATGAATAATGTAAACTGAAACCACTTGTTTTCCAAATCTACGTCTTGCAGATAATACAATTATTGCTTAAAAATTGTGCTAATACGCGCTTCGACTTTCTTCAGAGATCCTTATAGAAAAAACATGGCGTTGCTGGCAGGAACGGATTTACCAATAGGCTTTGATTTCATCGCCTATAGGGCTTCCATGATCTGAGCTGGGCCCTCCATAAAACTTTATTACGCCTAGAGTCACTTGCCAGTATAAGATCAGTTCGATAAATATTCGTCAACAATTTATGTCTTAACTATTCGTGAAATTTAGTTTTATTCTCATGATAAGATTTCGTGACGATAACGCCAGCGTTTTCCGACGCTGAAGATCTTCTAACGCTCTTTTGCACTGCGGACCGGTTTCAGCCTGGCATTACGTTGCGGACTGGCCCGCAATAAAACAATGAAGGTGCAATTTATTGCAACTCGTACAAATGTTTTATGGGTTAAACGTAAGCATGGTGAAATGCTTCCTTACAGCTTTGACTAGCCTGAAGAGCTGAAAGGTTCCACACATCAATATGTGAAATAAGCTTGGCCATCTCTGACAGATATGAATTTAGTTTTAAAAATTATGCAATAAAACTGCCATGTAGGAGATGTAACGTCAACAATTCAATCAAGGGATGCCGAGATTAAAAGCTATGATATGCATAACCAGGATTCCTCTGTAATAAATCAAAGTAAAAGATTTTCAGCAACCTTCGTTTTTTCAGTAGTGTTGTGAAGTTGAAGTTTCGTGCATTTATTGACGTTTCATTGATCACGATCTGCAATTATTCTCTGGTCTTACGCGGTTTCATGCTGCTGTTATGTTCGATAAAACAACAGCACAAACTTTGCAAACTCGAGTTGTAGTATCCTCATGCATGTTTACCCAAACTGGGATTCGCGGACCCCTGGGGATCCGTGATACTGTACAGGGAGTATGCAACGATTTGACAAAAAGTGTCAAACATATGCACTGTAAAGTACTGTACGTCCATTGGCACAGGTAATTTCCGCTGTGATTCGTAGCCAGGATGGATTCGTAAGTTTTGCCAATCGTAAATCATTATTGCTGCGCCACCTTAATATTGTAGTCACAATGTTGTTTTACAATGATTATCGCATTTAGCATCTGTGACATAAAAACACCTTTGACTCCTGCGCGAGCCAAATTTTTGGCCAAGGATTTTTCAAGGATTTTCCCCTACGCTTTCAGCCATAACTCGCCAGCCCACTGAGCTAGAGAGCTGTAGTGTGCAAAGCCTCAAAAGTTCCGGTTAGGCTTGCACTTTCGTTTGAAAGATATTTTGGAAGTGTTGGATTAGAGGTAGTTTTGGGGGAAATATTAAGTGGGAGGATAGGTTTAGCTTAGTTTGGCCAGGGTACCTGAATCAAGGCTCCAATACCGTAGGGGTAATTCTTTCGTTGTTTCTTATGTAATGAAACTAGGCTGAAATCTGCATCTTTTGAGGCCTTGATTGACCTTCTAGTGGTCGTGGTTAGGAAAGTATGGGCTTGAAACAACAAATAAATTTAATCCCTAGGGAATTCGATTAATTAATTAAAGATATTTTGTCATAATTAGCCAACCACAAACGCTGGAAAGCCATTCAAGGTCACAAGAGACGTGGATTTTACCCTAGTTTCATTGTAAAAAAAACAAACAAAGAATAACCTCCATGGGTTGGGAGCCCGGGGTCAGGTAACTTTGGCCAAACAAGCCTAAGCCTATCCTCGCACTTAACATGTCGTGCCCCTAACAACCTCTTATCCAAACCTCCAAATTTTTTAATCGAAGGCACTAGTCAAACCTGATTTCTTGTGCCTTTCCACATCTCTCTAGCTGAACAGGCAGGCGAATTATGGTTAGAAATGTTGGAGGAAATCCTTGCGCCAATATTTTGCCTCATGCGGACTTCAAGGGTTTTTATCGCGTGACGTATAACGAGTCGGGAATGTTCACGACTTTGCTAAAATCTTTCCTCTCGTTTATCGCGTGCAAAGTTAGCGAAGCGGCAACTAATGAGTGAAGAGTTTGTTGCCAGAAAGAGGCTTGAAACAAAGTGAAGTTATGAGAGAATTTAGTTGTGCGAATATACTGCAGGATTTAATTAGTTCTGGATAAGCTTGAGTTTAATTTAGTTCTGAATAAGCTTGAGTTTAATTTTTGGTGTAACAGTTCAAAACATATGGATAGATTTTTTGAACGAAAGAAAAAACATTGTCAAATCAAGGCATGAAACCAGTTGCATTTGATGACTCAACATCTTGAGACCTTAAGTTAAATGGATAGCCCCTGACTTTTTTCGAAAGAATAAAAAAGAATGTTTGAAGCAGAGAATCGCTTTTCCAAAATCTGTGGTGTCAAACGAAAAATTAATGACAACATAGAGTTGCGATAATAGTAGCTCGAGACAAGAAAGCTTGCACAATTGTCCAAAATTCAATTCTTCCAGCAGCAATTGACCTATACGAAGCAGCATAAGTTGACATATGCGAAGCAGTATAAGTTGACATATGCGAAGCAATGTACAGCGAAGCGCTGCTCAAGAAACGGTTGACAAATATGCCTAGTGCATTTTTCAACAAAACTTTAAAAAGACATAAAAAACACTCACCTGATTCACTAAGTAACTGATTTTATCGAAGTGTTCTGTCGAGCAGTTTTATCGAAATAGGTTTAGTATTTTTTGAGTAAAAGGAAGGGGTTGGGACTACGACCAAGATAGCAGTGGTTGCCTTACGGGTGACAAAAAAGCGGTGCAGTTGTGTAACAGCTCGTCTCCAATGTCATGTCACAGCATAATCAAGTCTGGCATTTTTATGGACGAGCAAGCTTCGTAACTGCTTCCCATGAGAGAATTCGCTGGTAAGACAAGCTGAGCCGACGCCGGTGGCTCAGAATTAACCTCGATTGCACCTGTAAAAAAGGGATATTGCCATTTTGGCAGGGGTCACCTTGCGGGATCCCAAGGTAAACGTGTTTGTTTTTTAAAAAAATTATATTTTGGAACACAACGAGTTTGTTTTTTCATGTAAGATGAACTTCAAAATTATTGCAGTGTTGTTGAAAACTGATACTGTGTTCTTAAAACGTTGTTTGCAATTTCGGCAGTTGTCACCCATTTTATCTGGTCTTTACGTTTGCCTGGGTGGGGAAAAATTCTTTTGTCGAACAACACGATTTCAAGAAGAGTAGATGTCATTTCAAATAACATGAAAGCACTGTTGCTTGAGAGTGTGAAACAATCTTATTTTGCAATCCAAATGGATGAAAGAACGGACATTGCATGTCATGCACAATTGTTGGTCTAAGTGCTAATATTACTAGCGTGGAGAAACGATTGGAGATTTCATGTTTTGTCATGAAATGCCATGCACAACAAAACATTTAGACGTTTTCAACCAACTTTTATTTTTTTCACAATGCTTCTGTCGTGGTAGCAATCTCTTGGTATATGTACCGATGGTGTGGTTTCAATGACTGGCAATAACTCAAGGGCTGCAGCTCGCATCAGAGAAAAAGTATCAAACATACAAACGCACTGCTTTGCGAAGTTCTTGCTGCCAAACCTTTCAGAGAATCTTTGTCTGAAGTCTTGTCTTTGTTTCAAAATTGCAAACACTATCAAAGCTCGCCCACTCCAGTTCGAGTGTTTTCGAAACTTTGCGATGAACTAGGTTCGGAACGTTCAAGCCTTTTGCTCCATACAGAAGTTCGATTGCTGTCGCGAGGAAAACTGTAGAACGCGTGCTTGAATTGCAAGAGAAGATTTCAATTTTCCTCCAAGAACACAATGCGAACTTTGCTTTATTGCTAGCTGATGACATTTGGCTTAAGAAACTTGCACACTTTCCAGACATGCTTAAGCTTCTCAACTAACAAAACTTGCCACGTCAGGGAAAGATCTCAACATTTAACTTGGTCAAAACAAAGTAACAGCATTCATAAACAAACTGAACACATGGAAAACCAGAAGAAATGATGATGTTGTAGATATGTTTCCAGTTCTGCGTGACCATATTCATAACAAACCCTTAATTTATACAGAATTTATTTTCCTTGACATTCAACAACATTTGAAATTGGTTTCTGGACATTTTGCAAAGTACTATTGGAAAGAGACGTGTGATAACTTTTATTGCATTCTAAACAATTGTGTTGTTGCAAAAAATGATCTTTGAGGACGCGAAGAAGAAGAGTTAGCAAAACTGTCAACTGATCGACCTTTAATGATTAGTTTCAATCAAAGATCTTTTGCATCTTTTTGGTTAAAGTATTGTGGACGAATATCCATTGCTTTCTGGCCACGTGAACGAAGTGTTATTTTCTATTCCAAAATATCATAAGATCTATTGTTTTGTTAAAACTTTTCATGTTTCCAAAGAAGTCGGTCACAAAGCAGAAAGCAAGAAAGTTTACCAAATGAAGAAACAAGGCAGTGTAAATGCATACAGATATATTGTTTCAATTAATTTGCTTTGTTCAAACGAACCCTGTTATCACTGGATCGCTAATGCGTTCAAACCCATCTCAGGTTACGCTTCAGTGGGAAACAACTGCCAAAAAGGCAGGTGATGTTTTGGCAAAAAAGGCCAAAAAGCAAGCAGAGGTGCATTTTTCAACAATTCAATAAATATTGTCACGCTCATCTGACCGAAAAAAACAAACGTGTGGTATGTTAAACCACGTATATTTTACTTTTAAAAATACATATTTTCCGTAGGAGGCACGCAAGGTGACTCCTGCCATTTTTTGAGAAGTGCAACCGAGGTAACTATGAGCCACCCGCATTGACTTGTCCTATCAGAGAATTTCCTCATGGAACACAGTAACGAAGCTTGCTCGTCCATCAAACAAAATGGCATTGAATACCAGCTGCTTTGCAACAGCTATCACACGTTAGGAACCCACCGACATCATGGCAGTTACCCCCTTTCTCAAAAATACTAAACCTCTGCATATTTCGATAGGACTACTCGACAGAACACTTCGAAAAAATCAGCTACTGAGGGAATCAGGTTAATCAAGTGCGTTTTACTTAGCTGAAAATATACATAACCATGTTTACCAACCGTTACCTGAGCAGGCAGATCTTTACCGATATCCTACTATCTAGACCAGGCTTTCTCAAATTTTTTATTCTGAGGCCCCATTTGGAAACTTTTTTTTTCTATTCGACCCCTTGATGGATAGCTTTGATGTTAATGAAAAGTGTAAACGTCCCATTACAAACCTCAAGGAGCATTTTTATCAATTGCACAATCTTAAAATGCACAAAATCCGCGAAAATTACTATACAGTAATGAAACAACCACATCATGGAAAGAGTAAAGCGAAAAAAATTAAAGTATAAGTAATTCCGTTTATAGAAATTATCAAGCACAAATAATGAGAAGGTGCAGTTGATGATTTTTGCACAGATCACCTATTCGTAGATTGATACAAGAAACCGGAGGACGAAGGAAATTCCCAACATTTTTCAAAAAGAATCTGTTTTTGGATTTGATGATTACCAATTTTGAGAAATCCTCTTTACACAAATACTTTGTGCAAAAGGCTGAGTTTATGAATGGCTAGATCGGAAATGACTGATCTTATCCAAAAATCACACACTCTTTTGAAAATTCCAGTTGCAAACTTTTGTCGTTTGATAACTCCGCAAACTCATCCTGTGCTTATAATGGCAGGCGTGTGGCCTCCATAAATTTCAATTTTGTATGGTTTTCGGGTACAACTTTTCCTGAATCAAATTCCAAAGTACTTCTGAAACAGTGTGTAAAGCTTTTAGCTTTAGTCCAAAACTACTCAGTGTGGTCTCAACGCAGTTAGCTTAACCCCTTTGACAAGATCTAGAGTTCTAAACACAAGCATGTTTTCGTGTCGGAATGAATGCAACAAGGTCAACATTGGTCGGTACCTTAAAACAATCATGACGTAACAACGTATAACTTGTTGTGCTTAGTTGATCATTATCATTTGACAACTCAGGCGGCATCCTATTAAACAACTGACAGCACGAAACACGGTATTGCCCGCAAAGCCAGAAAGAGATTCACTGCAGGCCTGCTTTTAATGTTATTGTGAAGTTTACAAAAACTTTGCATCCGATTTGTCAAACCAATTTGTTTCGCGACCCAAAATTACATTTTGCGACCCATTTGGGGTCGCGACCCATAGTTTGAGAAGCCCTGATCTAGACAACGCCTCTTCGTATCATTCAGATTTTCGCCTAATCCGCTTGAATTTGTCGGTCAATTCGAATCGGGATTTAACTGAAGTACACTATAAATGTTCGAGAAAGGATTTGTGCAGAATTCATCGTATACATTTTGTTCGTGCGACGCTCCGACGTACATGCTCATAAGCACTTTTTTATATTATTATAGCAGAAAGAAAACTTGGAGAACTTACTTCACATTCTCACTGCTGATGAGATTTGACAATACAGATATTTCTGAAACTAATCTTGCTATTAGTAGTTGGCTGCACTGGGCTTGGACTTGTGAGCAGTTAGCACTTTTGATGCAACTCATCGCAATGCCACTGACTGCTAACTGACCTAAAACGAAAGAAGTTAAAACGATTGTTAAACAACCACTTTGATGCTTCACATGTTGGCTGCCCTGAAACCGGTGACCATAAAATTGTTACAACAGGTGGGTTTTCTACTTTGATTTCTAACAGAAATAACCACTGTCGATTATTCATTAAACAAAAAAAAATACACTATGAACAAAGAATTGAAACAGTAAATTTGATGCAGGATGAAACAAAATTGATAGCAGATACAACCTTGAAATAAAAGATATACGAAAAAAATCAACTAATGATATTTTCCTGTACACAATAGTTTCATTATTTGCGAAAGTGTGCTTTTCTCGGAAAGAAATATTTATTTGCGGACTTTTGCTTTGCTAAAATGATGTAATCTATAGTTGTTTGGCACTACATTCAAAAACAAGGAGATTTTACTGAAAAGGAAATAGATAAGTTGTTCTTGTGCACACCATCCCGTTAAGTCTAGCATTGGTAGTAAAACCGTTTTCTGGTGTTTGTTTGGGTCTGTTTCTGCCGCCCATTACTTGTTGTCAATAAGAGTAATTTGCCAAATAGATTTTAGGCTGTGAAAGGTTTGATCTGTATAATGCAACTAGTTCAATGTGTACTGATGAAAAATAAAAATTAGGTGGAGTGCGGCTTTAGCAAACAAGTATTACAATGGTCCCTGTTTTGCTTGCTGTGCATATGTGGTCCTAAAATATGCCGAGTAAATCGACCTGACCGCATGCTATAGAAAATTTTCCGTATTTTCTTCTTCGGAGTAGACACATCCCTAGATTTGGGTGCACGAACGAGGTGGGAAAAGACGTTAATATCTTTACCGACTCTTCAATGTGCCTGTCCAGGAATTGGAACCATTTCGTCAGTTTGAAAAATGTGTTATCAAGCCAATGCCTGCAAGGGTTGTAGATAATAATCCAACCTACAGCAAAATCATTTGATCTGGTTGTGATGATGTACAAAACAATGTTGGAACAACCGATGTGATATTTCGCCAATGTTATAGGCGATCCATACAATCCAGATGATAATTTTGATAATTTATGTAAAAAAATTAAAAAATACCTCAAAGAAAACGTATTTTTTTACATTTCATTAGCATTTTAATACCGTTCTAAACGTAAAAACAGGGTATTTTCCTTTACATTGAAACACTACAAGTGACGGATTGATCTACGTGCACCTTCAACTTCAAGCGCCGCATTCGCCTGTAAACAGGCAGCGTCAGCTCCAAACTCCGTTGCACTGCACATTGTCGTGTTAGTCATTCCTCCTACAGATATCAGTTCTGTATCGGATTTGGTTATCTGATAACCTGTGAGACAGGATCTCGCATCGGATTGCTGCAGCAAGACAAGTGCAATGAAACATATACTTAACATTTTTTTCTTTTTGTCATGCATTAGCTGAAACAACAAGGTTTTTTCCTATTATTTTGCACTGTTCACAAAAATACTCAATTTTAATGTTAGCACATACGCTCACTACAAATACCACTGACATTTGTTCAATATTTGCAATGGTCGGTACTTACAGAAGAAGAAAAATGTTTTCTAAACTCCTTCAATGCAATACCACCATTGCCTTCTGTGTTTTCAAAAACAATAAACCTTTAGCCTAGTTTGCTATAGGCCACAGACCAGTATTTTTCTACCGAGGTTCCGCGCTAACCTGCGGTTCCTCGAGTGGCTGTTGCTTGTTCGTGCCACATATATAACACCACAACACCATGTTGCTTGTTCGTGCCACATATATATGGGTGTTATTCTTCACGCACATACCGTTCGTGGTGAACTGCGTATTCAGCGCAACGCCAGCGGAGAGGTTGCAACAACCCAAGAGTTCTGCATCGTTCCAGACATTGAACCACTCCAATGTATCTTCAAAGATCCCACATATCTTTAGCTATACCATCGAAAACCCCACATGCATCTTGCATACTTCCTCTTGTAGGCACTACTGTAAATGTGCGCTTAATAGTGGCGTATGGTGGTTATTGTTACTGGGTGTAACATGTCACCATGTGATGTCACATTCACATCTCCAAGCCAATGTTCTGGCGAAGTTTGTTGACACAATATGAATGTTATTCTACTCATAGATGTAGGAACAGGCAATTCTTGGTGGCACAAAGGATATTTTTCCCAAATTTGCCCGAAAAACGTGTATGCGATATACTATCACTCGACAGACTTTCTGCAGCTGTTGGTGCATTCTATTTTACTTTACCCTGCTGCCATAGACAAATATAAAATTTGGTACTTGAAGTTTGGTTCTTAATAACCCAACCTAAAAAGGTATATCTTAGGTTGTGCAAGAACATTGTCAGAAGCCAGCTGGCTCAGTACTCTGAGCATATGCTGCACAAGTCTGAGGTTTGGCGTTCCATTTACAATCCAGCTGTTGCTGTCAGCAAGGAACCTCACACCTAGCTGAGGGCATATATGCCACATACTGCAAAGATCGTCAATGAAACGCCTTTTTTTCCTTAATTTCCAAGTAAGTCAGTTACTCATAAACTCTCACATAGGTACTGATACACGAAGTTACTAGAGACAATTTAATGAATTTGTACATATCTAATATGTTTTCTATGACATATTGAACTATTATTTATGCACTCAGTAACAAAAATATATAATGATATTATTATTGTTAAATAATGACGAAAGTTATTTGGCCAAATTTGTCCAAAATTATTGAGATTTTGCCCAAATTACCAACAGATCAAAACTTTTGGGAGTGCACTTGCACCCTGGATCCTCCACAACTGATTATGCACGCACTATCCTTATTGGTTGTTGCACAATTTTTGTGTCACTGTATTGCTATTAACTATCACCGCTCCAAGCTATGATGATTTAGCAAAATACACTCAACGCTGGAACAGAGCAGGTCTTGACTGCAAAATATGTCAAGCTACGCGTTAAAACAGGAGAGCATAACACTCTCAGCGCTATATGACAGCGCAGTTCACAACCCCAAAACCATCAGGTTGCCCGAGCGACTCGTCGAATAGCAGTCGAACAGGGAATGTGTGCGTCTGATAAGCGCACACCCAGGTTGTTAGATCGAAACTTACTAAACTACACACGAATTGAGAATTCTGATAAAGTGAGCAAGTAAACTTTCTTTTCTTTGTTATATGTTTTACTGGGGGACAGAACCGATATGGGCTTGTTCATGCATCCACCCCAGCTTAACTGTCCAGTGGGTCTAATGAAGAAGCTCTGAATTTAAATCCTGCTGCATTTTAGTTTTTTCATGGATTTTGGTTGGACTTGGATTTGATAATTTTGTTTTGAACTATTTTGCAAACTTCGGTTCAGTTTTGTAACTACAGGATATTTCATTCAATTTATTAAATTTGGTTCAGTTTTCTCACATCCGCCGGATTTGTACATCGTATGCATTTAATAAAATCTTGAGCCTTGACTATGACCAATGATGCAAGTCATGTCATTGACTCATGTTTATTATACGTACAGTAATAACTACTACCTTCGACCATTTTTCTCAGTTCATTATTTACAGCAGGGCCGCAAATACATGGCCCGCGGGTTACATGTGGCCCGCAACGGCATTTTGTTCGGCCCGCGACGCATTTTGAAAATTTTCATATAATTAACGTTTTGCTTATTTAGTTTATTTACCGGTGTTTAAAAGTGTTCGGCTAGCGAGTGAGCAAGTTCCTTTCAACCGAACGTTGAGACGGCTAGTAATTATTTGCCTACAACTCACGATACCTTTCGCATGAAATTAAATGTAAAATCTGTTTCTGGTAAAGTTCAGGTACAGTACCGCCATTGTTGCGTCGACGTCATAATGCAGCATTCGGGTTACTTTTAATTCTCATTCGGCCCTCGGAGCAATTTGAGTTTGAGACCCTTGATTTACATGCGTAAAATCTATTGCTAAGGAGTCGCTTGTGTTGCCTATCTCAGTGCTTCCCAACCAGTGGGTCGCGTCCCATTGGTGGGTCGCGAAGCTATTTCAGGTGTGTCGCGAAGCATTTCTAAATGTTACAGTTTTCTATTAGATCGGGAAATTATTGCATTATTATTACGTAACAAATATGCAACAATGTAACAAATATGTAACAATTAGATGTGATGTGTCGCATTAACTATTTCATTACGTACGCCCCTAGACGTTGGAAAGTGTAGGTAGGCTACTATAACTATAGGGAGATTAGTAGTTTGTTGATTCCAGGTAAACAGTAGCAAAGATGCAGGTCTTACGTAACTGTTAATCTTAGTCATATACCTGATTGTGGGTCGCACAATAAAACTTGCTTTAAAAGTGGGTCGCGAACGTTTGGTCATATCTCATTGTGGGTCGCACAATAAAACTTGCATTAAAAGTGGGTCGCGAACTGAAAAAGGTTGGGAAGCACTGGCCTATCTGATGATCTCTTTAGTTTGATATCTTATACGCTACGAGTTGTAGCCTACAACTGAGCTCATCATTGCATTGCTATTAATATTGACTACCTTGAAGTCTTTGAAACATCAACTGCTATGGTGTTGTGAGCCAAAGGTAGAGCACAAGTTAACTTAAAATGGTTTACAAGCAAATCAGTTTTTAAGCAACCTTTTTGTCTTTGAATTGGATTACAGTAGCGTAATAACTGTGATAGTGCCTTGAATTTAAACTGGATTTGATTTTATCACTGTCAGTTTTCGGATTTGATTTGGGTTTTGAAATAAAACTGTTGGTTTGGATTTAAAAAACATAAATCGGTTCAGCTCTGGTGTGCGGCTGTAATTGCGCACACCCAGGGTTGCCACATTGAAGAACGAAACGGGAAACTAGTGATGTATAAAAAAGTCAACTAAATCAAGCAAAAGTGAACAGTTTTGATTGTGGCTCATGAAGTCAATAAGATATCCATGATTATGTTGCGAGCCTTTTCTGTAATTTTCCCTTGATCGCACGATCTGGAGGAAGTTACGTCACGATCAGTGTTGCCACAACTGTTTTTTTTCACTAGATCTGGGGTTCTGCGGTTTTCGTTGAAAATCTGTTTTTTTTACTCTGGTCAAAGTTTAGAAATGTATGTTGTATTACTGTAGTTTTCATGCAAAAATACAGTAGTTTCATAGGTGTAATGTGTAGAGTCAGCAGCCAGTACACTTGAGTGAGGCTAGGCTTAGGCTATAACCAAATCGTTTGAAATCTAATGTTCTACGGATTAACTACTAACTAGGCATAGATCCATGCGAAGGTCGTGACCGAGTCGTGACCTGCCCTTTTTGGTTGATATGCTTTAATCTTACGCTGAGTTGAGTAACAATCTATTTTCTCCTATGTATCTGCTAAACAGGATGTAAAGACAAATGCCGCGTGTGTTTCGTAGTCTCGAACAGTTGTGACAAAGAAGTGTTTTACTGTTTCCGACGCGCCTAAGCTCGCGAGAAAAGCGCAGCTTGGGCAATACGAACTTAGTGACAATTCGGCCATCATGCGCATAGACCAGATTCTGCTAACCGTAACAGCAGTTTCTGATAAACTTGAAGACCGAAATCTGAGCTGTGGAAGGCACACTGCTTTTGAATCGTGTCTAGCGATCGATCGTTGTTGAAATTCCTCCTTGGTTTGTTACAACAAAGGGTTTGTGCTGACTGTTCTTCGCCCCGTTTGCAATTTCTGTTGGAAATAGAAAAGGATGCAGTCCTGTGATACATGGAGTTTGCGAGATGTCAGTTCGGTGAGGGGGTTGCGTGCGCGTTTCAAACCTTCTGTGAGTGTCAGCTCACCGTAAAGCTCGTAATTACAGCTGACCCCCTTAACATTAGCTACAATAAGAACAATGGTCTTTATTGACGACAATAATTTGACTAATAAAAGTAAGACAAAAACCATTTGCTGTCAAATAATGGCACGAAAGTTTGTTAAGGAAAGCGTGTGATAGTCTAATAAATAACTTAAAAATATAAAGTGATATAACTAATTGAAAGAGCCAATGTCAACTTGAAAAGGAGTACAACACTTACATTGAATACGTAACTTACGTATAAAGTGGAAATTCCTCCCCGAGCTCATGAAATTCCTCTCTTGGAAGGAATTCCACCCCGGTTGGGAACCATGCTGTTATATTGTTATTATAAACTCTTCAGTATCTATTAGTACTGTTGTCTTGGATTACTGTTTTGTTGATTTCACTACAAATCGGACGTATTTTCTGTTTAGATTTTGGTATTATGTACTGTGATATCTTCAATCTGCAACCGCACTGCTAACATTGCCGATCGTATAGCTACTAAACAGTATACGAATTTCTATTCCACCCAAGAGTTACCGCATCGACTAAAGTCCCTTATCCCCTTCAAGCCGTTGTACACCACGTTCTCGGCTTGTTTATTTTAGTGACTATATTGCAACACTGCACTAACTCAACAAATGTCGTGACGCAATCCCATGCATTTGATGCTATCACCCAATATATATAATGTATACGTGAAAACTGCACACAGTTTTGTAGTTAAGTAAGCAATGCTTGTTCCGCTTAAGCTCGGCTACATCACATTTTGTGAACTTCGCAACTCCGGGTTGCGTAGATAAACTCATAGCTCATATAAAACCGTTTTGCTCAGAGCAACAGATGTTCACTTACATTCACTAACCAACTGTTCCTCGCAATTACAAGCAGTTTCGCCTGAGGAGGACGGCTGCCCGAATGACCACGGGTCTTACTTAACCTGCCACCTAAATGTTACAAATCTTCTTGAACCTTATCTTATGCAGAAAATACAGCTGTGCTAGCATCAGTCGCAGTTTTTAGTGCTACCTTCAGTATGGGCGTGTTTTTTTTAAAGCCGTAGATATTTTCAGTCAAATTAAATTATATCGATACGATCCACTCAAACAAGTACAATTTCAAACAACTTTTGGCGGCGATCAGCCCAGTGGTAAAGTGCCCGCCTCTCACTTGGAAGGTTGGGTGTTCGAAACACGCCGCAGCGCTCCATGGGCGAGAGCGTTCACCTCAACTGCCTCGACAAACTGCCGCCATATGTCGTTAAATATATCTGTCGGATGGCATGCGATCACAAAAAAAAGAAAAAACTTTGAAAACACATAAATACACTGTAGTTCAAGCGATTGTCATTAGCAGCATATTTATGCTTCTACGTTGAACTTCTTTTTGATTGTGCATCGGTGCATCTCTATCAAACGTAGCTTAGAAAACTATCACTCAATAAAGATCACTTTAAACTGCATTGCATATTTTTAAGAATTGTATTTCGTTGAGTGAAAATAATTTGTTGAGAGATGTTGTTGAAAATAAGGTTTGGCTGACTTAGTGATTAACAACAGAAGAATTTATGATTTTATTTTTTTAATCAGATTACAATTTTTGATTTAGATGTAATTATCACAGCTTTTCTTTGTAGCAATTGGTCTTGGATAGTTTTCAAACATTGCAGCTACTGCACATGTACTCGACCATCTCTAAAGCAACAACTAACATAGGGATCTGCACAGTTTTTTCTTGAATCTCCCTTTGATTTCACATCTGAAAAGGAAGTTGATAACACCAGACGCCATATTTTTCAAATTATGGAACTATTGTCCTTTCTTGCACTGGCGGAAAGTGAAGTTTAGTTTGTGTACAAGCTAGACGTTCCACGTGCAGTTGATCCGTTTGACAAGTAATCTGCGTCATCATCTTGTTGATCTTCGCTATTTGCAGATTTACTGCCACGAATGCCATCGTCTACAAACACCCTGCATTAATAGCCAACGCCTCCGCCATTCGGTGCTGAATGATCAACAACTTTCGCCGAAGGCCTCGCCTGCGCGTTGGTAACGTTCCTGTTGGTGTTAACAGTTCTTGTTGGTTGAAACGTGCCATAAAACTCGAACACAAACAACCAGTCTTGTTCGTTGCGTGATCGCGATGTACTGCTCTGCCGGTGTCAGCGGTGTGTGTTTGTCCAATACTGCTTCCGTTCTACAGCTTTGTTGAGTTCCTTTGTTTATGAGAGCTGCCAGTTCAGTTCACACCCCAAAAAAGCTACTTAAGATATTTGGTTTGAAAAAAGATTTAAACTCTATTAACAGACTGGGCTGCAGTTTAGTTGCAAAACTACTAAACTGAATTTCTAAACCCAATTTATCTTGTTCTTACTTTCATATTTTCAAAAAACGTCAATGTTATTAGATTTATTTTCGCATGTTTATCGTGATCGTTAGTTTGTTTAAACTGAATCAGAGAGGATTAATTTGAGACCCGCTTCAATTTGAAGCTAGTAATTTGGTGCAAAGAGCTCTGTTGATGGTCCAAGAGTGTTAACGCGTCAAGCTTTTCAATGACTGGCATAGTGATTGTCACGCAAAACGTGCCGTGGCACTGTGCCAAGCGCGTTACTTATCGTTGCTCAGAAAGTGATCATCGGATATCCTTCTTCTTTTTGAAAAGTTTTCTGGCTAATTTCTTTCAGCAATAAAGTAGACTAGGAGCAAAGTTTGATATCAGAGTAACGATTTTGCATGGTAGAGTTATTTTTATCAAGCAGAAAGTTGCATCATGCAACGTTGAAAATTTCCGCGAATTGCACAACTATATTCGTTCTTCAATATAACTTCCAAACGAAATTCGACAACATCAATTTCAAATTTTGTGAAGCATCACTAGTTTTGGGCTCACTTCGAAGTAGCCACAGCTATAAGTAGTATACTGTGGTCCATACTTTTCCGAAATGTGTTACAGAAGAACCAAGCTTATTACGTTTATTTTTAAATTAGAACAATGATGGAAAACTTTCAACGTCGTGCGATAATGTTTGCGAAAATACTGTACAGGCTTAATGATTTTTTACTGAAACCTCAAAAGGCGCAAACAGAGAAGTCGTAACTAATGATTTGATCAAATTCTGACATCAAATCTCCAAATGTGATTTACGGTGTTTTTCCGTTTTTATACAGTAGGTCTGTCAAAGTGGGAAAATTATGTCTAATGTAGATCTAGTTGCGCAGAAGACAATGTGATTCAAATTGCGCAAAATTACTTGAGCATATAACTGCTCACCACATTTAGCAAAGAGATACCTCTGTAGCTGTTAGAGTTGATTCTACTGCATAATCAATAATTTCATGCAATGTTACAATTACAACATCGTTTATTCCTCCGAAGCACGGCACCCTGCTTCCAAAATTAAAAAAACAGAGAGTGCAAAGGCTCAGCGCCAGTTATTCCATTTCCTAAGACATGGTTGGGGAGATTTCTGTGGTTACCAGCCACGAGATAATCTGTTTTTGGTTGTCGAATCTACTGTTTTATCACATGAAGAGGCTCAGTATACGGTCAACAGCTCATGTACAGATTCTGTGTTAGATGCATGTTTTTCAATGCAAGGCTTAGCCCCAAATCTAAGTTACTTGATTATGTCTGTGATCACTGAATCACTTGAAGATTTAAGGGGTGATGTCTTGATGTTGATCAGATTGAAAACCTTCTCGGACGCTGCAGCAGCGGTACGAGGGTCAGTGAAAGACTTTAGGGCAATTGATACTTATAAAAAACAAAAAACCGTTACCAATATGCTTTTTTCTGTGCAGCAACATTGTTGACCTCAAAAATATTAACAATATATGAAAAAACTTCTGAATTTTCTGGGTGAGCGAAGATCTGCAATAACATTTTTTCAAGTCGATTTTGATAAACCATGAAATCACCTACTGTTTGATACTGTATGAAAAGGCAGTTCCGCCCCCGTTGTCCCCTGTTAAAAAGGCAGGGAGGCAATGCCCGCATCATGCTTCCGATCTCCGGCGGCTTTCTATCGCTTTAATACTTTCATACGCTACAGTTACCAAGGCTCGTTGTATAAATTTTGTCACTGAGTTGAAACCAATGTAATGGTTGGTAAAGTGCATTGAGTGTGTTGTATTCTGCTTTAACATCTTAAACTTCTGGAGAGCTACTGCGTTTACAAGCACTTTGTTTGTTTAATAACCCACTGCTTAACTCTAGGGTGAACCTCCAACCAATGGCTACGTTTAGCTTGTGTTGGTCCAAAGGTTTTGACTGACGGTATGTAGATAAAAAGCTTCAAACTATCCATTTTTTTCAATGCTGAGACTGCTTATAAGCAGACAGAAAGGATGTAACCCGAACATTTGCATACAAATTAGCAATTTTGGTGCCAGGTGTTTTTTTCGATAGTGTAAGGTTGAGTGCCGGACGGTTTGGACGAAATCAGTGTTATTTTCTTGTATGCAAGATAACTATAGATGTACTTGAAAGATGTACAGTTACATATGTAATTACTATCTTTAATGAACACGGTAATTTCCACCAAGTTTGGCGGTTTGGGCGATTTTCTCTTCTTTATTCATCCATCTGAGCAGTTACTGTGTCCTTACCTTTCAGAAATTAAATAATTTAAAAACAACACCTTGCAGTTACATGTTGTTAGATTGTTTTGCGCAGGTTGTTCTCCGTTAAAAATAACTTCAAATGAACAGCGTCCATTTCTCTAAGCTTATTTTATGATATCAGGAACAAAAATGCTAATAACGTTGCGGTGAGCACAAAAGCATTAAAAGGCCTGATTGACAAGAAATGCACTTAAGGGTTTTTCTCCCGGGGGCGAACATCCACTGAAGCACAAACAGCTGTATGGAACACCGACAGGCATGGAACGCACAAGCGTATGCGAAGCAATTACAATCAAAACAAAATGCCAACACATCAGTACTACACCCCAAAGCCCGCATGAACCCCTTGAACAAGAACTTAATTTGACAGAAAATGCTGGCGAGTTTAACATAAGGCAGCAATTACATTGGGGCGACAGCGAGCGGAAACGTTGCAAAGCCAAGGCCAGCACTTTTGAAGCTGTTTCAGATAGTCAGGCTACATTTCATTTTTTGTAAAATAAACCTCGTAAACCTCTTTGAGTGACTCAAAAAATCACGAAGCCGAGTTCAAAAGGAAGCCGTCGTCATTCACGTTTTGGGTGGACATTTATTATGTCAATAACATGAAAAAATGTTGACATTTTGAAAAACGTAAATGATTAATATTTCAAACGGGAAGTTTTTCAAGAGAAATTTACAATTTTGTTTGATACGTTTCTTTTAAGAAAATATCAGACCCAAGCAATTAATGGAAACGTGCAAGCAAACAGCGGAATTAAAGCGAACTTTAATTAAAATTGGGCAGCAGGTCATGATAAACGTAACTGAATGAGCAGGGCTATTCGCCAGTAATAGCTAATTCACTTAAAATGAAAAAAATCGTGCAATTATTTATAATGAACACAGCTGTAGTGTTCATGCCTCATGTCATCAGCGCTTTATCTTCTCAACCTAGGGCCCCAGTAGGCTCGAAGTAAACTGTTTCACTTTGTTGAGAGAAAAGGTTTGCTTGTTACGGAAGGAGAGATGCGTTGCTGAAGACCCAAAATGTGTAAAATTTTTTGTTCATCAACGTTTTTTGCTTCTCGTAGGAAGCTACGAACTGTTTGGCAATCATTTGCAGATTCTTCAGCAGCTTTCAGGATTTTTTGACAACTTCTTGTGATTTAAAATAGGTGATAAACTCTGCTGGTGAATAACATTTTTGACGTTTAACTTGCTATCTCATTTCCTTCCTTGTTAGGCAAAGCAAGCGTTTCAAAAGCGACGAAATAACAATGGGTGCAATCAAGCTGGCATGTTCAAGACAAACTTGTGGAATTTGATGATAGTTTTAATATAATGTTTCGGTTTTTGTATTTTCTAACAACGCTTATACGTTGTTTTAGCCACCTGATGTGTTGTTCTTAAAAGGTTAGGGCAGGCGCTATTACCGCAAGCATCTCGAAAAAAGTAATGTAAGCATGATTTTTGCAAATTAGAATGCAATCCTTGATCAGCCGATCACCACTGTGCCAGTTTTGTTAGATTTTTTGGAGGAGCTAGGAGCTAACAAGAACTTGCCCCAAGACCTTGACTTTTGTGCAGGGCCTCCGTTCGATTTTTGCCAACATACTTACCAAATGAATGATCATTTCTGTGTAAAATAAGGTAATATGGTCTACATTTATACAATGCTTTCTGAAAGGCTCTCTCCGAAAAAGGTCATTCACCTCGTACGTTTTGTCAGTGAGGTTTATATTAAGAGTTAAGAGACGGAATTTGGCTTGTAAAACCAGGGGTTTAAAGAGGTTAGATGGCGCCCGGGGCAAGTTTGGCACCCTCATGTTCAAACTTAAGGTCTTTCGGAAGCAAATGTGCTGTATTGAAAAGAGTACGTGCGACATTGCTAGAACCAGTACTGTTATAGGCTTCTCATCAAAAATCGCTAGATTCACAAAAGATTTACTAGATCTAAAAAAAATTCACTAGATTTAAAATTTTTGTGTTGACGTTCGCAGTTGTGCTTTAAATGATTTATTTATTTACATTATCGCCTAAACACCTTTGCATTATTTGCAAGTTTGTTAAAATAGATCATGTTGCAGCCAGGAAAATCTCATACCAACACTTTTCAGGCTTTTTTCAAGAGTTGGAAACGACACCACTCACAGAGTATTTTAGACCAATCAACTTAACATTTCAATTATTTCTACTGCAGTGTTCTGCAAGGAAATGAAAATGCCGTTATGGCCAGCATTGTAGCAGTAAACAGCACGGAAGAGAAAACGATCAGAAACTCAAATTAGAAACACTTGTCCGTTGTGTTTGTGCAAACTGCAGATCTTCAAACAACGATTCACGTAATAATTGTTTACAGATTGAAAAAGTGCTGAAAAGTAATAAAAAAGACAACCGATTTTCTTCAAACACATAGTTTGCAAAAAATCACTATATCTAGTGAAAAATCACTAGGCGCGGCACCAGTGTCTAGGACTTTTCGGCGCGCCCCACAGTCATTAAGTGCCCCCAGCAGTGATTAGGCTCCCGGGGAACTATGACAACCCTTGCCCCTTCCCCGTTACGCCCCTGTGTAGAACCTGATGTTTTTAACTTTTCTGGAAAAATGAACGTGAAGACTTGATGCATGCTTCCAAATATCACAATTGCATTTAATACTGTACTTCAGTTTCTTTCGTTGCACTGACAATGTGTGCACGTTTTTATTACTGCCTGCTGTGTGTGCAGCATTTTACATCATCTGTACACAATTGAAGCAAAAGGCCCTTTCCATATTTTCGAAAATTTCAAAGTGGGAAAATTGCGTTCCTGTTGGAAATAATAACCATTTCCCTAATAACATTTAAACAATTTGGTTTGTACTGATGATCGTATAATATTTCAGGAAATGTTTTCTTCTCTTTCTGTTGTTTAGGTTTGTAATAAAGGCGTGCCAAAGAGGGCAACGCAGAGTGTTTGGATGATTTGCAAGACTTGCTTTACACTATTTCTTCTTCAAAAATAGCCGGAATGCTACAGGTCGTGAATGAATTACATATCAGCTCATGCTACCTTTCCACAATCGTACTAGTCGTTAATGAATCACCACTTTATTGGATGCAGCCATTCACTTTACGAATTGGCATTTTCTAACTCGTGGCTGTTTTTTGTACGTGAGGAATAGCTTCATGGGCGTCGGAAGGTTGGGCAGGGGGGACTTGACCCCCTGGAATTTGAAATTTGATATTTTCCTAAAAACTTTTAGCAAAAAAGTTCGTTTTTTAGTTTCGCGTGAGTAAAATAAAATATTGCCACTTTTGCCCCCCCTGAAAAAATATTGTTGGCTACGTCTGAAAAAATCAACAATTGGCCCCCCTCTGGAAAAAATCGTTCCGACGCCCATGACCGGCTTGTATCAATCTTACTTTTGCGCCAAGTGAGTTGCGCGACTCACGCACAGATTGGGTACCCTGACCTCATTTCACCTTCACTAGTCGAGTTTTGTATTGGTGGCGCACGGACCACGTTGGCCGTTTCCGCTGTCACGCCATCGCCGAATTATTTTCTGCTCCTGCCAATCAGATGCATTTTGTAAAGAAAGACTTGTTCACAAGGAAATCTGTGAAACGAACTTTAAAAAGGGTGAGAGCCAATGCCTTGCTTCGGTTTGCAAGGTTATGTGGAGAGACAGAAAAGCGATCACACAACTTTGCTGCCTCGTTGTCAGTAGAGTTTGGGGAAACCAGCAGTTCTGCATGTACCGACAACCTTCCTCACCAAGCAACCTCTGCGCTAGGCACCCTAAACGCCAACTCCACCAGGCTTCGCAAGGAGCTACCAATGACTTGCCACCTATGCAGCATTTGTTACGAAAAGGGCGCGTGACCCCTTTGGCGCAGAGTAAGCTGAGACAGGCCCCGGCAGAACACGCGCAAGGCGCAACACGTCGAAAAAGTTAAAAGCGAGTATCATAAAGTACTCCCGTTCTTTTGAATGCCTTTGACAAAATTTAGAAACGAATAGCTCACCATACTATTTTCTACAAGAACATTGCGCAGATGTTACTAGTGTAAGAACCGCGAGGTAGAGAGCTGATATGTGCATTGCAAGGGTCCCCCCACTGCTAGTTGATAAGTTAATCTAGTTGTGGTTTTGTTGCAGGAACGCGTGTTAGTCTCCGGTCTAAGCGACCTATCGTGTTGAAATTGCACAGTCAGTATCATCACTGTGCCGAACTGAAGTATGGGCTCTTACCACTTTATTCGTTAATAATTCTCCTGTAGCACTGATTGGACTGCATTCCTTGGTTATATTGAGGTGTGGAACAAACTCACCAATACAAGTGAAACGTGAAACCAGAATAATGTAGCGAACGGTGGTGCAGTACGGACTAGAATCTCACAACAGCGTTTAGCATTAACAGAAGCGACCGGAAACAACAATCAAAGGCCTTGACGTAGATTAGGCAGACTATCGTGTCGACTGTTTCGCTGTTAACAAACGAGTATCATTACATGCATTTATGAAGGAAAAATATCTGCAGTCACGCATTGGAAGCGTACAAAAGACTATATCAAATATGGATCCACTGCACCACGCTGTGTATTTCAACAGAAGGCACATACAAGGCACACCAAAACCAGGCTGACAAAAGAAGATGTTGCTCATGTGTAAAAATTATTTTATTTCTTATTCTTGTAGAAATTAAATTACAAGATGCTATTTTTTGTGGTGGTTACAACGCTGGCACTATTACATTGCGTGGACACGCTCATGTGTCAAACTGGTTATGAAATTACCCGGTCTTCAAACCCTATGATCCAAACGAGCAGTAGCAAATCTAAAGTAACTTGCGACTCTACGTACGGTTCTGATCCTTCATGTCTTCGAGTGGACGCCACTGTGCAAGGTGAGTTGTTTGAAAAGTTGGCACAATGATTGATTTTCTCAGGAATTTATTCATAGCCCATTTTGATATTTACAAAAAATGCTGTGAGTTGGTAATGTTAAAATGTGCAATGGCAGAAAAAATATTTAAAAATAATAAACGTAATTTGGAAAATTTGGAAAGAAAATTAAAGCAGGCTATATTAAAACATGAGAATAATGTACAGTATTTATTTGATAAAAGCGGAAATGATATGAGCAACAGTTTTGTCAGTAACGTTGATTTTACATCTCTTCAATATTTTTTATGTTGTAAGTGTTAGTAATAAACAATTTTTTCTACAGGAAATTAAAAGTGCATTATTACAATTTGCTAATGAGACTAATACGCAACAGGACATTGAGTCTTGGAGGTCTTAAAAAATGGTGTAGGAAAAGCAATAAACGAATAATGTGGATGAAATCCTATTACGCCGCTTCGAAAAACAACTGGATGGATTTTTGCTGATTGTGAAGCAATGGAATTTTGAAATATCTAGCATGACTTGTACCACTATGTTTTTAAGTTAACTAGGGTTGACTTAGTTGACTACACCAAAACAGTTAAAAAATGTAGTAAATTTTCCTTAATCAGTCAAAGATTAGTCATGGACTTCTCGTACGTTTCATTAACTGCGAAACAAAATAAACATGAAATTTTTGAAAACCGGTGTGCAATTACAGTACATAAGAAATAACCTAAAGTGAAAAACAGTTATCTTTACTCTTGTTTTGTAAACGACATTGATAGACCGAAATTTGTCAAGTGCTTGCCATTCAAAGAGTACAAATATTATTAGATGCTCACTGACAAATCTCAGGCATTATTAACCCATTTTGGATTTCATCTTTTCGAAGTGAAAAACTCCTTAACTAAAAATGTTTTCCGAATTTCTTTAGCAACTGTCATCATTTTTGCCTCATTCCGCATCTTGATTAAAAATGAATCACGTTTAGGCAAAATCCAAAGATTTTCATTTCACATCTAAATGAAAACAAACAAAGTTTAAAAAATGTGCAATCTGTGCTGATATCGCACCTGCTTCTGCTCTTTTCAAATCTTATGTGCAGCGTCCACCGAGTACTCCGGGAAAGAAAGCAGCTGCTGACAAGTAACAGGGGTTTTTGAGAGTTTCCATCATTATAGTACTCACTGAAAACATGTTTCACAGTATGTGATTTACAACGGACAACAGTAGGTTTTTGGGTCACAGCAGGATATTGTTTCAAAGTGTTTGTCCAGTATCGTCATCATACACTGTCGTCATGCAAGAACAAGAGTGGCCAACTTGTAAATTTTGCAAACGAATTTGTAGGAATTAAACTTTCTAAATTAATATCTTTTCACAAAAAAGTTTTGTTTGAAAAAGACACGTCAATTGACACGTATTTTGAATTAACAAAATTATTGCAAAGATGCAAAAGCCTCGGGGGCTCAGCCCCACACGCCATTTGGAGCTTACTGCAGCGCATTCCCCCAAAGAATAAATGCATTAGTTTCAGCTTGCTTGTAAAAATTATAGTAAGCGTAGCATTGGACTTCATGCGCTCTGAACACAATCTATCAAGTACTGGAAAAAAGGATATAATTCCTCCTTTTCTCATGTGAGAATTATCCAGTGCTGCAATTGACTCATTTGCAGTCTGTGATGCAAGTAAAGAACATTCCAGAACTTTACTACAAGGTCTACTAGCATTATTACAAACACGCGTGATGACCTTCCCAAATGCGTATGGTCTGGTATTCCACATTCCACCTATGACATATATCCACTGAACTTAGACTAATCTAACTGCAGTTAAGAAATTCAAAGTCACTCCACGAAATATTTCTGTTCTTGGCATGCATTTCGTAGTTTCCAGTTACCATAGCAACAGCCAAATTTTGAAGTGACTTCGACCATGTAAACCACTTCATTATGTGAATGTAAAGCAACGTACAATACCGTAGAAGAAATAAGGTTGGCGATGATTTATTAAATAAAGAGATGCACTAACAAAAGTACATGGAACATGTGAATTTACCATATGGTGCATTTGCAAATTTTAATAGAAAACATTATTTGGCGAAATCGGGCAAAGTTAAACACAAATCATGGGGAAACTTTTTCATGAAAACAAACTAGTTTTTGAGATAAAATTTTTTTTTTGTTTGAGAAATTTGTCAATCGAACAAAGTTCTTTTGCGAAAAACATTTAAGAAAATTTTTACATGGTGCTAATAGGCCACAGTCAGACGTTTTCCGTAACAGACAAAATGTGACATCGAAATTGGTAAATTTCTGATAATGATCAACTGATAAATTGCTGAGAGCGTTTTTTTCTAACAACGGAATACAAGGCTTTCCTGAAAAACGAAGTTCGTTCAAGGAAATGCGCAATTACATTTCTACTCTAAGCGCTTGTTGACTGTGGAATTCTAACAGAGAAAGACATATTCTTTTGCAAAACTTTAATAAGTGTGCGAAGTTTGCTATTGTGGTTATCTTGGAATACTGAAGTCAGTGGTGTGTTTAAGGGGAGGCAAGCGAGGCACTTGCCTCGGGCCCCCCCTTTTTGGGGCCCCCCCTTGAGGTACTACGCGCATAACTTTTCCTTATTTTTGGTGAAAGACGTATTATTCACTCACGTAATGTGCTACAAAGCAAATCATAAGCAAGTATTTTGCTTTCAAAGGACCCCCCTACAGAAATTGTAATGTGCAGGTACTTTGCTTTCAAAGGGACCCCAACAGCAACTGAAATATGTATGTACTCTGCTGTTAAACTTCATTGAAGGGGCCCCTAAAAAAACTGTAGTGTGTAAATTCTCTACTTCCAAAGGGGCCCCCGACAGCAAGTGCAATGTGTAAGTACCTTGCTTTCAAAGGGGCCCCCAACAGTAACTGTAATG
>Ga0210059_1003248_pt1 | contig 25918 bp, 17 predicted proteins | sample Ectturendosymbi2_FD_188042 | JGI IMG/M metagenome (GOLD analysis project Ga0210059, IMG submission 188042) | Ecteinascidia turbinata endosymbiont from Florida, USA - Sample 2 (SPAdes) (version 2) | ecosystem: Host-associated > Tunicates > Ascidians > Unclassified | place: Key West, Florida... | reverse complement strand
GTGACGCAAAAGCGCAGCTGCAGCAGAACAGGCTGCCCGACCTCCCTGCACACAAAGGGCGCGAGACTGAGGCGGTGTCGAGCGAAATTGCTTTTGAAACATGGAAAACTTTTACATCACCGCTTGGCCGGCGTCAAACGAAATTTCTGACTTGCGAAGTCGCTTGCTTTACGCCATCTGCGCATGCGCAGAGTGATATTCCAGGTCATGGATTTCGATATATGCTGAGAACTGATGATTAAGGTTTAGGGTTTAAAGAAGAAAAATATAATTGACGTCAAAGACTAAGTCAAATATTTTTCAGTGTTTAGTTATTCCCAATCTGCCGCTTGTTATTATTTTCGAAACATACATCAAAAAATTAATCGCCAAACTTTGTTCTTTTACCCTGAGAAGCGAAATAACTGACATGCAAGAAGAGATGAAAAATTTCGCTTGACAGCGGAAATGGCAACAGGAAAATGTACACTGCACTGGGAAATTTGCATGCGATCAAAAGCCTGAGCTGTGAATTGGTTTTGAAGTGACTCGGTGCGGTTCCCTTCGATCGAGCACGCGCGATAAATGCGAGGTGTGCGCAACACAGCCGCGTGAAACAAAGTTTGGCGCAAACACTGATAAGCTGAGGAAATCTTTGCGTCGGTTTATGATACGTTTCAGCGTATTGGCCGATACAGTCTTGACCTCAATGGCATGGGCGTCGCAAACTGAATATAGCCGCTGCATTATCGAGGTCTTCACGAAATCTTTGTTTTCGCAGCCACGCCATGCGCTGCTGCGGTGTCAGTCGCAATCGTGAGGAAAAACTACGAAGCAAGTTTCGACACACAGCAAGCAATGGAAGGTGCAAAACGCGCCCTTGCCAAATTATCACGCGTGCATCTAAAATATCGCGCGTGCATCCGTACCTGAACTCCGGGTGCAAATAACCGTACGACGCGCAAATGCTCCACAGCTTGAGGCATTCCAGCTCGGATCGATAGAGCGCATTCGAACTTGAGTCTGAACAGAAGGACAGCATCACGCACTTATGTTGGTTTATGCTGATACGCTTCAGCCACTGCACGCGTGACAAACAACACGTCTGGGGAAGGTAATAAATGGAAATACAGAGCGCACTTCATAAGCACGTTGCCATCAAATGCTTGAGGCAAAAACCACTTCAGGCGACATTTCGCCAGCAGCAAATCGTCAGGAGATGAACCAGCAGCTACCAAACCAACCGGCCCTATCAGCACAACCAGAACCATCGCCAGAATGTTTTCAAAAGGGGGCTTTACGTTCGTGCAGGGGGGCTTGACATTCTGAAAATTTGGTAGAACTCCTTCGATTTGGGGGGCTTGGAGCGTTGCTTAGGGGGTAAGCCCACAACCTCCCCCGTGACGACGGGACTGACCACAACATTCACACGTAAACAGTTGTTTTGGTGGTCAAGAGGAGAGGCAGCAGACAGAGAAACAAAAACCGCGCTCGCCCCCGACGTCACAAACCTTGGTTCGCGATCCCGCCAACCGCGGCGACAAACCTCATCATCAACTCCACGAGACTCTGGTGATCCAGCAGCAATCTCGCGCACGCGTGCCTGCCCGACTGGCATATCGCTCTGAGCACTTGTATGGCTTCGGGTACGGGCAAGCCATTCTTGGCAGTATCGCCTGAGAAGCAATGACAGCAATAAGTGAAAAACAAAAGTTAAAGCACAAAAAAATTCACGCAGAGAATAAAGCGATGCATTGAGCTTATTCTTGCAGCAACATCCATGTAAAAATTTTGGAAGACAAGCACATGCGGAAGGATTAGGTTTTGACGCAATTCTGATGACGTGTGCATCCTCGCCTCAACAGACAATAAACGAATTCCTGATCTGGACACAACTTTTGCACCAAACGCCTTAACACGAAGATAATCTATTTCAAGTGAAATGTTGCGCAGCAATTCGCGGGCGGCTGACAGTCGAAATCGAAATGCACTTCACAGACTCTAGATGCTTGAAAGCAACTGGTGCAGCATGAGACGTGAACAAAAACAAGGGCAGTCACGTACTGGTTTTCTGCTCGGCGAGTGATTCCGTGCGCGCTGAAGTGTTTCGAAAAAAAACTGGAAAACGAATCGAACTGCGACAGAAAAAGTTGTTTTTTTACACCAGCGGACACCAGCTTTGTACTCTCCAGTTCATCTGGAGTCGGCGATTTTGTGAACACCGCGATCTACGTCACAATTTATAAATAAAGCAAAAATGTGGTTACACCCTCAGGTTGCAAAGTTAGAGGTAAACGCGGCGCGGTCCTGTTCGAACTATTTGTGATGTAACAGATACATTTGTTCGCGTAGCGCTAGCTGATTCGCTCATTTGCTGATGTTGTCCAAACAATTTTCGATGAGTTTTTGACGAAGATCGCAGAGGAGATAAAGTGCGTAAAAGGCACAAAAAACAACTTTTATCAAAAAACGAACTTCATTAGAACGAAATTTATAAGTTCGACTTTTTGTAAATAGTTTGACCGGTTGTTTTTGCGCATAATTCTTTTTCGTTTCAAAACAAAAGTTGACACTTTACGAAGCACAGTGTTCGGATAAATACATCCACCAATTCTTTCTGAAACTATAATTTTTGGACGAAGAAAAGTTATTTAAAAAAAACAATTAACGTCAGCAAATGTCGTTGTTCTGAAGCAAGCACCAATGTAAAGGTTTTGTCACACAACAGAGTTTGGAAAAGAAGCATTCGAAAACGATGAAGAAATATACATTATGCTGTTTCGTAAATTTCAAATTCTGACATGTAGCAACACTGAATCTGGTCAGTAAATGAAAATAGTCTCCAAAGTACAACAAAATCAAAATTATTTTTCTATAAAATGAAAGTACAGTAACTACACACCTTCATTTCGCTTAATTCTATGTTCTGGAGTGACCTCCACAAGCCTGACGACCGTGAGTGAGCAAGAGATAACAAGTTTGTTTTGATTCATTAATCTACGATGAGGCATTAAACAAACGTACAAGGATCATTATTATCATTAGATTCTGAAGAGATTACGATCTGCACCACATATTTAGATGAATTGGAACGAGCGATTTTTGCAGCAAACAGGAGGTTGAGATTCGAATAACAATACAGACATTGCGCGACATACGAACTTCTTCCGACCGAACCTTTTGGTCTAAAAAACCCTGAACAGGAACGAAACCGCAATCACTTGTCTCAGAGATATGCGCAGCCGGTATTTGTCACCGGTTCGACATTCTACGAAAAATACTAACAAATACGGTGGAATTAAAACTATAAACAAACCAGCTTCCGTCGTCTGCCACGTAACTGGCAGGTGTTGTTCCACTATGAAGTTCACCAGGCGAGGACAGTCGAGCACTTTTGTCGAGCAGCCGACCGAGTGTTGACAGATGCGTTTCAGGATTCCCAAACACTTCACGACAACCTGATGGTCAGGTCGGCAAACCTCCAAAATGTATCTGACAGGTAAAAAAACACTACTTTAAATATATGCAAAAATTTATCCAAGTTGAACGAGAACACGTTGACACCGTAAGTTAAAGCTCAAAACTTCTTTCTGGAGACGCATACAGTGTCGACGAGATGTCAATAACCTCCCCCCCTTGCGAAAAGCGAGCATGTGTTTACGGACTCGACAAAGTCACGAAGCTAAATATCAGACAAACAAGCCAACTGGGTTCAGACACGAAACTCGCGTATGATCGACGTCATCTTTCGCAACATACCCGCAGCCAAAGGGTGCTTCGTGAGTTCCGAACCTGCAACCTGTGGATCGCAATCGGAAACTACCAAATACTTGAAGCATTCTATATTCAGCACAAGACTTTCACAGTGGCTTAAACTGAGAATAAGCCACCCTGAGGGCTATACACCAAGCAAGTGCATGGTGGTAATTCTGAACGAAGAGCGTGAGCAAAGTAGCCACGCACAATGTTCCTTCTAAGGTGCGTAACTGCGCAGTACCAACACACCATTTGCGCAGTGAAATCTCATTCTCGCGCACTTGGAACATTCAAAAATTAATATCGTATATTTACTGCATCGTATAGTCCTTTCAACGCTCAAAAACGCTTCATTGCCTGTGCGCCTACATCAGGGGTTCCCAAACTTTCCCCGTACGTGTACCTCTTCAGCATTTCGATAGATGAGCGTGTGCGCCTAAAAATGGACGCCGGTTGAATTTTTCCCAGGGAGGGGCCAAAAGTGGATTTTCTGCTGGTGGGCCAAAAATACGTTTGCAGGGGCGGCCAAAAGTGGCAAAATTACATTTTCACCACTCGAAACTAAGAAAACAACCTTTTTTTGCAAAAAATTGATGGGAAAATGTCAAATTTCAAAATCCTGGTGCGGCCTCGGCCTCCACTTCCGAAGCCCATGCCCCTGAAACGTCTTATGATAAAAAGGCTGAGGAAGCAAACAAAAATATATTTACCAAGAAGCATGCGATATTTTTGAAAATAATATTCAATTATATTTATTTTAAGATTTCAATCTTTGAACCAGACATGAAGTCCATAGAGCACAAGCACGCACTATCTGCAGTCTGCACAATACAGATTGATAATAACAGACACAGAACATTTTGTATCGGCGTTGGTGGTAGGACCACAGGAATACCGATACTTGTTGGCTAATTTGTAACACTTCGTACAACACCACATTACAGACACTTTCTCAACATAGTTGTTGGCGAAGTCGTAACACTTGGTACAACACTACATCCAGAGTTGGACGCGAAAATCGCATGTTAAGAAATAGTGTCCAACCTGACTAAGGCCTGGTGAAGTACGAATGGTTTGTGGCCTGCACACATCCTCAAGCTATAACGTCCGGGCACTCAGTCACAAAGTAAAATGCGGTTGTAATGTTCAAAGAATAAGGACTAATACTGGTATAAACAATCTGACTTCATCAAAGCGCGCAGCTATACACTGTTGGACTTTTTGCATCGTTCAAGAAACAGGTACACATTTTTTTAAAATAAGGCCTCAAAGGTAGGAATGTCACATTGAACTTGATAACTACTAACACTCGCTCGCCACGGCGGGTTGCACAGAGCCCTGCAACCAAAGATATAGGCCACACGCAATCAGGGGATGTATGAATTCCTGAAATCACACCAATAATTATGATGCATACATGGACCTACTGAAGGAATGAATGAGTACATTTTTCACTGCGTTCGAACATCGGGAAAAAGAAGCTCCCAGCTTATTTACTGATTCATATTGATATCGCATTTGTCTCTGAATGTCTTTGTCATCTTAGAGCTCAATACATGATGCAATCGCCAAATTTTTGTAGCGGGAAACAGATTTTACTTTCAGTACACCCAGTGTCGGCAACTGGATGACTGTGCTTTTTGCACTCTTAGCCTTAAACATCATACAAACAGTTTTGCTGCAGTTGAAAATTATTTCATGCGATTCTGCATAAGCCTGACACACTTCTAGTATACTTTGCAACCCACGTACGCTTGGACAAAACACACAAATGTCATCAACAAACGTTAAGTGGTTCAATAAGATTTCACCAATATAACACCCAGCTTCAATGTTGCTTAGTTCAAGAGATAAATCATCTAAATATACAGCAAAAAAGTATGGACGCAATACTCCTCCTGGTCTAACCCCATTAGAACCATGAAACGGTTCAAACAAATTCATTATGTAAATAATTTGAAATGAATAATGTACATACATATTTTTTCCTTCGGTTGCTAACCTGAAATGCACCCCTTCAGATAGGCAAATGTACCACTGGGGGTACATGTACCCCAGTTTGGGAACCCCTGGTCTACATGGTTACGCAATTGCATGCGCGCTAAAACAAACATTTGCTCAGTGCAAAATTTTCTTGAAGGAAACACTGATCAGGCATCACCTGATCCGAAGCAGGACATCGGCTTTCGCAAACGCCAGAATCAAGTCGTCCTTTGAGATCTCGAATACTTCCTTTTCTTGCGATTTAACGCACCTCGGTTGGAAGCACGGGTGCTCGACGCCGTGTGTGCTGAAGAAACACACATCGCCGAACGTGTCCTGTGTTCGAACGATTAAGTTACCACCAGTGTTTCATGAAATAACACCAGCCACGAAAAGTCGCTCTCTCTCTCTCTCGTAAACACCTGCGTCATCCGAAGTCACTCCACTGCGTCATCCGAACGTCACTCCTCCGCTATAGAACCCACGGAAGCACAGTACCCACGACACCTAATCTTTCCGGCTTTATACTACACTGGAAGGCTGCAAGTCCGTATTCTAGAGCTGCCGCGAATGAGAAAATAACATTAAGGGGGGGGAGGGCAAGTTCGTAAAATGGCTGAAAATGACTTGGATGTGAAAAACCTTTTGCAATCAGCAGCTTACGTGGATTGGAGATAAAATGAAACGTCAGAGTCTAAAATATCAGGGTTTTTTTTAAATAGGGCTCAGGTCTGATCGGAAAGAAAGCGAATTATTCGTTTTTTTTGTTTAACTTTGTCCAGAAAATTGGGGAGAAACAAATGTCTTAATTCCTTCGCAGTTTATTTCCATAAAACGCAACCAAAGTTCAGTGAGGCTAGTTGCTTTTTACCAGTCCTCCACAGTTCTAGAAAATAAAGTGATTGTCACAATAGCGAAAAGAAATCTTTACCAAACGCCAAGAGTACGCAAGCAGACATTCTTCGAGATGGAGAAAGGTTTAAAAGTGTAACCCCTGTTCATATACGCATCGACGAAGACGTCGTCTCTGGCTGATGAACAAAATTTCTTCCAACCCCCAACCACCACCACCCAAAGACTCGGTACAAGCAGATGACGCTCAAGTCAGCAGCGCAATCGTTTTCGCCCAAAACTTACTTCAGCTTCGCTCGGGGTCAGCAGCGAAAAGAGAGCTTCGATGGCAACACGCATGCAGCTTTCCGAACGCTCGTCGAGCGCCCAGCGCACGATGAGCGCGATCCCGGCTTCGACCAGCACCGGCGTGACGCTTTCGAGCTTGTCGCCGTAGCGTCCGCGTTTGTCCTGGCAAAAAACATGGCGCCGGTTCAAATTCGCAACAGCTCCCGAGCACCCTTAACGACACGTTTTTTTGTTTGCAAGTAGTAATAGTCCACGTCTGAAATCCGCTGTGTAAATGTGAAGCTGCTTGTTTGCCTCTTTGAAACAAGCGCTTGCCCACTGCGCTGAGCCTTTGACGCAAACGTGGACACCTGTGACCTCAGTGGCTGAGATCATCCAATCCCATGCAATCGCACGTCGCAACCTTACTGGTGCTAACATTCCGAAAAGAGCCCTAATCTGGTCTTCTTATCTTTGCATAAATACAAGAAGCGACTGCAATCCATGTCAGCAACTCGAAACAATCGAAAATCAGCTCAAAGTTTTCTTTTTTAGATGTACTAGACACATTTGAAAAAACACTGCAAGCTAAAGTTGCGCGTTCGTTAAGCAAAGACCACCAATATCCACACCGCAATCTGCTTTCAAGTAACGGCACGAAGTAACACTCGCGGTGTAGTTCCCAAAGATACAGCCGGATGGCAACGGTTGACGCTAAAATTACAATCGTTGGTATTTTCTACGGGCCGTGGGGGTAATGGGTCCGAAACAGCGTAAAGAAACGGTTTTCTATTGAAATCGCATCATGCATAAGTCACCTTGAAAACTATTCTCGACAATGTCCGCAAAGCGAGAACACGTTGCTGGGCGAACTCGCTTCTGGTCAGGTCAAGCAGTTCTTGCAAAGTATAGCCTCCCATGCCTGGCTCGCTGCCGTGATGGTGGAGGCCCAGGTGGGTTGGGAGCTGGTCACTGGCGCTTGGGCTCAACAGCTCGCCTTCGAAGTCAAACCTGACATGAAAAATCCTTTCTTGATCATCAGACAGTGAGAAGTGTAAACTGCAACGCAATTGCTGGGAAAAAAAACTCTCCTCGACACTAATGTTCAAAGCTTAGGACTTGAAAATGAACGATACCGAACGTACGGCCGAAAACCTAGCAAGGAGCAAGATACCACTGAAATAATATAGGGCAGGGGTCGGCAACCTTTCCCGAGTTGTGGGCCATAAACAAACTCTGCAAGGTATGGCGGGCCGTACTAATTTTCCACCAACAATTCCGTTCCCTTTGCTGTTGTTAAATCTTGGGAATTGATAGAATTTTAATCAGATAAACTCTTGATTTTGACAGTTCATAACGAAAGCCCAAAATACAGCACATTTATTGCACAATGCGGTTTCTCAATAGTCCCTCACAAGTATTCAATACGAGAAGTTGCAAGGAAGGCAGATTCATAAAATATTAGACGGGTCATACAGTTACCACAATTTGCTAAAGGAGCTGCGGGTCGGACACGGGTCGCAGGTTGCGGACCCCTGATATAGGTGTGGAACGGCATCATGAACGCTAACGACTGGCAATGAAATCTTGTGCAGACAGTCAAGAAATCGCTAAACAGCAAACATTCAGCTTTCTGACAAGCGACTCAGGCAGGGAAAGGAGCTGCCAAGCAGCGGAGCTACCGCTGTGAGCAACTAGTAAGATTTGAAAGGAAACTTGCAAAGGATGGACACGCTGTTGTAAAAAAGTGACAAAATAGCAACACCTGTGAGGTAAATCAATTGTCTTTCTGTCAGCGCTCTGCTTTATGTCTCTCATCCACTTGGTTTTATCCTGCTCGACATCGTCCATATGGATCCATGATTTTTCCACTTTTATTAAATGCTCTGCCAAACAAAATGAGAAATGCAAAAAATCTCACTGGCATTTCTCAGTATTTGCACTTACTAACCGCTGCCATCCTCATCAACTTCCATGCTGGTTCCTGTCTCTTCTGATTCCACGTTTATCTGCTTGCTCAGCTCGTTCATGAACTTTTCCTCTTTTGTTTTGGTTCCAGTTGCTGATAAAATAAAAAGAGCATGAGCAGCTGGAACGATCGATTCAAAGTTCCGGGTAAAATAGATTGCAACGCGCTTTTTAACGCGCATTTTTTCACGCTATACATTTAATTTTGTCCGCAAGCACCTCGTTACTATAATAACGACAGAAGATAGACGGCAACTGAAGGTAAAAGAACGCGTTCAGAAACCAGTGAATCTAGTTTTTTATTTGGGTGAGTGATGACAATCGGCGGAAAACCGAAGCTTCAACTTACTACTTGTCGGGGATGGTTGAGGCCATGAGCCTCGGAAGGGGGGGCAGGGGGCCCCTACTGGATTTTTTTAATTTTAGCAAAAATGGTTGTTTTCTTAGTTTCGAGTGGTAAAAAACAAATTTCACCACTTTTGGCCCTCCAGTAGAAAAATATTTGGAAAGATCCCCTAGTGCTACCTCCTGGAAAAAGTCCTTGCGACGCCCATGGTTGAGGTAGAAACTTGTGTCCACCGAGCGCAAGAAGTAAGTGATATTGTTTCAGCAAAGAATAATTAAAATTTCTCCGACATCATTTGAACGCACGTCAGACAGAAAGCTTCTCGCAGTTTCAACACTACAATGGTAGATTTTCTTTGCAGGCTTCGAAACGAAACGAATCGATTCAATTTTGTTAACTTATACATTGTGGACTAATATTTTAGAAAAAAAACTTGTATGCCTTCAAGTTCGCCAATCTCGAACGCGCGTGATGTGCATTAGGGTCCACAGTTCATAAATAAATGGAACAGCCGAGGCTTTCATCAGAAGAAAGTGACAAGGAATGTTGTTACAGGGAGAAGTGTATTACCGGTAGATTTGCGATTCTTTATGAACTCGATCAGCTTAGGATTGAGCATGCTTTTAATTTCATTTTGTTTTTCCAGGATATCAGTTTCGGTCATCTTGCTGAGTTTTTCAATGTTTTCTTCGTGTATTTCTTTGCTCAGGTCTCCACTCACCATCCTAGAAATAAAAAGTTATGAAACACTGTCCAACGCAAGACGTTGAATCGATTCAAAAGCTTTCAAATGCACTTTAGCTTCTAACAACACTGCAAATATAAATAAACAAACCCTATTTCATATGCATAATTCTGATGACCGGCCTGCAATACAGCATCTAGCTGCTAGATGATTTTAGCACATATCTACGGCTATTCTCTCAGGACCCAATTCAAGCCAAACCCCCTGTATTGTTTCCTCAAGTCAGAATCTTTACAAAATGAACAGTTTTTCTGAAGCCATGCTTTTCACGAAAAAAGCAACTTGCTTCTTCTTTCAACCTTCAATACTGATTATCTGGAGACTTAGTTAGCCTCATTTCTATCATTCAGAGCACATGACTTAGTGATTCAGCTCCTCCCATTACAATAGACCCTTCGCTGCACTTGACAATTTGAAACAAGTCCAACGAAGATTGCACTGTTTGGTTTCCGGCTGCTAAGTTTAACATTCCTACACACGACACTTCAGACATAGGTTCACCGTCAGTTTTTCAATCTGTCACTACTTTGCGTGAAGCCCAGGCTGGACCAACGTCAATTACTTAAAGAAACAAGGATGGTGGTTCACACCAAAGAAGGAAACAACGATGAAGCACATCGTTTTCTTATTTCTTTTTTTGTGCGCCGTTAATGCATATGCGGATAAACTTCACGTTGCCGAAGAAAACATCTTAATCGAGGACTGTTGCAGTACAACATTTGGTTAAGGTGATTCACTGTAACAGAAAATCGGCAACGGTTTGATTTTTGCAATTGGTACATGAGTCTAGATTCAAAGCTACCTTCGTGTCGATATTATTCAACCGTAACTGTTGCCGAATTTCTTACTTGCAGAGCTATAACTCAGAACACAAACAGCAAAGCATTAAAATGAAATGAGGATGAGACTTTTTGGTCACGCCTACATTAACCTTAACAACCTTGAATTTGGATATATTGTCTTCAAAGCAGTTTTGGGCAAATGCTGCTCCTTTGATTGCAGCAGTTGCACTGGTGGTTTACATGCAGAAGAATTTTCGGGAATTTGTTTCTTGAACTGTTGAGCGAAAATGCTTTTAGATACTCTGAAAAAAAAAACATGAGGGCGGGATTAAAACTTTTTTCACACAATCATATCGTCACACTGTCACAAGAATGAATCAAAAATATTCAGTATCTACCGAAAGAAATCATTCCACAGCAATGAATGAATTAGACACTATGATGTCTACCAAGTATAAATTTCGACTATCGAGTAGGCATCATCATCATCATCATCATCATCTCTTCCTCAAATGGAATCCTTAAAAATATTAAAAGCATACATCAAAAATTTTCATTGGCTCACCGTTTTCCATCTTTGATAATTTTTCCAGAAGACCTTCGAAAAGCTGAAGGAAACGCCTGAGTTCTTGGCTTTGGAAACTGTACAGGTACAGTTGTAGTATTTCTCTCATGAACAATGTTGGCTAATACATTTGTGATGTGGTCATCATACTTTTCCATTTCATCTTCTGTACAACCTTAGTTTGGAACAATATGTTTGTAGTTAAGAATTTTTTTTTAAGTAAAGGCATTTAATGCTGCAAAAACTTATTGATAAATACAAGAAATACATGTGTAGGTTTAACACTTCAATAAAAAAAGATTTTACATTTTTATATTGTGCAAGTTGATGATGCTCTTTTGAACGAAATTAATATTCCAGTTTTAATAAGCTGTGGCCTAACTTTTGGGGAAAGGTCCTGTGAGGCTTAGTGAGCAGTTATCGATATGGAGCAATTATCACCACAGCTTACTGAAACCAGAATGTTAATTTCGCTCAATACAGCATTGTCAACTTCCACAAAACAAAAATGAAAACTTTTGTTTGCTTTGGCCATTATTTTTATTACCATCATTACCATGCTTATGAGTTTCTTTAGTCTTGGCAGAACTTGGCGCAACTGGCGAAGGTTCTTGCACCTGTTTGTCCAAAGCAACAACATCTCTTTGTTGTGAGTGTGTCCTACCAGTTGAAGATGAATTTGCATTGTTAATCAATTTCGGACATCTGACAACTTTCGCTGAAGGTCTTTCACCGCTGGCTAAAAACCTTTCTTGAAATGATATGATGTCCTCGTCTTTGTCACCAGGCGAAGGTCGCACAGGAAACATTTCTCTGATATTATACACTACAAAACATGTAATAGAAGTGGATAAACAAATTACAGTTAACCCATTAATGACCACTACCAAAAATACAAATCATATTCTTGTGAATTTTTAGTATCCGTTTTATATACATCTGGACATAAAATTAAAACAAAAAATCTGTTAAATTCTTTGCAGTTGCTTAGCAACGACATGTTGCAATAATGGAGCAATGGTCCAATGTGTTCACAGCTGTGTAATAACACTCATTATTCAATTTCTTCTGTTGCTCCACTTAGACAACTGTTTAGATGTAGCAGTACCAAACTTTTTATTGTAGCTCTGATGGGTATATACCAACAGGCCCCTAGCCAGGTTTTAGGATTTTTGGGGGGATATACATTTTCAAGGGGTCACTATTTTTGTTTATATTATACGTTTTAAACAAACTGTGACATGTTACCAGTGTGGAAGTTCCTCAGTACAATTTATTTTGTAATAATGATGTTAGGTTTTTATGCAATATTCAGTGGTGTTGCGAGTTGGCGTAATGAGTAAACAGATTGAAAGTGAGCATTTGCAAAGTTTGTTAGTTTTGTCAAGTTTGAATCACATGCATATCTGCACAAATTTAATAAAATTTTTCTGGGCACAAAAAATTTGGCATGGAACTGCCTCTGAATGCCCCCCTGTGTCTAGTGGAAAGACAAAAAGGTCGTTTACATCAGTTCCAATCATGTCAACAAGCAACCAAATATAATGGTAAAACGTTATAGTCAAAAAATGAAAAAAATTGGTTCCATTCAACCTTTTTGTTTTTATTAGTATAACCAGGGAATGGGAGGTGTGGATTTACTCAGCAGATTTGCTAGTCAATATAGACCAACAATTAAAACATTGTTGGGGCCCCTGTTTTTGAACTTTGATAAAAATTGCTGCTTGGATTGGGGATTGCATGACAGCTGAATGCAGCCCAAAATAGGATCTACATGGGTTACACGTTTGGACAATTGTAGTTGAACTGCTAAAAACGTCCACAGTGTCTTTCTCTGGGCCCAGTGGGAAAAGAATTATCAACACAAGACCTGGATTACATCACCTTGTGTAAGCAGAAAAGCAAAATTGACATAATGCATGTGACGAAAACCCTTTACAAAATTCCACAACTGTAATAGTAGTCTGCATGAAATATCGTTTTTAGCTTTATCACAGAGTAACACTTAGTTTTATGTTCATTCAGTGCTGTGTGCTTGTTCTCATTGGCTATAGTCACTTTTGTGCTTGCTGCCTACCAATTTAGTGAAGTATTTACATTGCAAAGTTTTCTTGTAAGGATTTTGATTCTGATGCCAGTCTGGTTGTTCTAAAAATGGAACAAAAATGTTCAGCTCAAATAATTTCTTTGCAGGTCGTATTAATGACTTGCAAAATACATCATTACATGTACTAGTGTTTCTAATTTCGATAAATGTAACATTTATCATGAAAAACGTTTTTGCTGAGTCAGCATGATTGAGGAAACAGATGTCACCGAAATGTGAAAAAATTTGACATTTTAAACAGTTGAGGGAAAACATTAAGCAAGCAATTGGCTGCAACATCCAAAGATTCAAAACCGCAGCAGTGTACAAGCATCTACAGTGCTGTATGCAAGGTCAAGACAAGGCAGAGATGCATTGCGTCCTTAATATGCTGCAGGCAATGCACAGATGTTTTTTCACTTTTTTCAAACTCTACTCAAATCATTTGCATGTGACAAGTTGCCACTAAGACAAAGTATTGTTGACAGTTAAACATTCAGAAACTTTGTGTTGACTACTGAACCAAGATTTGCCATTCCACGGCAATCTACAATTCGCTTAATACCAACAGTTATTCAACAAATAAAATAATTTATGCGACGTTAACTTGCATCTTTGCCATATGTTTATCTTACAACAGATCTATGGACACACTGAAATATGGCAAGTTTCTTGGGCATCACTGTTCACTTCATTGATATAAAATGAGAGTTTCACATCTTTGTCCTGACAACAAACTCATTATTAGACAAGCATGCAGCTTGCAAAATTGTGAAGTCTTATGACAAGGCTATAGAAAAGTTCAAATTAACATGAAAAGAACAAAGGTGTCAGATAATGCTTCCTCTGTGGTAAAAGTATTTCAATTCCCTTCCTCAGTTTATTCTGCATAAAACTGCTGATGAAGATACTTGGGACAAAGAACAGATCCTCCATGAATCTGTTTCTGAAGAAGACTTAGAAGATGGCACAGATTTAAATACTCTCCTTGCCTACTTACCACTAAGAGTAAGCAGCTTCGCTTACACAGAACAAATTTGCATTAAAGATTACATGCAGGATCGAAAGTTTTCCAATCTTACATTGGAAAGCAGCTGGCAAAAATAGGCAACACTGTAAATTCTATAAGAAAATCTGTAAATGCTACTTATGTCATACTTGCAAAGCAAAAAAATAATATTAAGAGGAAAGACTGTGACAGGATAGAATTTGAATCTCATTGTGTTGCAAGCAATGTGTCTTCAAAGATCACAAGGAGTCAGTGCACCTCTCACTATGATCCAGTCACAGGATGAAATAGCAAATCAAGATGTGTTGAGTGAGCATCAGCATGCTACTATCTTGCAAGGAGGCAGTGCAATAAGTTGAGGGAGAAAATATTGTAACATCCTCTAGCATTTGTCCCATAGTAATTGGTTTATTGTAAACATTGGAACAATAAGGAATTCAAATCTCAGTTATTGCAATAAATTGGCAGTAAATCTTCAAGATTCTATTTCTAAGGTTGTTGCCATTTCTTAAATCTCTAGATAACAGACTTGCATTCCTTATTGACCCAAAGGTTTAAACACAAGTGGATTAAAGATTATGTTTAAAAAGAGGAAGCAATGCAAGTGCTGATAACTCATGTGGCAACCAGGCTTGATCAGTATAAAGACAGTGGTGCCATTAACTCAGATGATGAAAAAGAAAACCCAGCAAAAAGCCTAAGCTATCTGGCTTTCTATGGCAACAGGTTCAAAAAAGAAAAGCTTCACCAATTCAGTATGAAAAATGGAAAGATCCTTGGAGTAAGTAATCATACACTTTGATAAAGACCCACTATTAGCATTGCATTGGAACAAAATATCAGAATAATTTCCCACATTGTTGATTTAGCCAAAGACTATCATTTTTTCTAGCCTATTTCATTGTAATTTTTGCATGTATTCTTTGATTGGTTCCTTTTCAATGTCAAAGCAAAAACTTTTGCTGATACCACTTTAGGAATCATCCACCATATCTGCATATTGCATTGCTTTCATTTTCTTCTTCTATTAAAAAGTATTTGTAATTTCGGTTTACAATTAATTACAAGTTTAAGAATAATTATAATTTGAGATTTTTAGCACAGAATAAATATATACAATTGCAATGTAATTGAAAAATTATAAGGAGTAACTGTAATTATACTTGAACTGATTAGATGTAATTCACCCAACTCTGGTTCACAGCAATTAAAAGTTCTGGGTTTGCTGCAAGCTTTTGAAGAATCAGCCAGCTGGGCTCTCTGTTTTATGTTTACAGGTTATATTTACCCACATATTTTGGGCACACAAAGTTCCAGCCAACCGAAATGGCAAAAATTAAAGCTTTTGTAGATCATATGTATAGACGTTAGGGTTTAAAAGAATCTGGGGTGCTACCATTACGTTTATGGCAAACTGAACATGGATGATGGAGATTCATTGCTGTTAAGAATCACCACTGCTGCGATCAGAAAGCCCGAGCCAGGCCCGTCACCAGAATTTAGCAGCAGGGAAGGCGAAAACCAGGAGGGGCCAAAAACTTGAGGGGGGGGGCACATTTTTAAAATACTGTGTTGGATGTATGCAGCAACCGGTGGGTCATACGTGAAATGGGGGAGCACCGATTTCAAATGGGGGAGCCGGGCACCACTGGCCCTCCCGCTGGCCCAAGCAGCAAGCGTGAAAAGCTTTACGCTGCGGCACGAAGCAACAATAGAGAACATGACACATCATGATCACTCTTCGCTTCCACCAGTCACCATACATTCAAACGTTTGTCATTTAACTAGTGTCAGTAGAGACTTGCATTTCACACGCCATGCTCACGACTCACGAGGTAACGAGGTTGCAACACTGCAACTACTACATCCCCTACTTTTCACAACGAATCATGCCGATCGCACCTTCTTTTCAATAAAGGTTGCACCTGGCATGGCCTTCATATCCTGGTCACAGACCCCAGGGCTGGATTAATCATTGGGCAAACCGGGCAAATTCCCGGAGTCTCGTGCTTGAATATCAAAATCAAAACATTCCTTTACTGGATTTTCATGTTTTTAGGCTGTTCACCACGTGTCAAAATTGTGGAGCTTTTTGATTAGGCCTAGTGCGTTTAGATAGGTAAGGAACCTGACAACTTTGGCATTTATCGTTTTTGAGTGACTTGAAAGAATTGAACCAAACAGTACCACACTTTATGACCCAAGGTTTAGATCGAAATCAGTGCAATCGTGGGCGTCCGCAGAAATTTTTCCAGGGAGGAGCAACGTCGAAATTTTGCACATTCCTTTTCAGGTTGCTGACGATCATGCCGTAACCAGCTTGCGACATCAGGTGGGGCGAAGAGTTTTCTGAGAGGGGTCCAAATTTTTAAACTATGTGCAATAGTTTTAAACTACGTCCAACACATTTTTCCAGAGGGGGAGAAAAATTTTGCAAGGGGGCCTTCGGCCCCCATGGTTACGAGCCTGCTGACGATGCAGTGCAAATGGACGTTCACAAAACGCTTTACGCTTTCTAATCCATTAGTCTGTGCTGGTTGAACCTCAATTCTCAATCTTTTGTCTGAAATGCTTTCTATACTTCGCCTAACAGAAATTATTTTTCTTTTCTGTTACGGGTCTGTTATGAACGGGCCTGTTATGAACGTGGTCTGTTATGAACGTAGTCTGTTATGAAAGGGTCTGTTATGAATGGGTCTGTTATGAACGTGGTCTGTTTTGAGTTGTCTGTTTTGAGTGGTCTGTTATGAATGGTCTGTTTTGAACGGGTCTGTTTTGAACGGACACCCTTCAAAATATAGCTTTACAATTGTGCATCATTACTACAGCAAATGTTTTGGGAAAAACATGCATGTTTATTTTTTTTATAAGTTTTCATTGCCCTCAAATTTTTTAAAGTCCCCCATGCCCTACCCCGCTCCGGGGTCCCGGAGACAGGTTGTGCGCTGCTTGCAGATGACTATTCGATTTCATCAAAATGCAGAAGTAACATGTGTCTGAAATTCTTAGTGGCTGCGTGTCGCCAGCGGGAAATGATGGTAATCATCGCAAATGCAGAGAATGTGAAAAGTGCAGAGTGGCAAGATGAAGATAATCTGCATATAAGTGAAATGATAATTCCAGAAAAAAGTTGCACTGGCAGTGGAATGCCACTTTACACCATAACTGGACATTTTTCCTCTCCATGGGAAAATGCATGAAGCTAAGTAAGCATTTAGGTGGGGGAAAGCTTGGCTTAAGACGTTACTACTTTAGTTTTCAACAGATAAGAATAGCTGTTACCAGTGATTGTATCCAACCGACACAAAGCGGTTCTTCAAATTACGAGAAGTCAGCTAATCGATTGTTGAATTGTATGTGTTAGCCTATATCTTGCTTGACTGCAATTCGAAAATTATTTCATGTGACCCAACAGTTTCAGTGGATCGTTTGTTTTCTTTAGTAGGATGTTTTGTTTTATTTTGAAGACCAGTGAGTGTTTTCGTTGAGTATCGCTGACTTATAACCATTCGGTAGTTGCAACAGTTGTTGAAACGCCGTAACCTCTGTGAAAAACACAAGCAGTTGTGGACCTCAAAAGTCCACTGTGATTGTTTCATTTTTGGGTCTACGGTTCGGTATTTACTACGCACAGATCACAACAGAAAAGTGAAGCCTCCCGTAAGTCACGCGCCGATCTCGAAGGAAACAGTTTTTAGAAAAATTTATTTCATCGCAGCCTATGCAGAAACCATCATTAAATGTTCTCAAAAGGAGTTATTTACCGTCCTGTGTTGCATTTGCACGCCATACTTGTTTTCTGTGCGGTATTGTGAAATCGTTCTTGCAGATAGACTATACTGCAAAAAGTTCCTATGATTTGTTTTTGCATCAATATTGCAAAGCGACCACTACGGTATATCCATGCACAGGACTATAACCGCAATCAGTCATTGCCAGCATTCGCACAACGTAATTCATTCGTTTCGGTCTTCAACAAAGTAGAAAATACTTTGCTGCTTAATTTTTGCTTAGCAATGTGTGCAGTATTTTCGACGTTTCACGAATAGAATGTTGGTCTTGCCACAACGTGCACAAATCAAATATATAAAACAGATGAAATTTTTGTCTAGGCAGACACAAAATAGATGGAAATTTGTAATTGCAAAAGGGGGTGTGTGCAAATTGTGACGTTATATTTGAAGGGGGGATTAAATACTTGTGACGAAATGTGACAAGGGGGGAGAGGGGTAGATTTATGCCCAAAATAGTGTGACGTCATTTATGGACGGCCCCTTGCAAATGTAATGGGGGGTTGCAAATTATGACGTTATATTTGAAGGGGAGTTTAAACACTTGTGACGAAATGTGACAAGGGGGGAGGGGGTAGATTTTTGCCCAAAATAGTGTGACGTCATTTATGGACGGCCCCTTTATCAGTTCAAAAAAACAGATTACACACGATTTTTCATGGTTAAACATGGACACACAGGTCGACTAAAAGGCCCGTAACCAGGAGGGGCGATGTCCCCCTAAAATTATTTTCGCCGCCACTGGAAAAATGTGTTGGACATAGTTTAAAAAATTTGGGCCCCTCTCAGAAAACTCTTCGCCCCACCTGGTATCCCAAGCTAGTTACGAGCCTGCTTTGCCCTGATGAGCCGCGCGTTCATTTATCCAGCCCTGCCTACATGCCTAGTTGCATACGTCCAGAAGTCAGACTTCCACTTGATCAACGTGTTTTGTGTAGTGATCGTTGTACAAAAATGTAGGCTACTATATCTAGCCCAACTAGTCTTCTCTTATTTTGTACTGCATAGCAGCAAAATACGTTTGGTGCATACGACCAAAGTTGCATATTTGCGCAGCCTGCTGTTAAGACAGCCAGATGGAGTTAATTGTGTAGTTAGAAGAGTCTATTTTGCAGGTTGTCCCAAAACAGAGTAGTGCAGTTAGTGGATTAAGGATGTTAATCGTTGCGTTCACGTAGGCCCTAGCCCTTAGTCTAAACTTGTTAATGTTTATAGGCGATTTGAGATACAAAATGATATTAATCTAAACATGTGCCATGCACCAGGAGATTAACAGTCCAGACATCAGCAAGGTTTACGCATGCGTATTTCGGCCCGTGAAAAGCCCAATGCGCACGCTTTATAAGCATATTTCACTTAAAGCTCATGGTAAAGTTTAACAATTTGCGCTAATGAAAGAAAACGTTCATCGCGGTGCACATGCTTTCACCGGCCTCATGTTTACTCCTTCGGTAGTGTTTTCATAACGGAACGATAGGATTGATTCTGATTTCCTGCAATTTTTTTTACATTTGCATTTCATTACGACATCTCTAAATCATCGCCGTCAATTAAATGACCATGATTTACGACCCAATTCCTTTTGATAAGCTCGTTCATAAATTTTAGTTGGAAACTACGAGCCAATTATGGGTATTTGCGGGAAAATATTTATAATTAATTTGCACTATCTGCAAATGATGTTCATGTTGTGATTTAAAAATAAATTTTTAGAATGTCTAGCCCGCCTGCACAAACATGAAGGCCCCCAATGGAAGACTTTCTGGCGACGGTTCTACCCAGACCCGCAGACACGGTGGGGCATTCGGAGGCAGTTACTCCCAAATCTTGTTTGTGCTACCCCAAATTTTGTTGTGCTCAGAAATATTTGTTTTAAACATATGACAAAAACAAAAATATTTCTCCCTGAAAATGGATTTTCCCCCAAACGTTAAAACCTGGCTACGGGACTGGTTCTGCCAAAATTTTGTCTGCCATTAGGATATTTTGTTTTGAAGGCCATTCGGCGTCGAAATGTAGCATAACATAACTTTTTTTTATAAATCACCATTAGAGGGCCCCTGTAAGCATTTTGGGGGGCCAGAGTTGGGCTCATACGGAACTGACGAAACCTATATAAGAGTCGTTTGATTGAGCTATTCACTCGGGCACGTTGTTCACAGTTTCACACTAATAATGAATTTTTCAAACTTGTGGGATCACTGCTACAGATTTACTCATGCTTCTTTTCACACAGTATAAAACTATACGTGGCTTACCGCTATCAGCAGTGCCACTGTCTCGCTGCATTACCTGCCAAGTTGTCTGTGTTCAACAGTCACATGCAGGGCTACTATTCACTTCTTTCAAATAAACCCAGATTATTCAAATTGAAACGATAATCGAATACTGATTTAACTGAAACGATAATCGAATAATGATTTAATTATAGTTCCCCTTCCAAATTTTCTTCTACAGAGCAAACATTAACATTTGGACGGCCATTTTGTTGCTCCAGATGTTTTTCATAACACTGGTAATATACTCTGTTGATGATATCTCTCACTAATTAAAGGAGTACAGTTGTTATTAAACTAGGAGATTTTGTGCTATCATGAACAAAAAGCGGAATAAAAAATCCCAGAAAATTATAATCCCAATTAATGCCTTCTTCCTCTCAATGAAATTTGTTTTTTAATTTTGTATGCAAAAGGAAATATCGATAATTAAACAATCAGTCCTAACCCTTGTGTCACCAGTTTCTTCAATTGGCATTAGAGACAATAACATAATATATATAACCCTGACAATGATCTTATTTCAGTATATGAAACCGATTGAACACGTTCTGCTTCATCCGATATGCGTACTTTCTCACCTGATGTGCGCATGTAAACACTGCAATATAAAGTTATCTTTGCGTTGAACACACTGAAGTTTCTGATGAATTTATCACTTCGAAAAACCCAGATTAAACGCGAATTTTCGTAATTAAACCTGGTCACCCAAGTCGACTAAAAAAACAGATCTGAGTGGAAAAAACCCGCAGTGGTAGCCATAGTCATATGCGGAAAAACGCCTACTACCGTAACTTGAAACGAACGTTTGAAGATTCGTTTTTTTGTGCCACAACTTTCTGTTTGAACAAATTAAACCACATACGCACCGCCATGCATGGTCACCCCCAATCGTCTCTGAAGTGTAGGCTGCCAAAATGTATCAGTTTTGACGGTTTTGACCAGTGCTTCTGCTTAGTTGAAACGAGGGCATTTGGAACGCTGCAGTTGCGCTAAGCGTTTTGGGGGCCTTGCGGTCACGACTTTGCCCGGGGCCTCGCGTTCATTTAATCCGGCCTTGACAGCACCATTCATTTTGTTGTAATCAGAGAGCCTGAGCCGCACGCGCAAGCCTCACACTGTTGCAGGAAGCAACAAACTCAGAGAACATGTGCCAGTGATCACTCTTCGCTTCCACTATTCATCTCACATTAACTCGTGTGGCGTGGTGATTCGCCACATATAACGTTGTATTCGTAGTAGCAATAGTAGTCTACCTCAGGGGTCACCAACCTTTTCGATGCTGAGAGCTATTTCTTGGTACAGATTCATGCGAAGGGCTACCAGTTTGATACACACTTCTGAAATAAAAGTTTGCTCAATTTGTTTTCAATTATGATATCATTAATAAAAATTAAAGATATTCATCAATGTGAAGACACTGATCGCGTTATGCTATTGTCAGAACAGCCCGCGGGTGACCACGTTGGTGACCCCTGGTCTACCTGGTCGAGTGGGGAAAGCTCTATTTATTGTTGTTACGCGGGGGGTTGCCGGGTTCAACTCTCGCTTTAGGTGTCTCAGGCCGACGCAGCATTGTGGCTGCAACAATCGTTCGTCATTGGTTTCAGGAGAGATAACACGCCATGCTCCCTCCAGCCGAGTATTGATTGCGTGTTCTTGCCACTTATGGTCAATCAATGTCATAGCGAGGCTAAGCGTCGTCTGGGGCCAACCGTAAAGTGCCGCCATTTCCATCCCTCAAATTTGTTTACAAGAATTTAAAATGAAAGAAGATCATGCTTTGTGCTAAGTAAAGACATAAATAATATTAAAACATCTTGAACATCAGAATCAAACACTCACAAACTGAAATAGAGTTGCGGACAAATTTAGTCGCAACATGTCCGATACAGATGAAGGTCCTGAAGGCAGTACAACACAACACAATGGATGAGCTCAATCCATTCCGCCGCATCACATTCAAAGATTTGGCAGCGGTGGAGTTGTTTCACAATGTAGCTTCTCTAAGTAATGAAAAGACACGTCGATTTGCATTACCTTTGATCCCAGAAAACAATCAAATAGACAAATTTTTTGAAAGAAGACAGTTCAGAAGCAAAATGCTTTTCTTTATTTTTGAAATGATCTGAGAGCAAGATATTTGAGAGGGTTACATCCCTCCCTGTAGTCATGCACCCCCACGTCCTTCATCTATAATCAGTGATGTGCCTGAGTCATTTTTGTCGAGTCAGAGTCACAAACCCTTCGAGTTAGAGTGATATAAATTTTTTCAAGTCCAGTCAGAGGCGAGTCATGACTTGGCCGAGTCTAGTCAGAATCGAATCACAAGAACTGTCGAGTCACTTCAAGTCATTGGTTTGCAAGCTCGAGTCAATGGCGAGTCAAATGAAATTTCACATTTTTCCTATCTTTTTTTGCTATGAAATGATGCCCAACATCGTATATAATGGTGCCCGGTAATTTTGAAAATGGCGCCCAACATGCCATAAAATGGCACCCGATAAGCCAGAAAATGGCGCCCAACATGCTATAAAATGGTGCCCGATAAGGTATGAAATTAAAATGGTGCCCAATGTTGTTGTAGCAAGTTTGATTGGAGGTTATTTATGCCTAAGGTTTTTGTGAAAGCAGTTTGCATTTTACTTGGCTCTTTCACTCTGAGTCATTTCAACAAATCTAGCCCAACCTTGCTGCAAGTGTTACAATCTCTCGGTTGACGTTGTGTTGAATGTGCGATTCACCACGAACGGGATGTGCATGATGAACAACACCCATATATATGTGGTACAAACAAGCAATAATAGGGTGAGCTCGGTGTGTGATCTCTGTTGTTGCTTGCTGCCACAGTGTGAATCTTTGCGCACTTGCTGCTTGGGCTTTCCAATCGCAACAAAGTGGTGCTGTGACCAGGATATGCAAGTCGTGCCAGGTGCAACCTTGACAAAAAGAACGTGTGATCAGTGCAGTTCGTTGCAAAAAGGAGGCGATGTTTTTGCAATCCCTCAATTGGTATTGTGCTGAATGTGCGATTCACCCAAACGGTACGCGCGTTGAGAGCAATACCCATACACATGTGGTGTCAATAAGCAATTATAGAATGATCTCATCAGGTGATCTCTATTGTTACTTGCTGCCACAGTGTGAAGCTTTGTGCACTTGCCGCTCGGGCTTTCTTATCGCAACACAAGAAATATACTTCTTTGCCTTTCACATGCCCAATAAAAGAAATTGACCAGAGATGAACATGTACTTGCATTTTGATTTAAATCTTGCGACATTCCAATATATTGATGGATTTGGATGTTATCATTTTTGCTTAACTAAATTTGGATTGAAATTGGTGATATTCTGTTGAACTTCTTCGCAACTTTCAGTTCATTTTTGGGACTGCAGGTTATTCTATTGATAAGAGTTCCTCAAATCCATTGAGATTGTTTCTTGTGTTTGTTCTTATGTTGAGCCTTGTCTCTGACCAGCAAAACAAGTCTGCTCCATTGCCTGTCATGTCATCAAACTTACAGAATTGGTTGGACATTCATTGATCCAATCCCTTTTCTTGACTAATAATTATAATAACATTTAGCACAGTTCATCATTGCTATATGTGCAACCTAGTTCTAATGAGTCGTTTGTGTTGCATACTAGTTAGTCTTGTGGTTTTATATCTTACACGCCATTGCTAAGCTTAGCAAAGCTTCTCATTGCATTTCTGCAAACAGTGAGTATTTTGGAATCTCCATAGCGTCAATTGTTATGATGTTGTGAACCAATGGATGAGCATAAGCTAACTTGATTTACTTTCCAAACTATTTATTTGTGTTTGAGTTGGATTACATTTGAGTGTTGCAGCTACAACTATGCGTTGCCCTGAGTCAACTAAAGTGAGAGTCGAACCGACGACCCTCGGTATAACAGCAATAGAGATTCCCCATTCGTGTAGGTTTTTCTTTAGCTGCTACGAATTCATTGTTATGCCTATATGTGGCGTAATCACGTCGCCACATTTGTTCTTCCTTTCACAAGCTCAAGACGACCTTCAACAGTGGATTGGAGCCACCGACAGGCTTGGACCTATTTTTGCAGCCACAATGCTGCGTCGCCCTGAGCCAAACAAAAAATGGGTCAAACCGACGATCCTCAGCATAATAGCAATTGAGATTAACCACTTGACTAGGTTCACTTTTCTATAACTGCTATGAATTCAATGTTATATGTGGCGTAATCACGTCGCCACAACAGTGACAGGAATTTGTAATTAAAACAAGATTTGGTTTTGGTATTTGCATTATGTTTTACAATATCAATTTTGGATTGGATTTGATTTTGAAGAACTTAAATCACTTTATCCGTATCTGGAAAAGACTCAGCGTAATAGTGTAAGGCCGACTGTCATGATCACGACATGCAAATACTACGTTCAGCCACTATAAGGTGTCAATACATTGTGCCCTGCTGGCCTCTCAGTGAAAAGCAGTCTCAGGTCTACCTCGGTGCAAGTTGGGAACACTTGATCCCTGAAAGGTAGCATAGCACGACTAAACAGTTAAAACAGAAAATTTGTGCCAATCTTGATCATCGCTGAAGCAAAATATGCTCATTTCTTTGTGCTCAAACGATCTGGCTTTGTCCATCAGAGGCTCAGAGATTTGTAAAAATACCTTTGACTCTAGTGTCGAGTCAGTGATTGTGACTCGAGTCGAGGCGCCATCTTTCTCAACGTGACTCGAGTCGCTTCGGAGTCACAAAAAATCGTGACTCAAGTCGAGTCATTGACTCGAGTCACGCTATCACTTTCTATTATAAGGAAAACAAATAATGTTCTTTTTGTTTGTAACTTCAACGAAAAATACACAGATACATTTGAAATCGCACATTTCGAAAGGAACTGTTTTTAAGAAAAGGTTGCTTGCTACATGAGAAAGTCAAACTTATGTTACAACTTTTTGGAACAAAATTGGGAATTCGGCACGAGTTGCAGTGTCGACGTATTTCTTCCACTTCAGTGAACAAGTTTTGTTTTGGTCACGCGGATATTATTGCCGCTGGATTTAAAGTGGCTTCCATACAGGGTTACCACTGCTGTTTTTTTTTTCACTGGATCTGTTTTTTTCTGTTTTACCTGGGGTTCTAGGTTTTTTATTGAAAATCTGGGTTTTTTTGACTGTGGTCAAATTTTAGAAATGTATGTTGTATTCCTGTATTTTCCATTTAAGAAAACAAAGTAGTTTCACATGCGCAATCATGTGCAGAGTCAGTAGCCACAGCCAGTCCAACAGAAGAACAGTTGAGTAGGGCTGGACTTTACCAAATTGTTTGAAATCTAATTTTCTACAGATTAAGCACTGACTAGACATAGATCAGCACTCTGATCTATCGCTGATGTGTCAAGGGGTACTTGTGCACGATTTTTTCGGAATGCTTTTTTTGTTATGAATGAAGATGCTGTGGTTGAGAATCTGTTCATTGTTTCACAGGCGCGTTTGTGATAGTGTTGCGATCGGAAAGACCCG
>Ga0210059_1003247_pt1 | contig 25918 bp, 14 predicted proteins | sample Ectturendosymbi2_FD_188042 | JGI IMG/M metagenome (GOLD analysis project Ga0210059, IMG submission 188042) | Ecteinascidia turbinata endosymbiont from Florida, USA - Sample 2 (SPAdes) (version 2) | ecosystem: Host-associated > Tunicates > Ascidians > Unclassified | place: Key West, Florida... | reverse complement strand
TGGCGGATTCGTGAAATTGTCGGGGACTGGTGGCCTTACCAGGGCGGGGAAGGCTTTGACGGATGTGTGGGGTAGGAGGATTGGTAATCGATTTTGGGATGTGTTGTTTAATTCGCTCTTCTAAGCGCTGAGACGTGCGACCAACGTACCGGCTGTCACAGTGGCACACAAATTGGTAGATTACGTTGTTTTGATGATGGGAAGGTATCTTTTGCTTCTATGTTCAAGATGTGAAAAAGTTGTGATTTTGAATGTGTTTAAGACAGGTATCAATGCTGTGTCATTTTTTCCTGTTTCTAAGATGTGTTCTCGGTGTTTTTAACAGTCCAGTGGCAACTCCGGCACACGGACTCCTCGGGCTTAACCTGAGTCTTCGATTACGATTTATATCGGAGAAGGTGAGCTTGCTTGCTTTGTATGTTTGTTCCCCACCCACGGTCTCACTTCACTAAGTTGTTAACTCAGGCTTTTTTGGGGGGTCTTGTCACTGTTAATATATTTTAGTTCCATGTCTGGCCTTTCGCGTTCATGTTGCAGGTGACCTGAATAAAAAAATATCATAGCAAGCGTTTCTCGACTTCGTTCGCTCGCGCTTTACTCGGGCTTATCCATTAGAGCCCGACCTGCCATATGCAATTAAGTATTATTTAAAACAATTCATATCGGACTGAATGTTTTTTGAAGTAATGGATATGTATAGAACAAGGGTGGCCAAACTACGGCTCTTCGAACCTTTGCATGCCGTTGTTTGAGCTTTCCGAAAAATTGTATATTTATTTTTTATTTTTTATTTCTATTGTGAAGTGTAGAAATATTGTAATGTGGTACTGTGGTAGCTAGCGTGCCGTACAGTTTTACTTTTGCACGTCGTTCCAAAAAGACGTACATCACAGAAGTGAAGATAGCAATAAATTCGTGTTTTTAGATTTTTATGTGTCGGCTCTTTGTAACTTGGGTTTTGCGATGCGGCTCATAGAGAGAGCATTTGGCCACCCCTGGTATATAGCATTGGATTTGAAGTCCAATCCAGTGGACAGTTCCCATATAGAGAATAATTTCAAGCGAAAGATAAATTGTCCAGCAACTCGGGCTAATATGAATGAGCCTAGCAAGCAGAGGACTTACTGGCGTTACCAGTGGTCTGTGACGTATGGAAAAGTGAGCATTAGAATTTCTCATTTTTGTTACATAACATAACGTAACAGAGCAACAATACTGCTAGCAAGAATGAAAGCAAATGGAAATTTCAGTGACACAAGCGCCGATTGGTTTTATTCAGTCAGAAAAATCGTATGATGAGCCCGAGTGACGCTGTTGACCTGGGTCGCCCTGTAAGAGCCTTTTGAATTTTAAGATAGTTCACGAATATGTTTTCATAGTGGCGTAAGTTAGTCTGAAATAGTGCAATTTAGACCTTCGTATGGTGCATAGGAAATGACGTCACATTTCAATAATTGTGACGTCACAGTTTCCAATTCAAACCACAAACAATTTCTACAGTTTTTCTGACGTGCACTTGTGCCCCCCCCACTTTGAAAAAGGTTCCGCCACCCATGCGCATTACCCATATCAAACGGCTCACTACTTCGACACTCCTTGTGTTGTATCCTCAAGTTACTCGCTGGCATTGCTTTCATACACACCAAGTTTTTCCGTTTGTGAAATTTACAGAACAAATTAAATGTTTCCCGACAAAAGTATAGGGTCTCTTCCGACCCATGTTAGGTAATAGTCAGGGATGAAGAGCTAACAAAAGAGCTGTTAGAACGCACCCAAAAAACTAGCTATTTTGAAACAGCTTCCAATTAATTTCAAAGCAAAACATGAAAAGGAGTAGGAAGGCCGTTCCCACGCGTTCCCGCCCAACAACACCCCTAGTAATAGTGCAACATTATTTCCAAGTGCATGTCATACCAGCCAGCGAGGTAAAACATTCGGCTCGAAGGCCACATGCGCCCCACGTGGTTGTTTCCGTGGGGACAGCGAACTGATTAGCTGGACAGCGAGGACGGATTTAGGGAACGCGGGGCCCTAAGCCATCTTAGCTTTTGGGGACCCACGCAGGTGTGACCTATTCCGTCGCCTGTGTTGAAAACGTGCAAGTATGACCCCGTATGTGTAGTGTCCCCTCAAAAATCATTCTTCTGTGGTACCGACATTGGTTTTACGATTACCTTAGATCTTCAACAGAAATTAAAGTCTTTCTTACAGTCTTCTCAAGAACAAATGGCAATGCGATTTTTCCTTGGAATTTATAGCTTTTTCGTGTAATTCATAAGTTCTCTTCGTTGAATTTCCGTGATTTTTAGCGTTCTTTTTAGGTTTATTTTTCGGGTATATACATTTTGATGCGGGGCCGTGTTTAATTGGCGCCTTCGAAAATATCGCCCTTGTTGTCTCTCTGCTTAGCTATACGTAAACTCCTTTTGTTATAGCAACCACATATTTTATGGACCAAACACGCACAATCCATTCAGTTGACACAGGCATGGGCGCCGGAAGGATTTTTTTCCAGGGGGGGGGGGCAGAAAGGGATTTTACCAAAATTTTTTCCAGGGGGGGGACAAAAGTGGTGAAATTTGGTTTTTATCCTCGAAATTGGAAAAACAATCTTTTTTTTCCAGTAATTTCAAAATCCAGGGGGGCCTAGCCCCCATGCCCCCCTCCGACGCCCATGGACACAGGGTTTATTTGTGCCGGTTTTTGTCATTTTTCAAGCAATACAAAACATATTGTTTGATTCCTCTATGCCAGCGGTTCACAAACTTTTTCTGGTCGCGTACCATTTGTTGTGGGACCTGTCTTTTCACCGCGTACCACCTTGAAACAGAAGTGATCGGAGTCACTTTTTTTGGCTCCTGCTCCTGTTCCAAAAAAGTGACTCCAGCTCCTGCTCCGGAACTCCGGACATTTACACTCCAACTCCTGTTTCCACTCCGAAAACTTGTAGGCAATATCTTTTTGCCTCATGAGGCAAAATGACTGTTAGAGCTATTTCGCCATCACACAATATGGACAAGTTATGACATGGTTTCAGTGTTGGCAAGCAGTTAGTGACTTTTTGTCTGCATTGCATCATTGTTGATGAGCAGAGTGAATCCAACCCTAACTTCAAACACTAACCCGTTGACTCTTTGTGTGTCATATTGTCTTTTGACCAATTCAACCAATCGTGTTCAACAAAGGCAAAATAACCTCTGCACAGTTTTTCTATCATGACGAAAAAAATACTACCAAATTTGAAACCAAGAAATGAAAACATGTATTGTTGTCACCTGGAAAAAATCTCATTCAACTCTTTTAGTTCTAAAATGAACCAACTCTAGTTCAATTTTTTCAAATTTTTAACTCTTTGTGCTTTAACCATAAGCACAATGAAACAAGAAAAGCTACAGTACTGTTGTCTTTTCATTTACTAGCCTCCACAGATGAAGCCACAGAAGCTACATCGAAAACACTTGATACCGCTTTATATTCACACAATTAAATTATCTGCCTTAGCTACTGTCAACTTGCAAGATAACACTAGCATGCTTAGGAATAGCCTGAAGTAAACTGCATTTCTACGGACTTAGATGAAACTGCATTGCTGTTGTTGCATTGTAAAGGTTAGGTACGCTGCATACAGCGCTGTCTCAAAGTGCATTTCACTAAAAACAACAAATTGTTAATACCGCTCAAAACAAGACAGAAAGCAGAGGTAAAACTTCCAGTAACTAACATATCAACAAAATAGAAAAAGATTCATTTGATACAGCAGTTGCGAGTTGAACATTTGATTTGTGCCAGCCTGAAAAGAGGCCCACAGCCTGCCACCCTCTTTCACCCAGGGCAGCCTGCGCCCTGCTCTGAATTTTCGCTGTGCCAATGAAAGAGAATACATCCAGAATGTTAATCTAACAATTAGCCTGTCAGAGAAAATTCAAATTTATTCCAAGCTATTATCTGGCTCCTGCAAAAGCTGAAAACTCCACTCCAGCTCCGGCTCCGGTTTTATTCAAAACTCCGACTCCGGGTCCTGCTCTGGCTCCGGAAGAAATGGCAGACTCCGGCCGGAGTCCACTCCGTCACTCCAACTCCGTGATCACCTCTGACGTAAAGACACCTTGCTCCAGGAAACCTCATTCTGCCCAATATCATTCGATCAAAAGTTTGGCAAACCAGACACAAATGCGGCATGAACAAAATGCTTGTGAGGAAGTACAATGGTCATTTTTCGAACTTTAAGGGAAGTACACGAAAATGCAGGAAATTATTAAGACAATCTGATAAGTAAAAACAAAATGTTTTCTTTTTGTGTAAAAGAACAGAAGGGTCTCGCGTGCCACCTTCAAAGGCTTCGCTTACCACTGGTGGTACGCGTGCCACAGTTTGGGAACCACCGCTCTATGCTATAGGATTATGATGAACAGCATGAAGAAAAGCTTCTTGCACAACAAAATATCTTCGCAACACCCTCAGCTTACAATATGAAGTAAGCCCAATGCAGATTCATTTTTCGAAGCAAATGTCACGAGAAACTCTTCCAGCTGATTTAACTAACATCGAATTCTAGAGCTTCAACAAGCAAGCTCTGTATATACTGGCTGTCTAGTTGAAAACAACAAACGCAGATCCGCATCAAACACGCTATAAATTTGCCTACTAAGGCTCATATATTTCAGAAACAGTGTAATTGACCAATCGTTTACTACTAGATACCTCTGTGCTCCAGTGACTAGGGTTCTAGTTCTGGATAGACCAGTGGTTCCCAACCTTTTTTGATGCAATCCTGAGTTGGCACCAATCTGATGTAGGGCTGCGAATAGCGAATCGAGAGAAATCGAAACCTGAAATATGTGATTGTAACACGCCAACTTTGACGCATAGACAGGATTGGATTTATATCTTTTTGCACGCTTTATCACTTTGATTAGTCACGAATTATCATCAACTAAAACCTACCTCGATAGCACACAAGGATGAATTGTGAAGCGCACACGGACAGACAGTCCTTTGGACAGCTACATGCCTTCGTTCGTGATACGCGGAGCAGTCTAATTGAAACGAATTGTCTTGCCGCGCGTCTTTTGATTCTCTTTTGATTTGTATGATAATTGTCTTTTGATTTGTATGATAGTTCACGTTAATACAAGCATGCCTGTCAAAAATGTCTTTCAAAATATTTTTCTTTTTTCCGGTCGGCTGCTTAAAAATGCCACATTTTTTCACATTGGAGTGACCTCCATTTGCTTAGTAATGGTGACTCAGCAACAAAACAACTTCGTGGTGAATTCCACATTTATCGAAAGTTGAATCACTACGGAATGTATCAATGTGTTTTGCAAGTCTTTGGTGCGATCTGCAAAGAAATTAGTTGAGATGAAAGTTTTTGTTCCATTTTCAGAACAATGGTCCAAACCGGTATCAGAATCAACATCTTTACGAGAATCTTTTGCAATGTAAATGACTTGCTAAAATCGTAGTCAGCAATTTATAAAAGTTAGTTTGTTTAAGTTTATTTAATGAGAACTAGCACAAGGGACTGAACAAATGAAAAATAAGCCTTTCTGGTGTTTGCTGGTGACAAGCTGAAAAGCAATTTTAACGCTTCCTATCATTACAATCATGCAAAGGGTTTTTGCCGCATACATCACATCGTTCTTGCTGTTCTACTTATACAAGCTGAATTCATCCAGGTTTTGTGTAGATAATTATTTTCCTACGGGGCCTAAACAAAAACACTGGGGACATTTTCAGCAGTTCGACTACAACTGACCTTGTAAACCCTTTTTCAGGCTCCATTCAGGCGTAATATGCAGTCTCGTATAGCCACAATTTTTATCAAAGTTCAGGCATAATGGCCAGTACCACATTTTAATTATGGTTTCTGCCGACTAACAACTCAGGCAAGTAAATACGTACCTCTGATTCCCTGATTTTACTAATACAAACGAAGAAGTAAATTACACCATTTTTTTCATGTCTCGTGTATTCAGCCTGCCTGCTACGTTGGCATGATTGGAACCATTATAAACAACATCATTGTCTTTCCACTGAAAAACAGCCCGCAGACATGGTAGGCATTCCGGGGCAGTGCCCACTCAAATTTTCTTGTGCTCGTAAAATTATCTTTTATATTCATGTACAGTAGATAAACATCTGACTCAAACTCAAAAAAGAAACAAAATTTCGCAACATCTCCGCACATTGCACAAAAAAATAACCTGAATATTACAAAGTAAATTGTACTGCAGAATTTTCACACCGGCATTTGTCATCTTACAGTTTATTTTAAACTCATAACATAAACAACATTTTTCCCCCTAAAATGTATTTTTCCCCTTTAAACACTAAAACCTGTCCACGGGTACGTTGGTACATATCCATCACAGCAACAATAAAAAATTGCGGTAGTGTCACGATTAAACAGTTGTCTAACGGGAGAAACAGAAAAGAAAGAATAAAAAACGTCAAACAGCGTTACCACGCAGCTGTGAACCCACATTCGACGATTGTTCCATTATTGGAACATGTTGTCGCTATACAACCGCAAAATAATTAACCGATTGTTTGTTCTAATTTTCATGTTAGGACATATACAAAACGGATACTAAAAAAACATAGGGATATGATTTGTATTTTTGGTAGTGGTCATTAATGGCTTAACTAGAAGGCCTTGCGGACATGCTGCCTGCAGAACCAGGAATTTGGCCTCAAAGCCGCGTTTCTCGCTCAGAAATAGAGCGCCTTTGACGCATGCAGTGCAAAGGTGGGATGCTGCTAAAGTACTTGTACTTTTGGGAGGGATATTCTTTTGAGAAAACGTCTTTCTAATTTAAAAGTCACTTTGAGTAACCGCTTTTCTTATTTTATAAGTCACAGTTTGTTTTTGTCTCAACTAGTATTCTTGATGTCAGTCAGTTTGTTAAGCTGTTATGATTTATGAGCTTGTGTTACGATATTTTGATTAGAAGCCTTGAGTTTGTTTTTTTTTCTGCTGTTAGTTCAACCTTTCAACTTTTCACCCGGAAGCGTTGCTTGTAATTTTCAGGACTGAGAATGCGTAATTTAACGTGAAATCGATTTCCTCTCAAACATTTGCTGATCGATTCCTTGCTTACACCCATCGTGGGGGGTATTTACTTGACCATGAACAGGTATACGCACATGCACAACGCCTTGGCCTCCACGGTCTACGAAACGTGGCAAGCACAATCGCACACTCGCACTGCCTCGCTTTCACTACATAAGGCGAAACGCACACACAGAGGACGAGACTTTGAAAAAAGGTGCTGTCGTTGACAATTTAGCCTTAAAATATAGACATATTTTCAAAAAAGGCCAATAGAAAAACTTTTTAGTCAAACGACCGTGAAAACGGCCAAAAAAACAAACGACTAATCCATAAATCGTACGGCCAACCAACATGAAATACAGCCGTATTTTTGAAATTTCGCCTCAAAACCGCCAATCTGGCAATCCTGCGTCTCGTTCGTGTTGCATCGCACATTCAACGTAACACTAACTGAAAGGTTGCGACCAGGGTTGAATTATCTGGAGACCGATAACCTGATTAGAGCTTTTTGCTATCCAACATACAGATATCATTCTGTCGGTTAACTGGATAAAAAAGTAATGCGTCATACGCTTTTTAGTAAAGTTTGGACATTCTTTGTTTCCAGATACGCCATAAGTTTGGATATTCTTTGTTTCCAGACACAGCGTTGTGTCTGTTTCCAGACACAGCGTTGTACAAGAAATGCGTTGCAGAAGCAGTACATTTTGAAATTGCATGATTTTCTTCATAAGACCTCTAACAGTCCATGCGTGCAATTACAATAAAACTGTGTGTAACTGTTTTGCAATCAATTCATCGCGCAAATCTTGTGAAACCAATTGTCTAACAACCAACGGCTATTATCCGGTGAAACCGTTGTCTGAAATAACAATATACGGATATTTTCGTTATTCAGATAGTGAAAATTATTGATATCCAACTAAACCTAGTTGCAACAGTGCATTACAAAATGCTTCCATAGCAATGAAGCTGCGTGCGTTTTGTGACTCTGTGGTCACAAAATGGGAGCTTGCAAACAATGCAAAGCTTTAACTCGGAGTCTTTGCGCAACTCTTGACTTAAAAACTCTGAAGAGACAAACGAGAAGACAACCTTCCAAATCAGTCCCGTCTCCACGGGTGGCTTTATTGGGCTAAGCCCCCCCAAACAAATCTCCAAGCCACCCCTAAATTCAAAAATGAAACACTACATATCAGTTACGTTTTTATCAAATTTTAGAATGACAAGCCCCCCTGCTCAAACGTACAGGCCCAGTATTGAAGACTTTCTGGCGACGGTTCTGTTCCAAATGGGTGCCCGTAATAAGAGAGAGAAAAAATGAGTCAGACACGGTGTCTAACGAAATCTCATGCTGAGCCAAGGTTGCTAGGTTGGCATTTCTAGGCCAAATTCCAGAAAGTTTGGCCTTTTGAAAAGTAGTTTGGCATGAAAAAATGGCGTTTGGCATGTACGTCATAGTTTGGTATTTTTTGGCCTTTTTTATGGTGTTTGCCTCTTCATTGTTTGGCATTTTTTAAAACCTCTGGCTCAGTTAGTAGTGTCGGCTTGGAATTAAGAACTTTTTCTCAGGACAAAGGTCCTTTCTTTTCTACCACGGTCCCATTCTCAAAGATACAGGCGGTTTTGCCGTCTAAGTGACGTCACAGGACAAGAGACATAATCGATGTCTTCACATTTTAGCGAATATCAATACTGAAACAATTGAAAGTAAATTAGCAATTTTTTTATTTCAGAAGTGTGTCTCAAACTGCTAGCCCTTCGCATTAATTTAATTGGTACACAAGAAGTAGCTCGCAGTTTCAAAAAGGTTGGTGACCTCTGTTGTACAGAGTCTTAAGCAGTTGACTGTGCTGTTTTCGGAAAATAAACATAAAAGTCTATGCATATCAGGTTAGCTGTTGTGCTATACAGCATTTAGGGTTCTTTTAAGAAAGGATCTACTGTATATACAGTAGTGTGTGTTGTTATTTGCAGATTATTGGCATTCTTCATGCTTGTATGTAAGTACAGTATATCAGTGCAGCGATAAGCAATATTTTAATCTAGGAACATAACAGTGCTGCCAGATTTCGCAGATTTTCATATAAGTTTAAACCATGATAAAGAAAATTTAGCAGATTTCCTCGGTTAAAAATAGTAAAGCCAATGTGAATGTAGCAGATTTTGATATAAGTGTATACGAGAACAGACAGATTTGGTAGATTTTCTTTTTGTAATAGATATTTTGTGGAATTATGACATGTCTAATGCTTGGTTTCAAGAATCAAGTGATTGGGAACTATGGTATGGTGCACGTGTATTTTCATGAACTGTGATTTATTGTTTCCAGCATTCGTAAGTAGCCTATTTTCTATTAAGCATTTTCAAGCAAAAGCAAATGATAACATATTTTGTTGCGGCTGTGACTTCAGGAACAAAACCTTGTATATCAAAATGTGAAAAATGAGTAAAAGTGTTTCTAGTTTAATGCTGTTTGTTGTTTCTAAACTACATTGCTTTATGCTATAATTAGTGCCTTGTTAACGAGTACCACTGTGTTTTTGCCAAATGATTCATCTGGAAATGTCAAAACCAAAAGCATTCAGCCTGTTTCAGCTTGTTTGGCATTGCTGATCTCGCTTGAAATCGCTGGGATCGAGGCCTGCGCACAGAGAACATGACAGTGACAACACGCACCAACACGACACCCCCTTAGCTCCCAGTCCGTAAATAACTGGTCAATGGGGCGAATCCACCCTGGCAAACGAGATGTAGAAACCGGGACCCACTTGATATTTCTGTTTGATATTTGATATTTCGGTTTTAGTATTTGGGTTTTGGAATTCTTTTTATACTTTGATACTTCGGTTGCGGAACAATTATGGCAAGGGATTTACAAACTAAGATTTAACTGGGAAGATAATCCAGAAACTGAATTACGACGAGCACTAAACAAAGCTCATTTCACCTTAGAAGAAATTGAAAGAAATGAAATGTTTGTGAGAATTTTTCAACACGAGTTGAAACAAAACATATCCGTATTATTATTGCATGATGGGAACTCCGATAAAAAAGATACCAAAAAAATTGAAATGCATTAGGGAAAACGTAGCATTGCTAAGGAACAATGATTCCTATAAAAAAGTGGGAAACGGACTAAATATCCGAGACACCCACCACGAAAACTAAAATTCTGATGAGAAATGTGAATCATGCAGAGGCCATTTGAAGGGAAAACAGAAACAATATGAAGAAAAACAAAGGTTTTAAATCATTTATCAAAACATTTCATACAGGAATGTCAACGAAAAATTGAATAGAGTATACCTTGACTGAAACGCATTTGCGAAACCTGTCATGGAAGTGACCCAGAAATCACAAACGTTAACGGAAGCCGTTTAAATTAACGCTTCAAGAAAAAAATTAAAAAGCCATTTCAGATGTTACTGATGTAACCAACTTGGACATATTGCACGAAATTGCGCAAAGGTATTTTGTGGTGAAATACAGCGACGACCCAATCCGAATTACCCTGAATTTCGAAGAGAAAGATTCCTAGGGAAAACATTTCAAAAGTATTTCGGAAAAAGCAATTTTGATTGAAAATTGCCTCCAAGAGGCCAAATTTTAAAAGTAACCAATATTCATTGAATTCGGAAAGCAGTGATTCGGAAAACTATTCTGAAAACATAAAGTTAAAATCCAGAAATAACAGCCTGGGAGCAAACATTTCTAACGAAAATACAACTGAAGATAAAACAAGCGAAAATCGCTGTGCAATGACTAAATTATGAAAATGACACGAATTGTAATAATGTTTTGAAAATTTTGTAAATGTCTTGTAATTACATTTGTTACAAAATTTCGAAGAAAAAGTACTGTATGATTCTTGCAAATTTTTCACAAATATGGAGTATTCCGAAAGTTTATTGAAACTGAAAATAGTTGACTAATGAAATTGTCATGGAAATAACAGAAAATGAAAGAGAAAATTTGTAAAAATTGAGTCATACGACAATACATTCAAATGAGATATGCAAGACCCACGATACTGCTTCTCAAACGACTTTTACAGAAACTGGAAGACCATGAACGAACTATGATTTTTCTCGAGGACATCGCCCTGCACAACTCGTGGGAAGATTTGAAAACTTTATAATAAAGAAGGCCGACAATCAACGAATGAACAACGACAACGACAAGTAAAGAATCAAAAAAACGATTTTGAAGGGAAGGCATGAAGTTCAAGACTAAAAATACACCCCAGAGGAATGTTGGAGACCTTTTATTCCAACATACACACCTAATTTGACAACATATGAAGACTGACGACAACATAACATTGACCTATAAAGAGAACAACTCCGAACCGGATTCGAACTGAGAAATTGTTTTACCCTATGTAGTATGATTTTTTCTCAAATTGACTCCTTGGACTCACACCTCATTTGCATAAGGCTATATATACCACATGTATTGAAGGATTCTGTTCAGTAGTGGCTTTCACTCAGCTGGAAGGAGAGGATCACCTAGAAAACTTATTTTGTGACTTTCAGTCAATTGGAACTGGAGGACCACTTAGAAAAGACTCTTCTAAGATTCTCTTAACAGAAGTTACCTTTTGAAGTGAACGCGAATGTCTGTCACTGAATAATATGAATTCGTAACTGCTTAACCCTTCTAAATACATGATGTTCAGAAGTTATAGTATGCATATTGCAGATACCAGAATAGTTAAGTCTTTGCAATTAAGTGCGTACAAGGTGATTCCTTGGAATGCTAGTCACCCTTGACCGATATGTAAAGACAGTATTCCTTAAAACAGTTAGATTGCGCAAATTGAATTAAAGTTAAACGGCGTGGCAAACCTGTTACACTACCTTATTCAAGGTGAAAATTTTAATGCGTAACTTCATAAATATTCAGCATCGACGGTTTTCGTGCACGTATTTGCGGTCAGTGCATTGTAGTGAATTCAAGAACATGTTTATTAGCAATATTTTCTGATTTGGTTTTCAACTAAAATTTGACTCTATTTTGCTTTACGAATGAAATGGGACTTCGATGTTTCATGTGCGACACAAAGCTGTTTACAAGCATGTGTCAAGAACTAAGATAGCCAGAAGTAGCTTTTGTGCAGCTGGAAAAAGATTTTGAATCTGTACGGATCAAAATGTTCGGCTTACTAATGAGCCAGACATGTTTCATTTCCCCACTACAAAGCAGCGAGAAAGCTAGAGTTTTTGCTGTGTATCAGTACAAGTACATAACCTGCATTAAAAATCTGGATTTTGCAGATTGGTTTAGGAAGCATATGAAAGATTGATACAATCAGCAATGTTGGCATAGGCTACTGAAAGCTTGCCTGCGCAAAAGTAGCATGTTTATTTGCAAAAAGAAAACATTTAGGCCTATTAACTTTTCTTTTGTTTCACCTTAAAAAATGTTCAAAAGATAAGCCCAACTGAAAAAGTGCTCAAGATCATTAAACAGCAGGGTAGAAAAACGTTGGTACACCTGTGTTAACAATCATTATAACAAACCAGAAAACAGTTAAAAAGTTTCATCTCAACAGTTGTTTGGCTCGCTGCGTAACCTTATGTTACTGGGTGACACAAAGAAACGGTCATCACCTAAACTTGAATAACGTTTGAAATAATTAATCAATTCTTTTTATTTTTCAGATTTACCAAGCAGAATTAATGTTCTAAGAGTCTACCAATTTTGACCGTCGAGATGCCATGGACTACTGAGCAAAAGATATTTATAGTTGAGGCATATTTTCGGCAGAAGTCTATCCACGCAGCTCAATTGCAATTCAAAGAACGGTTCAGATATCGTGAATTTCCTGTCTACTCAATGATCTACAGATGGGTCAACAAGTTCAGAACCCATGGGACTGTGCATAACCTCAATCGTAAAGACACTAACGGACAATCACACTCTGGACGACCGAAATCATCAAGGACACCACACAACGTTGCTGCTGTCAGAGACTCTGTTGTCCACAGCCCAAGCAAGTCTGTGCGTCGGCGAAGTCAGGAGCTTGGAATCAACCGGGAATCCATGCGGAGAATTTTGATCGCAGATCTCCACATGTATCCTTGCAGGATACAGATTAAACAAAAACTTACAACGACATGATGAAGCGAGTGATCATGTGCCAGTGGTATTGCGACAAGATTGACACTGTGCCGGACTTTCTTGACAATGTCTGGTTTTCGGACGAGGCACATTTTTTGTTGTCAGGTCACGTGAACTCTAAGAACAACATCTTCTGGGTTAGCACACCCCCTGAGCACTGTCTGCAAAGACCATTACACACTGTGAAGTGCACTGCCTGGGTTGCATCTCCAAACATGGCATCACTGAACCATTCTGGTTCGAAAACGACAACGAGCCAAATGTACCTGCAGTGCCGGGGAGCTCATTTGGAGCATATTTTTTGAGCGCCAGTGAAACAAAGAGTTTTTGACGTACAGACTTGAAACTTTGGAGATGTCTGCTACACAGACTTGACCTAATGTAGCTGAAGTTTTGTGTCAATCTAAATACAATTTTGGAAGTTATTCGATTTTTGTTTGATGATGACCGTTTTTTTGTGTCACCCTGTATTTAATGAAAAAATGAAATGTGTTCTTTGCACGTTTTGGCATATTATTCATTTCAGTACTAACGGTATGGGCCAAAAAGCATTCGTCGGAACACACCCACTCAGGCCCGTAACCGGGTGGAGCAGGGAAAATTTTTCGCCCCCCCGGGAAAAATGTGTTGGGTATAGTTTGAAAATATTGGACATAGTTCAAAAAATTGGGCCTCTCTCAGAAAACTCTTCGCCCCTCGTGGTGTCCCAAGCTGGTTACGGGCTTGCACCCACCACAGGTAATTTGAGAGCTTATGGACCAAGTTCGAAGTCCAGAACCCAATTTTTCCAAACACTGTAACAAAAAGCAATATCTGCTAAAATCTGTGGTTGTGCGCTTCGGCCAGATTTAAATCCTCTTTAAGAAACCTGCAAGGCTTTGGCTAGAACTGGCTATGAATTGATAACACCGTACGTGCCATAACGTAGGTTGGAACATTTATAAGTCAATTTAAGTTCTGTATACTTGTTTTGGAAATGTTAATTTACAATGGCTGTGTAGCTAAAGTAGTTGCGTTCGTACAGCAAACATTCATGATGACAAAATTTACAACGATAAAAACGTTACGCCATCCACCGCAATTTCTTCTGTTGCCACCAGGTATAATTACTCCGCTCAATTTAATAATCTTCTTTGGTGATCGCTTGTTTTGTTGTTTGCCAACGTTTCACCTTTTTGCTAGGGTAGACCGGTTCAGATCAGAGTTTTGTCCACAAACGTACGTGCAGTTTATTACAAAAAAACGGTATTTTAGCGCACAAAAATGCGGAATTTCAGCAAGCATGTTAAGAAACTGAAAAGACAAGCACAAGAGATGAAGTAGCTGGTAAATAAAAACGCATCGAGAAATTTGTCTGCAACGAGTGAACGATTTAGCCTAAAAATTGTAAAAGTCAGATGAAAGAGGGTGATAATGGCCCAACAATTCCTACTATTTGATATTCATTGGTTTCTCAAGCCAGTAGCGGTGTTCAGTTGAAAACAAATGGTAAAGTGTTGTCACAGCTTACCGACGATATGAAAAAATGCGGTATACACTGCAAAGGTTAAAATGCTTTCTGCATTGTGACAAAATAAAAATTGAATGAAATAGGAATCGGCAGCACAATACACATGAAAAGAAAGTTGGCATGTTTCCAGTTTTAGGTGCTTATATTATGGCTGGATTTATTTAACCATCCAACAGTTTCTTTCTTGCAATACTGGATTAACACAAATGTTTCTAATGTATCTCTTTGTAAAAATACAAAGGCAGAAGGCTCACTCAACAAAAAAATAGCTACAATTGAAAATGTTATGCGAGTATATCAAATCAGGAGTATCTCTAATATGCAAAGGAGTATCTCTAATATGCAAAACGTCCTGATATTTCACGACATAAGTTCGTTGATTTCCAGAGCGGTGAGATAAGCTACGTGTGGTTCAGCACAATACAACTTGACAATCTTTATGTAAAATAGCAACAAAATGTGCAAAATAGCAACAAAATATGCAAAACAGCAACAATGTCAAACCACTCATTCTAAGCCGTTGCTTGAAAATTGAAGTTTAAAACTTTTCTGTTTTACATTTCGGTTCCAAAAAAGTGCCTTCGATAATATTCAAGATACTTATGCAAAGACATTACCAGTAAATTGTTTTGATCCAATAACACCTCGTATAAAATTAGGTCATTGTATAATGATCCAAGTTTCCTCAAGTTTTTTCTTTTTTCGTGATTTCTGCTGTTAAATGATCCAAGTTTCCTGATCCTAGTTTCTTCAATGATCCAAGTTTCTTCAAGTTTTTTCTTTTTTCGTCATTGCTGCGTTAAAGATTCATAAATTAAAAAAAAAGAAAATTTTGCGATAATGCACAATATGCCACAGAAGAAGTATTCCCATCCGAAATCAAAATGCTACCTGAAGGAATATTAAACCAAAAGAAGAGTATAATTCAGCAAGAATGTACCTAGAAGTAAGTTTTTTGTCTTGATAATAAGCTAATTTTATCCTTCGTCCTCCTCTTCAACTTGTTTCACTCCGTCGGGGACGTCCCACTGGGGATTTTGTTCCGCTTCAATCATCTCCGCGTACTTGCTTCGGAAATATCCGCGCTTTTGTGAAAAAAACAGCAATTCTACTAACCACAACGATTCTGTCGGTTCAGAAGATTGAAACCCTTCAACTTTTTCAGTTTTTTCAGAAAGACAACCGACAACGTGTTTGAGTCGCCATACGGGCGGAAAACGTTTAAGCCTAAAAGTGACTTGCGCATTCAATTAAGAAGACACAACAGTTGAAGGCTCTGCTCTCAAATCACACATTTTCTTACCTGTTTCAAGTATGCTATAATCGGCGCAAAAATCAGCACAAATGTTCCCAGACCTATGAGGATGTACGCCCAAGTTGGCCAGCCAGGCTCTTGCGAAAAGTACTTAACAGCTTTATAGATCCCCTGCAATGTATTTAAGCAAAAGTATGAATGTCAAAAAGCGTTGATTGCTTTCTGGATACAAATATCTGTAACAATAACCCTCACTCACACAATGCAAGTAAAAAGTTGTCTTTGGTGAAATCTACCTTGAACGCTGTTTAATTTTCAGTTTCGTTTATTTGTTGGGCCTTGATTATCACCAAATGAGAAAAACAAAAGCCAAGAAAAACATTCCCTGGTCATGAATCGCACGAAGTCTAAGAAATAGGAATAGTATGCATCAGAAGTCCTTTAGGGACCACAGAAGCCGAATGGTCTTGTTGGTCGGTTTTTTGGCCATAACTTGCGAACCACTGAAGGTACGACGACAAGTAAATCTTTGCAAGAAAGTTTTTTGTGAGATTTGAAATATGAAAAAAAGCAATTTTGGGGGTATTACGCCAAAACCGTTGCCATTAACGGATTTTGAATTGCATCATTGGAAAAGCACAAAAACAAAAACAACCAAACAAAGTCAAAACCTTTCGAAACATTTTTTCACCCGTTTGTGAAACTTCCGTGAAATGTTCAAACATCTAGCAAATTTCCGTCGAATATCCATCAATAATCCATTAAATTTTAGTCAAATTTTCCTGAGGAATTTGTTAAGATTTTCGTCCTTATACTTGTCAAGATATTTGTTAGAATTCTGTCAAGATTTTTGACAAGATTTGATCTAATTTACTTTTCGTCAACTTTTCAGATTTTGAATTGACAGTTTTTTTTCTTATAATTTTTGTTGAAGTTTGGTAGAATGTTGTCAGATGTGGATGTCTACACGTTCTGAATTTTCGGTTTTTGTTTTGAACCGGAAATATGGACCTTCAAAGGTGAAAATGACAAAAACACCATCAAAAATCAATATTTTCGTCTCTCGACCCAACAAAGACTTGGATAAATATAATTTTTTACAACCTTCATGTCATGGCCAACATGTTTATGTAGAATGAATTCTAACATATTTGGATCTTTGTCTACATGATTTTAGACATAACCGATGCTTTTTTATCTACGACAAAATTTTGGTTTTCCCCGATGTTACGTCAGAAACAACATCATAAATATGTCGTCAACACCACAAAAGATGCGCCGTAAAGAAACATTTTTTACAATGTTTTTAAACGTGTAGACATAGCTTCAGTGTTTCGCGAGTTGTTGCAAACATTTTCAAAAAAGATGGCGGACAGGCCAAACATATCGGCTTCTACGGTCCATAACGGCATAAAAATATAACAGATGCATAAATTATGATGATTTTGGCAAATTTTGCTGATTAACTCGCGCGCGAAAAAGAAGCTGTCAGTGAAATTCAGGGTGCAAATGGATTACAATGGTATTTTGATTTCTTTCAAAAGAGCATCGTCCGTTCCTAGCATGATGAAACCTGTCGATCTGCTAAGCAATCATCAGAAAACATAAAATCACTATGAAAAAGTATCAGCCAACACTCCAGCTACACAATACGATCCAATTCCACATAGTACATTCCTTCACAAAAGCACATCAACACAAGCGATGGCGCTAAACGCGCCAATGGCCACCAAACAGTTAAGATCGACCTGCTACCCTGCAGCACGTGTCTTTCAACTCCACTTGTTTTGCTTCACCTTTTAACTCTACAAACAAATGTCTTTTACCTCCACGTTTTCACTTGGCGTTGTTTTGTTTCCAAGTACTTAGCAAAACAACGCCAAAGTGAAAACGTGGAGAGAAAAGGCATCAAGAACAGCGGAGTTGAGCAAATTAACTGCTTGTTGTTTGACGACGTCGTCCTTCGAATGTTAATTTCAGAGGTATTTTCATAAAAGCAGTTTCTTCACGCTCATCGATGGAGGTAATTTTTGTAATATATGCAATACTATCAAAATATTAGCTGCTGATGCCTTCTCAGCAGGTGAGCTGCAGATGAGTGTCCGATTGTGGGCCTGAAAAGTTCTTTTTTGATACACAGTTACCAAAAACATTTACACCTGGCGAGTTTCGAGTTAAAGGGGTAAATTTCAGGGGGGAAGAAAATTCATTACTTTCTGATCAATTTGATTTTCACTACAGAGATGCACTTTGCTAGGAACAGTGTGCAATGCAAATGTTGGAGAACAGCAGCATCACTAAACATTTCAAAAAGTTCTTTATAGTATCGCATGCTGTAGATGTGCGGTGGCGTCCAAAACTGCCACACAGAGCATAGTGACGTCATAGGAAATTCAGATTTAATGAATGTAGAATATACAATTTCAACGAAAAAACTCCTAAAAACGTGTACAATAAGGATTATGGCTGTCTTCAAATATTTAGAAAAAACAGAAACGTCTTGTTTTCAGGTGTTAATAATTTGAGTGAAAATTTTTTTAAATGAAACCTAACAGCCTCTGTTTGTTACAAAAATTTGATACGGCGTTTTCACTTTGACACTAAACTGAATAATATTAGATTCTAAATCCAGTGATAGTTTTTGGAGTATAGATCACAAGGATGTCCAATGGTCTTCCTGATTCCGGACTTGGTTCGAACTGCACACCAGGCGCTACTTGTTGTTAGAACAATCTCGGTATCGGATATTTCACAAGAGTGTTTTGTGACACTGGAGAAATCATGCGAAGTGTGCACTTCGTCAGCTCTGTGTGATTGCGGAAATTATGCAAAAATCAAACTGCAATGCTGAGGCAAAACGCGTCAAAATTTGGAGCATAAAATTGGGATAGACTTAACAGCTTCATCAATACTAAAAAAAGCCTTCAACAAACCATACATGTTGTATTTTGAGACGTTTCGGGTTATTCTTAATCCATCTTCAGTCAAAAAATAAAGCAACACTTGGCAATGCTAGCAATTCAAAACGAAAAGAACAGTGTGACGCAAAAGACATCAAAAACAAAACCAAGACCGCCAACCCTGTCAAATTCGCTAAAAGTGAAAGCAGGACCAACAGCTATGCAGAAAGTGCGGAAAAAACCTGCATAAGATCGTAATTTACGTAAATAAGCCAAGACCAGCAGCAAAAGACTATTCACAGAGCACTGCAAACGAAGAATGCAAAACTTTTGTTTAACATTTATCAGTTCAATAATCAGCACGATATGTCTACGTCAGCACCACCAGCAATGCACGCAATATGTATTAACATACGAACTGAGCATCAACCAGTTATTTGACATAAAATCTACGTTTTGAAGAAGTATAAAGGGGTGGAAAACTTGTCTACATTAATCTCGGGTTGCTGTTCTTGTATCAGAAGTGTCTCTTTTATTAATAATTCGCGCCAGTTAAAAGCAAGTGACAAGATTTCAGGATTTTTAAAGTCCATGAAATGACCTGGATATGTGTATAAATGTTTGACTACATCGGTGGCTTTGTGGTTCGATTTTAAAGGATTATGTCCATCCAGGCGAAATTTCAAATTTCTTTGAGTTTGTCCAATATAAGAATGACCACACGAACATTCAAGTTTATATGCCACATTGCTTCGTTCCAGATGTGCTCGCTTGTCCTTGTATTTAAAATGATCTCCAATCGTATGTGTTTTATGAATGAGAGACAGATGAGCAAGTTCTTTCAGATATTTTCTAAAAAAGTTCCGCAATTCTTTTTCTAGTTGTAGAGATGTTTCGCCAAGGTAGGGCAGGTAAAGAAGAATTTTTCGAATGTCAGTCGTCTTTTCTTGCTTGTTTTTAGGAGTGTTTTTATAACGTTTGTTGAGAAATATTTTGAAAAAATTTGTTATTGATCTTTAATGAGTGCAATTTACTAAACACAAAATAAAAAAATTTCCACATGCCTTATGCTTAAAAATGATCGGTTTTTTGCCATTTTCATCAACAATGAGCGGCGATTCCTCTGTGCTGTAAACGGTTTCTGTGATGAAGGTCGCAGAATACAAGCTCTATTGAAAATAACCACATGATTTAATAACACTTTACATTTACTTTAACTTCAAATAGGTAAACGAGTTTAATGTAACACGCTTTTAAGTCTGTTTTCTTGCATAATGAAATGAATGTAATGTCTGTCACACTTTGATCTGCGAAACAAAAGATAAACGCATATCCTAAGTAGCTTTTCCACAGCATTATTTTTTGATTTGATCGAGTAAACATCATTCTTACTATCATTCTTACTCCCATATAAAATAACAGAAGTTGCTCATTATATATATTTGTACCAAATTTGGTGAGCGCTTCTAATTTCATTTCTCCATATTTAAGTTTCATCAGAAAGTACTTTGACGTCCGAGAGGTTGCAATGATTCAGCAGCGACTGATGCAGTTATGATGACCATCAGTAAACTAAAAAATCCAATGTTTCTGTCAACAATTCACCTGAGCCGAATTCAGTGTCTGTGTCCACAAGCGAAAGTCGGCTCTGAAAACGACAGATTCACCTTTTCCAAGGTTGGTGATGGAACAAGATGCTTTTTCACAGATGGCGCCACTGCTTCCAATATCCGTAGAGCAATTCTTGCAAACAACAGTACAACATTTGGTGTTTGTGATTCTTCACCAAGTATAAAATAAACTGGAAGTGCTGAAATCGACTGGTTGCAGTGTTAGCAATTATGAATTTTAAAAAATGTGCTGAAAGCGCGTAACAATAAAATTGAAAATGTATAAATATAAAAACAAATTACGACAATCCATAAGGTGGAAAAAATCGTAAGGGACATAAGGATGACAATAAATGTTGCATAATTTTTAATTTCCTTACTATTTTTCTTGAAATATCAAGAAGAAAAACCTTAAACTTCTCAGAGAGTTAGTGCTGAAAATAACAACCACCCAAAAAATGCAGAGTTTCAAATTACTTCTTATAGAAACTCTAATATCTTGCTATATACACATAGTTACATATAAATATATATACTAAAGTTTCTTTTTAGCCAAACGCTTCACCGAAGCAGATTTAGAGGAAACCTTCCAAGTTTAAGCAATGTATTAAATTATTGGTCTTCCAGAAACTTTTTGTCTCAGTTTTGCTCACCAAAATAACCTCATGCAAATGTGTTCGGCGTTTGGTCATAAATCCATAGTTTCATTGCTACATTAGAAATTATGGCCATCATCAGCTCGATTAACTATTTTAGCTTGATGCATGCTATGTTTTTGCAATTGCAGCTCAATTTCGTTATTTTCGGTAAATGATTGTTTGTTTTTAATTTACAGCTTTTACTCAGAGACATTTACCCAAATATGTTGTAGGTTGGTGTAACATGGCTCTCTACAACACAGTGCAAGTTTAATTTTTTAGATCATTCCATAAAACTAGAAATATTCATGCAATTTCTGATTATATGTTTTATAGAACCGCGCGAGCCTGACATGTTTGGCTTACGGCAAATTCTACCCAATTAGCCTTCCGACTGGGCTAGAGAGTAGGTGCATACAACATAAGATGCGAATTTTGTTAACTTGAAACGTGCAACATTATACCATGACGTCATAGGTACGTTTTGGTGAAGTCACCTTGTCTGGTAAAATTGCAAATGCAAAAGTACCTGTTTTTTGTTTATCAGACAGTAATTTCCACATCTTATGATGTCTTCATTGACTCTCTAGCACAATCGGTCGGCCAGTATGGAAGGAATTGCCTCTTAATTTCTCAGTAGCGTTTGCGGTCCTTAGAGCGTTAAATTTTTTTTCAACGTATTATTTTATGTATTTTTAATCAGATGAAAATTTACTTGCTTTTTGCTTCACAGTTCTTGTGTTTTTGAACGCCATGGTGTTTATAAGTTTCTAATTTGTGGATATACTCTGCAGTAGGTAGTGATTTTTTAGTACGAAAATCAACATACAAACGCATTCAGCTTCAGAAAATTTGGATTGGGTTGAATTACGATGGTTTTGTTCATGAACTCATCAGTTCCAATGCGAAGATGTAGTGGATTCACGGTTGACTGGTCACAGGTGCACTTCACGCTTCCCTGCGCATAGCGTGTAGTTTGCATCGAGCATGAAGTCGGAAGTCAATTGTCACCAAGTAATACGCTGTCTAAGATATTTTGTTTTTACTAAAAAGTTTAGCACATCAAATTCTACCAACTGTCACCAAGTAATACGCTGTCTAAGATATTTTGTACTTACTAAAAAGTTTAGCACATCCCCACATCACGACAAAAATAGCATTGACGTATGAAAGTAGTTTGTAACGTTGTTCATCATAACAGAATTATATTTGCTTTTCGTGGAGGCCAGCAATAGGCAATCTTTCACGGGGATGTGGTTACAATTGGGAACATAGTGTGGCAAAATGCAACAACACAACCCAATTCGGTAGATTGTGAAAAGAGTTTTCCAATTCTAAAATATTTTCCGCAGCGCAAACCGTCAGTTTGTTACTAAAACACATGAAGTATGACAAAACGTCCTACACGGAACACAACAAAATCTTCTACAATGCCTTCACATTTTCTCTGAAAAAATAGCGATTTCCAGAAAAGAACGCCTGATGATACCGATCAAAATTACATATCTTCAGGACACACTTCAAATTTGAAACAAATCACATTTACCGTCTCGTGACATTACAGTTTGTGCAAATACAACAACCTACACTGCAAATTTGAAACAAATCACATTTACCGTCTCGATGCATTCCAGTTTGTACAAATACAACAACCTCTGATTGTCGAGAGTCGAAACCGGATAGTTGAGAGAAATGGTGGAACGTGGGGTGGTTGACGGCCCTTGACTCTGCACCTGGATCAATCAAGTGCCGATTATACAGCCAGTTTTAATGATATTTCTGTTATAAAATTTGCTGAACCAAAACAACAAGTTGTTTAATAAGATTTGTTACAGTTACATACACTAGAACCTACGACGATGTACTGATTGACATTAGAGATTTGAACATTTAGAGTGGCAATTAAAAAGACCTGCGTCTATCGTCGCCCAGCCAAGTTTAGTTTTGTACATGGTCTTCTCCGCGGTAATCTTTAATTGACAAACCCCGTCGGGCACAACATTTATCTCCAATGAACAGTGAAAGTCACAAGATTTTCACCAACGTCTTCACACCAGAACGTTTGAACAAAACAACAGTGATTCATGTTCTGGAAGAAGGGCTTATACAACCTTGATAACGAAAAACCTGCTTTAAATGCAAAATAGCTCGGGTGTAACGATCGGAAAGAGACATTCTAACACCCTTTAACTTTTTATCAATACCGACTTTCAATCTTCAAAAGTTTACCTCGTGTTGAATTCGGACGCTACTCGTGTTTTCACCAATTCCATTGACTGAGTCGACTGCTATTTCCACTTGAGTGATGTTGAAAACAATCTCGAGATCAGTAGACTTTCTGCGGCACAGCTCTCAGTTGTAAAACTGGAATTCGAGACTATTTGCTGCAGCATAAAACTTGGGCGTGCACAAATACGTCTGGTTGATCTTACTCATATTTTAATTTACTCTTGCAACATGCAAAGTCAGAACACTGCTACTGGGACCACTTGAAGCTTGTTCATTAAATTTAGGAAAAAAAATCGTTGAGTCCGAATCATGTTTTTCAGTCGAGTTCTACGTAGGCAGATTTCATTTACGTTTTTCAAAGGTTTAGGCTCTAATATCCTGACTAAATCAAACAAAGGAATGACCTTCGAACATCCGTTAGTTTGCAAAAAAAGTTGAAAATGGGACACTGTTTTGACTTTTTGGCACCAGCTTCAGCCTTTCATGCATACAACAAATTTCCAATTCCTCCAATTTAACGCTATAAACCAGATAAGGTACAAACTGCTATCAAAAACCAACTATACCTCCTCGAAGTCTGATTTGTAGCGTATAAAAGGGAGTAGTTCATATTGAGACTGTTGTCTTCCGGATTTATGTCTTCCAATAAACGTTTGTTTCTGCAAATTTCTATTTTGTTACCACTGAAGTTACTTCACGTTTCATTTGATTTTACTAATCAGTACTTGCTGTGTTCAGAAAATTGTGGGAGAAAAATCAGTGTTTTTTTTTGTTGTTTCAATTATAATTGATAATTACAATAATTTTTATGAGAACAACCTTGTACATCAGCAGGAAGAAGCGTTTTGACTCCTGTCTCATTTTGTACCACCAGTTACAATTCGAAACGCTAATAACGGTATCGACAGAAAGGTCATCTTTTTGGTTCTATGCGAACATATGAAGACTGTCAGGGCGTACACTACTGCGCAAACAAAGAATTACACATTGTGGTTTTGTACAGATGATACGCGAAGATTTTAAACGGACTTGCCTTGTGTCAACCATTATTGAAAAATAAAGCGCTTCTTGAGTCGCGGTTTCTTTCAAATTTCTTGTTGAAAATGTCACTTCGAAATTGCACTGCAAAGTTTGCAAAAATAATTGTAAAAAACACATTTTGAAATTATTCATTGTTACCATAATATCAAACTTCACTGCGTGAGCAAAAATTAAAACAGGCAGTGTTGAATGTTTTGGCTGTTTTAGCTGCTGTAAAAATGCTATGTTTTAACACTAGCACATTTACAGCAGCAGGGTAGATTACATCCATACAAGCAAATGCAAAATGTCTCATGGATAACAAAATTCACTTGCTCCTGTTTTCGACCGGCAAAGTTCTACAGCTGGTTGAGCACTAGCCAGTAAGACTGATAGGCTGTGTTGGATTTCAGGCCGGATCATACCGAAAACTTGAACAACTGCACTTGCGGCCAGGGGCGTAACGAGGGAGGGCGAGGGGGAACAAATCCCCGGGCGCGGAATCACTACAGGGGGGCGCCGAAAAGCCCCAACAACGTCACAAATACTTTCTTCGCATATTTTTTCAGAAAGACTTTAGGTTTGAACATGTGGGCGCCAAACTTGCTCCTTGCCCCGTCATCTTACTTCTTGACGCCCCTGGTTGCGGCCTTTCCCGCCTTGTGCTCGGCGCTAATGGGTGAGTTTTCACTGCGAAAGTAGCCGCGCGGCTCATTGCGCAAACAAGCGTAGATTTGCGCCGTAGACTACTCATAATAATTGAAAAGGAGGACAAGAACCAGTAGGCTGTAACGAAAACGAATTGGGTTTTACAATAAACACGTTTCTTTACATGACAAAAAACACGTGTCTGTCAAAATTGGCCTGAAATGGGTGTAGTTTATTCTTATCGAAATATGCATACGTTCTGTATTTTGTGAGTAAGGTGGTTACTGCCAAGCTGGCAGTCGTTGCCTAATGACCAAAAATCCCCGGTCAGGTAACCCTTAAAACTTTTAAGTCCCGCGTGGACCACTTTTCTTGCTGAACTTTGCAACAAGTAGACCCACGTCTTCTTCGCTTATCTTATCAGCGAATTCCCCCATTGGACGCAGTCACGAAGCTTGTTTGTCTATCAAAATGCCAGACTTGCATACGAGTATTGTACAACTCGAACTGTTGTACAACAGCATAGCTTTTAAATTTTTCAAGTGCATCTAATATTTCTACCAGGATTCTTGTAGAAACACCGAATAAAACTTGTGCTCACCACAGAGTCAAAACCTAAATGTTGTTTCCATGAGAAACATTTGATGGATATCTAGTTTCTGCAAAGATTATATCCAGAGAACAACTGATTTTTAAAAAAAAACAGACATTAAACATTGGGTTGAGCAACAATTACAGGCCCTAGCTTTTCAGCGGGCATTTTGAGGGATCGCCTGCCTGGTTCTGCTCCCATCTTGTAATGATTCAAGCTTGTACTTATCATTCAGCAAAGTTTGTAAAGCCACATCAGTGACCCACACCAAGCGAATCTATCGCAATTTATTGCGTAAGGAAACTAGTTTCGTGTGTTACACATCTTCAGTCC
>Ga0210059_1003246_pt1 | contig 25919 bp, 12 predicted proteins | sample Ectturendosymbi2_FD_188042 | JGI IMG/M metagenome (GOLD analysis project Ga0210059, IMG submission 188042) | Ecteinascidia turbinata endosymbiont from Florida, USA - Sample 2 (SPAdes) (version 2) | ecosystem: Host-associated > Tunicates > Ascidians > Unclassified | place: Key West, Florida... | reverse complement strand
GACCTCCTCATGGACTGCACGGCCTGACGGTTCTGGACGATGAGACAATTCGAATGGCTGCTCAACATCTGCCCCGAGATCTAGTGCGACCAAGCAGTTGTTAGAAGAACTGGCTCAAAAGAAGAAAATGAATAAGATGTGACCTAATACCAGAAGCAGAATGTGAAAGCGATTATCTCCTTTAATACTGAATTTTCCTGCTGTGATTTTTATGAGAAAATAAAATCGAAAAAAGACTTCTTGAAGGAAGTATTGTCTACGGAAAAGTATGTTTGGGCGCATGTGTACCTTCATGAATGCTTGAACAATGCTTTTTTTCTTAAGTAAAGTGCATTATTTTAGTTTTTCTTGGCGTCTTAACCAGTGATGTGTCCGAGTCATTTTTGTCGAGTCAGAGTCAAGTCAGAGTCAGCTAAAATTTTTTCGAGTCGAGTAACGAGAACTGTCGAGTCACTTCGAGTCATTGGTTTGCAAGCTGGAGTCAATGTCGAGTCACACGAAATTTCACATTTTTTCTAGAATATTTTTTTGCTATGATATGGTGCCCGATAAGTTAGAAAATGGTGCCCAATGTTGTTTTCACAAGTTTGATTGCAGGTTATTTATATCTAAGTTTGTTGAGATTGCATTTTACTTGCCTCTTTCACTCTCAGTCATTTACAAAAAGTCTAGCCCAACCTTGCTGCAAGTGTTGCAGCCTCTCAATTAGCATTGTGTTGAATGTGCGATTCACCCCTAACGGGATGTGCATGATGAACAACACCCATGTGGCGCGAACAAGCAGAAATCTAATGATCACGACGTGGGATTTTCATTGTTTCTTGGTGCAACAGTGGGAAGCTTTGCGCACTTGCTGCTCGGCCTTTCCAATCACATCAAAGTGATGCTTTGACCTGGATGTGAAGGTGGTGCCAGGTACAACCTTCATAAAAAGAACGTGCAATAGGTGCGGTTCATTGCAAAAACAAGGGGATGTTGTTGGAAGCTTTCAGTTGGCGTTGCATTGAAAGTGTGGTTTTCATATGCTAAATACATGAAAATGACGAGAGATGAGCATGTATTTGTATTTAAATCTTACGACATATCAATACATTGATGGATTTGGATTTTATCATTTTTGCTTAAACAGAATTGGATTGGAACTGATTATTTTCTTTTAAACTTCTTCGCAACTTTCGCTTCAGTTTTGCGACTGCAGATTACTGTAAGATTCGGTTCAGTTTTGGGACTGCAGGTTACTGTGGACTGCAGGTTAACAGTGGATTGCAGCCACCGACCAGAGGTGGGACCGGATCCGGGTGACGGAGTCGACTCCGCCAGGATTCTGCATTTTTTTTCAGACCCGGATCCGGACCCGGAGTCAAACATTTAGGAAAAACCGGACCCGGATCCGGAGTCACTTTTCAATTTCGGCAGTAGCAGGAGTCTGTGTGGTCATTTCTTAAATAAAAACATGGGTAAATTACGGTTGGATCGATGATTGAAGCCAGAGTCTGAACAGGAGTCGGATCCTCAATTTTCAAAAATTGACGGACCCGGATTCAAAAATTTTGGAACAGGAGCGGAGTCAGAGTCTGAAAAAGTGACTCCGACCACCTTTGCCACCGACACGCTGGGAGCCATTTGTTGCAAGTACATTGCTGCGTCGCCCGGAGCCAACCAAAGAATGAGTCGAATCGACAATCCTCAGCACAATAGCAATTGAGACTACTCGTTTGATCAGGTTCGCTCTTGTATTGCTGCTACGAATTCTACGTTATATGTGGCGTAATCACGTCGCCACCTGGGCTCAGGCTAATAACAGTGACAGGAATTTGGATTTAAACAAGATTCGGTTTTCGCATTTGCATTATATCTTGCAATAGAGTTTTGGTTTGGATTTGAATCTGAAAAACTTAAATCACTTTATTGGTATCTGGAAAAGACACAAGTGTCATGGGTGTCGGAAGGGGGGCAGGGGGTGCCAAGGCCACCCTGGATTTTGAAATTATCAGCAAAAAATGTTTTTTTTTTCAATTTCGAGGGTAAAATTAGAATTTCACCATTTTTGGCCCCCCTGGAAAAAATCCTTCCGACGCCCATGCACAAGGTCACAGTATGAGACCTACTGCCATGATCACGATATGCAAATACAACACTGAACCACGATAAGGTATCAACATATTGTGTCCTGCTGACCCCTCAGTGAAACCAAAGTCTCAAGTTTCCCTGTATGTAAGTTGGGAGGACTTGATCCTTAAAATGCAGCACAGCACAACTAGTGTCAAAACATAAAATTTCCCTCAATCTTGATCATCACTGAAGCAAAAAATCCTCATTTCTTTGTGTGCAAGCGAACTGGGTTTGTCCATCAGGAACTCAGAGATTTTGTCAAAATGACTCTGACTCGAGTCTCGAGTCATTGACTGTGACTCGAGTCGATTCGAGTCATTTTGTGAAAAACGTGACTCGAGTCGAGTCGAGTCACCATTTTTTTCAACGTGACTCGAGTCGACTCTAAGTCACCAAAAATTGTGACTCAAGTCGAGTCAAATCGAGTCATTGACTCGAGTCACGCTATCACTGGTCTTAACTATAGGAATCCAGAGTAGCTTCATGCTCATGATAAGATGTGAATCACATTTATCTGATAAGGCTCGTTGTTCTGGAGCGTCTCGGTTGTTAATCACAAAAATACGGCATGCCTAAATGTGATTGTTCCTGTGCAAATGCGCTTTATCCAGCGCAAGCAGTTCAGTGTGACAAATCTAACCTCACACAATTCATATTTAAAGATTTTTGCTGAATGCGTCCGTGGGTCACTGAAAGTGCTGTGGCGGGCCACATGTGCCTCGCGGGCCTCTAACTGCCCACCCTGGCCTAGGGGATTAGCAAATTAATTTGTGTTTTTGTAGCCATAACTTGCCCGCCACAAACGCTGGAAGGCCAATCAATGAGAAAATGACAGAATGTTTTTGACAATCTGTCTCCATGAAAAATTTAAATTTTGAACTTTAGGTTCCCTGTGTTGTTATCAAATCGCCTAGACTCGTTGGTAACTAACCTTACGAACTCGTATAAGCACACTGATAAATGAAGCAAACATTAAATATCAGGCGACAACTCGCTGTCACTTTGAGATACAGTAGAATTCGCCTATAACGACACTTTGTCGTCAGTCCTGGCAGTGGCGTACCTAGGGTTTCCCGCGCCCCTGGGACAAAGTCTGTTTGGGCGCCCCCCCCTAGCCCGTTCATGGCAGCATAGATGCGAAGAGTGAGTTAGGAGTGAAGGAGCGTCGAAAGCTGACTCGGTCCCCGCATATATTTGTTTCTATGCCCACATGAAAACTTCATATCACTGTGACCACAGGATCTTTGAAACTTGGAAACCACAACTATCGTAGAATTAAGGATCTAATCGTTTCGCTTGTTGTAGCAACTAAGAAACAAAATGCAAGATTAGGCTAAAAGTTCCATGATCATCTGCAAAAATCTGCATGAATTTTAATGACGAAATTTTTTGGGCAAAAAAATCTTCTGATAACAGAGCATAAAAGTTGCCACAGTTGCATCTTCTTTTCTAAAGAATTTGTCTGAGCCTTTTGAAGCGCCGACTCCAGCGTACCCGCTTATTCTCTTCTTTCGTCAGGTCTGGTCACAATCCCCGCTAGTGCAAGCTGTAGGGGGTCCTGGAGCATGCACTCTCAGACTTTTGAGTTTTAAAACCTCATAAAGTACCGACTGAGGGCAGACTCACGAATACACAAAAGAGGACAGACAGAAGAGAGCATACGAAAAACTAATGGCAAATGATTTTATACAAAACCAGCAGACAAATATAAAATTGCAAAATCTTAAAAACGTTTCCTTTGATATAACACCCTGAGAAGTTGACAGAAAATAAAAGACGTACCGCGATGTAATGCTTTATTTGTAATTATCTAAGTTAAGACAGCGTTTTCTTGCCTTTGCTACAACTTTATCGATTCTTTCGTCAAAGAGCTGATCTATTTTAAATGTGTCACATGCATTAACCTAGGAAATATAGGCCAGTGACGCTCTGTGAGAAGATCTGGGTTAGCAATTTTATGACCTGAATTACGACAATCATGCACGGAGATGCTCAGTTTACAGGTCAAATTAATATAAAACAAGTAAAAATCATCATAACTACCTTCAGAACCACATCAAATCTATTTCAACATGAAACTTGTCAAAGCTTAAAAATTCTCTAAACATCAGATCTGTTGTAACAATCAGGGGCGCGTGAAGCCCTGATGATGCCAGGGGCAACTGCTTGATTGTATGCTCCTTGCCAAATTGTAGTATTGAGGAATGTGAAAAATACAGGCCTTTGAAATACGTAAAAACTAGTGTTGACAAAAAAACAAGTTCGAACAACTGGATTAAAACTATTTTGAAGAGTATTTTTTGTTTTTGAAGTGTTACTTTTTAATGATTTGTTTTATTCTGTAAATCTGAGGCATCTGTTTATAAGCAAAATTTTTCCAGTAATGGGTGGGCAGCGGGCATTGAGGAATAAGATATTGCATTTATTCATGCAAATACACATCATGTAGGCCCACCAAAAGTATCAACACTTGTGAGGCATGATAGGAGATAGAGTTGTCTATTGTTTCTATCATGAATTATTTCTGAAATTTACAAACATGAAAGTTGATGCATTGCTGCCCTTTATAATTTTTGAATTATAAAAAATTTCTAACAATGCTGTTCAGTAAAAACAGACAAAGACAACGATGGCAATGCTTCATCTCTCTCTAGGGCACTGAACATGTATTTGCATGCCCTCTCAGGCAAATTACCATCAGATCCATGCAGCATATGTTAGCAGCCAATAAGAAGAAACATCTAGTCACAAGATTTTAATGAAATGTACTTTCGTAATTCCACTCTTTGGATGCCTCCCTTCATAGGATGCCCTTTTTGCCCTCCCTTCATAGGATGACCTTCTGCGAACGCTAAATTCCCGTCCCATTGTGACGCAGCTGGGCCTAAAACATGATAGCGAAGTCGGAAAGTTCGCAACCCTGACTATCTGAACGCATTGTGACGCAGCCGTGAGTCAAACCACATGCGGGCGCTGATTGCTGGAGACAGAAGCTCCACCTAAAAACGTAACTGAGGTTCGTAACTACTCCCTTCGCAAACTTTGGTGATCTTGATGAGATTCCACCGTTGACAGTTCGTAGTTATTATGGAATACTTCGACCTCAATTTGGTGCTCCCAAAGTGCTGCGGCCGGTTGCAGATGTCTCCTCTTGCCCCCACATTTTTACGCCACTGAGTCCCGGCAGAATTTCTATCTTGTACATACATTCGACTTCGGATATATCGTCTCTTTGCCTATAGCGACGGTTTTTGTCAGTCCCCGCAGAACATTTCGTTCGTTTATAACGACTGTTGCAAGTTTTCTTTACAGTTTGAAGTGTAAGCTCGGCTTTGTGGAGCCACCACACAAATCTTTTATGACCGAATAGTAACGCACTTATGTTAAGCGGCCAATCGTTGAGCCGTTACAAGTGTGACGTAACAATGGCACAGAACAACTAGAAGAGCCACACAAACATGTCGGCGAGCCACCGTTTGCCGATTATTGTTACAAACGCCTGCTTTCGTGTGGCCATGATAAACTATGAAGGCAAAAGCTAACTTCAATTTAGATGATAACAATTTTACGCGTAAGCTACTGACTGCACTCCTGGGTACCATACACGAGATAACGTGTCATCTGCTATAACGTAGCATGGTTGTGTAATTACTGTTTGTGACATCGTTGATGTCACAAATAGTGGAAATACTTGTAGGCAAATGCTCGCTTTCTTCGAACTGTTTGGTGCAGTCTTCCTTTTTGTTTGGTGTGGGAACGACGTTCCCACACCTCTTTTTCAGCACTGCACCCCTGGATAAAATTATTATTGTTTGAGAGCATAAAAACAAACTTGTTTACCCATAGTCCATGTGCTTGCTTGCGGACTCTGGTTGGGAAACACTGCTTCAACATCTTCGTACAGCAAAACCTATGATCTGAGCTTCATTGCAGTCACTGTTTAATGCTTGCCAGAAAATTTCAACATTTTTGAAAACAAGCGAGGTCTTCATTTCATTAATTGGCCAGAGCGCAGCACAACGGTGAGGCACCTCATGCTTTGACATTTCAGAGAACAATATTTATTGCTACCTTCTCATCTACCAGCTGCGATTTCCTGTTGATTTGAAAACAACCATTGACCTTTGTTTTGCCATTAAGTTTATTTTGTTTTCAAACTGTGGAGAGCTGCTGTGCACAGTGGAAGCCATCAATCCTTACAGCAAAGCAACATGCTGGTCGTGCCAAGACCAACACAATGTTATAGTAGATCAAACGAGGCATGCAGTGTAAAAATACAGGTTTCAGGTTTGCGTTTAGTGCTTTAAGCGGCAAAGTCCACACACGCAGTGTATGGCCGGCGGTTTACGATATCCAACAATCCCAGCAGATGATGTTGATGCAACAACGTAGAATGTGCGACTCAGGCACACAAATAAATTAACTGTGATTAAATAAATAGCAAGTATTCGCACAAATGCGCACGTATTTTGTTATAAGGGGTTTTTGCAACAAGGGTGCAAACATCACATAAAGGGACAACATTATATAACAGCAACGACATGGTGAGCACAAGTATCACATGCATGAAACATAAAGCTGGGGACATCGGTTAAAAATGGGAACAAAGCAGCACAGATAATCGCTGAAGGAGCACTTGGATACGACCTAGCAACCAAAGTTGGAAGAGTAATGAGGGTAGAAGCAATGGAAGATGAAAGTGTACAAGTTTGGGAAAGCCAACCTAAAAACAAGTTACGGATAATTGCGATTTCTAGAAATTTGCAAAAACCGTAACCAATCTGCGAAAAAAAGCAGACAGGTTAACAGAACACGTAAGGTTCGCAAAACTAGAACAAGACCTTAGTAAGTCAACGTAGATACTGTGTTTCGAAGTTTATGTTGTTTAAGCCACGGCTTCAACATAATTAGCTGGCAGCATTCCGGTCTTTCCTGTTCTCAGACATGTTCCCAGCATCCACCCCTCATCGATTGGCTGCACGTTGACTATGATGTCACCATCGTTGAAAGTGATCTCATCATCAGCTGCAGCGTTGTAATCGTACATGGCTTTGTACCGGCGCTGTAGAAACACATACAAAGTTACTTACACGAAGAAAAGATGACAATCAAATAGTTGAGTCACTTGAAACAATCTTGTTCAATGCGATATTTAGCTTTCAGCAAAATGTTTTCTTGCCATGTAACAAAAGATGCTCCTGGAACTGATCTTGTTAGTGTTATTCACAACTGAGACTTGTATTTTGCTCTCCGTTGCTTTAATTTAAGGAGTAAATGACGCCTAACTAACGACTGGAGACTAACCTGAACATTTCGAGAAACGAGCGGAATGTTGCGTTAACCAGTTGTTTCGAGACTTCTTGCTAGTGTTTTTCGACAGAAGTGAATTTTACAATTAATGTCCAGACGCTTCGCACAGTGCGTTGTTACTTAATGTCGTTTGAATGGTGGAATGTTTGTGACATTGAATGGCATTAGAAACAAAATTTAAATTAAATCAATGCCACGACTCAGGTGAATATTTACATTTGATAAACATGTTTGAAGCTACTCAGATAAAAACAACCTTTTACGTCTACAGTTCCAAGTTTCATCATACACTTTAAAATCGTATGGTAGCGATGGCGAAGATCTCGACACAGGGATTTACAGCTGGCGCGGGAGTGGATGACGTTATATGGGTGACGTCAGGTTGATACTTTCACAATGCCACATATATTCGCGGGAAGTTGAAGCAAAACATTTGTACAATTAGGTTTAACCCCATTCACTGTCGTACAGAGAGCAATACCTTCGTGTATCCCGGATAATAAGCACTGGAACGCTGCTGACGTGATACGCCATAATCTGCCAGTGATGAAGGTGCTGCCACGTGCTTGTATTCTTTTCCTGTGTTTAGAAATGGTTAGGTTCGCACGTGGACAAGGTCAGGAACGAGTAACAGTTGAGACAAACATCGCTGGCGACAGCGTGGGTGGCAGATTGCAAACATAAAACTTTTATATCATCAGAGGTTGGCAGTAAATCAAGGATATAATCCAAATAAATTTGGTGATGAATAAAAGAAAAAGCAAAACAAACTGAAAGTTACCTACAACGCAAACACGCACACATACAACTATGTTTCACGACTGAAGAAGGTTGATGGAACCTACGTTTAACAAAATAATCAGCCTTAAAAATTTTACCAAGAAGATATTCAGTCCAGGGCTTAGCTTGGTTTTTGAACTGGAGGGGGTCAATAGTCAATAGACGTTGGTAATCTTCATCAGCATCCGGCTGGTTCTGGAAAACGACTTTCGTCTGGTGCATCTTGTCTGTGGTCAATCACAAAATGCATTTTAATTAATCCTTTTGTTATTTAATAAACCGTTTTCATCGCAAAAAGTAGCCAATCAGCCACAGGAGATTCAACGATGTAAACATATTTTGACGGAGGCCGCTAAACATCAATGAGCTCCTAATTCGGTAGATCTGGAGAAAAAGGTAAGAATCGAAAAGCAACAAGTATCACACGAGTTGCTTCGCAAGATCGTTAGGATCAGGGACAAGCGACTGCTGGGGCATGCAATGAAGGAGGAGTTCAATAATCGTATAATATGACCTCTACGAAGTGATGTTGAAACGATGATCGTGGCTGAATACAGAAGAAACCCAAGACAAGAGCACGCGCATCACCACGTGGTTTGTTACAGAATGCACGAATCCTGACATTCGGTCATTTACAATTTTATTCCGGTGTAGAACTTACCAAGTTGTCAGCAATTCTACCAAAGTGAAAGTTGGGTATTTGCAAATACAAATTGAACTGTTACAACTAAGCTTCGCAAAGCAGGAAAGTGCTCCTCTGACCGTTCGTAAAATAACTGGTAAGGTATAAAACCAAAGCATTGTATACGTGGCCTCGTTAACTTTATTTGTTTTGGGGGCCACACATCTACTGGCGTTTTCAATCTCCAATGTTGATGCAACTTCGCAGAAGAACTCAGCGTGAATCATGTTTTTGTCGCATGTTTCAGAGCAGAGATTCGTGCTGGGAAAGCTTCAAGTAACGTCACTAAACTGTTTGGCATGGCTTGGTTAAGGATGCCAGAGAACAGAATATGACTCAATTCCAGAATACAGTCACTGACATTATTTGACAGGTCATCGTGACGCATATAATGAAAATAACTTTTACAATCATTCGCAGCAGACAATCGATCAGTTGAAAAAAAACTTTACAACTTTTTGTTTTGCTCACTTTTACACACAAAACTTGTTGGACAAGCGTGTGCTTTGACATGCTTGTGTTTTTTTCCGGAATATCACAGATTTAGTAAAAACACAAACGCATTCACTGTTGTAGCTATGGTAACGTTTATTACAAATGCTTCTGATTTGATTCTGGTGTCACAAGTTAAAGACACTAAAAAAGCTTGACTCATGAGCACCACCCTTTTTCTGGTCATGAATTGACCACGTTCTGTATCAAAACAACGTACTTTGCTGAACATGTCGTGAAGGTTTTCCCTCCTCGTACTCAGTGTCTGTCTCGTATTCTGAGGGGTCGTAATCGAAGATTGACCCTGGGTTCCGCCTCCATCGTTTGATAGGTTCTGACCTCACGACATTGCGGGCATTGAACGATTGTGACGTGGGTGTCACGTGTCCTTGCTGAGCCTTGAAATTGATGTTTGACGTCATAGGGGCTTTCCCTACAAGAAAGGAGGCACATTTCAGACAAACAAGTAGTAAACACAAGTTAAAAACGCAAAATAATAATTGACACGAGTGACTTTTAAACTGTGCAAATATAATTGTTTTCAAGGATCATATGCGAAAATCTTGGCAAAGCTCATTTGATGGAGACGAACCCAATGAGTGGCATGCGCTAACTATAGTAAATGTGACAAAAACTTTGAGTAAACGAAGCTTGTAAGTCGTGCGTCACCTCTTCCATAATCTTGAGAAATGTTCATTCTCATCCGCTCCATTTCATCATTTCTTCCTTTTGCTCCTTTATAAGCGAGATCACTCGATATCAGCGTCGCCTGCTTTACACGACGCAGGGTAGGGTCATCCAAAACACAAGTAGCTTTGCCTTTCATGTTGTTAACGTCTTCCTTGTATTTTACCTAAAATGTGTCAACAAACCGTTGTTACATTTCGCACCATTCTGATCATTACTTTGTAACTTTCTCGAAAGCACAAATGTTCTAACAACTGACTCCACACTTCGAAATGATTTGCAGGAATAAAAATTGCATGATAGTGATGCTCCGGCTGGACAGTGCCAGCGTGATTGGCATCAAAGGTGTGAAAGATAACATCAGCAAATACTGTACCTGACTGAAATTCCTGGAGTTTTGCTTCGCCGTCCTGAACTCGGGCGTATCAAGAACAGAATAGGTTGCTCCATAATTATTCCTGTCTTTGTACAAAACCTGAAAAAGTTTGAACGAAAAAAACAATGTTTGCCTATTATGACCAAACAACGGGAATCATAGAAACGACAATCTGTACGTCCTTCTCTTGAAATAATTTTGCGATTGATGTGGAGGTGAAGTGAACCACTTGTCAGGTGCTGCTCGCAGGAGACAGTCAGCAACGAAGTAGTTTTAAGGGGAGAGGAAAAAAGCAAATGCTGCGCAAGATTGAGGCAGAGCAGTAGTTACGGCACAGCAACAAATAGCTCTGGTGGTTTTTCATATCAACGGTATATGTTTATATGCTGTGCAGACGATCAGGAGGCGGGTTAACAAAGAGACAGGATTGCAAAAGCTGCTGACGCAACAATGTTCATTAAACACTTCCCTCGCAGAACTGTGAAGGATGACTGCGTTGATGAGACATGTAACCAACAGTAACCTTGCTTCAGGAAGTTCTATTCAGGCAACACACCACAGTGCACAACTTAGCACAGTCTTTACGAGGTATATCCTTTTCACCTACTCGTGTTGGTCAAACATTGTAAATTGTGACATCAATACAAATACGTGGCAACCGAACAAACTACAGGCTTCTTCTGGTCACTAGGTTTAGCAGCCCGTACACAGTAGTTCTTACTTTCCTCACCCCCCCTTCGTCCACCAAGCTCGTGTGAGCGAAAAATGTAGTTCGCAGAGGCCGCTAAATAGCTTCTGTGCAGTGGCTTAGCAAGTATCATAGTAGTAGCACTTGAAATGAACACGCAAAAACATTTGATGTTTGTTTCGAAATAGAATTTGTTCAGTCGTATTGTTTAACTTCGTACTTCCGCTAAAAACCCAGCAGGGTTGTTGTACAGGGAGCTGTGTGGTGATATTTTACAAACACTTCACGTCAAGTGGTGATTGTTACATCAGAAAGCGTCGCGCAACAATTGCAACACAATTCGATCGAGATGACTGGGGTTGAACTGAGTTCATTTCGAGTGGCTCGCCTCCGCCATCTGCTGGCCAGTGATCAGCGACTCACCGTGCTGCAGATGGCAGTGTTCTGCCGCACTCTGCGGAGCTCCGGGGTGTCAAGAATAAAGCCGGTGTGCTTCCCTTTCATCAATTCTGAGTCAGATTTGTAATTTACCTGAAACAAACGCACATGATTGCGAACAGCCGTTCACTTTAAGGTTGGAACTGGAAAGTTAACGTTTCCTGTTTCGAGAGTAATTGCTAAAGCGATTGGAACATTTTTGGCAACTCCGACATCATCTTTTAGTGAAAGCGCGGTGAGTTTCATTCTTCGATCACAAAAACGCCGATACAAGCATTTGCGCGTTAAATTGCACGTTTACTTCATTACATGACACTGCTTTGAATTTAAATAAAACAGGCATCCACTAGTTTTTTTTACAGATTAAAAAACTGCATTTTCGGCAGCAGACAATTCAGATGAAATATAGATTTCTCTGAAATGTGATTAAAGCCTGAAATAAAGTTCACTTGGCGTCTACTTGTTGATTATAATGGCCTATATTTTACACTGAGTGATGAAATAATTATCCAGTAATAATATCTACCTGAGATATCATCCTCTGGTTCTCCATAACCCTCCTCATCTCCGGTGTCTCAGCCATTGCCAATGCACTGCCTTTGCTTTCATTATATTTCTGCTTGTACTTCGCCTGCAAGAAGTGAATGTAGTGTTTAAGTGGACGAGCAATTCAAAATCGTACAACCGAACAAAATTAAAAGTTGCGTTGCAGGATGTTGAGCAAAACTTGATAAAGATTTGAAAGCGCGGGCAGCCGATAACAATTCATGGTTTAATATGGTGTTCTTGTACAAAGCAATGTTATTTACTTGGATGGCAAACGTTTCTGGCTGAGAATCGTTAAATGTTTGTCGGAGATGTGGATAACTGCAAGTTGCTACTAACATAACATTTGATATCGTTCGTAAGAGAACACATTTCATAAGAGCATACTTTTCGAAAAACCCAATTTAACTGAAATGATTTACATCACTGATAAGCTCTCCAGCTTTCTGCGCTGTTGCGATGTGAGGGTTGTCCATGGCAACAGTCGGACGACCTTTGACCTCTGTCTCGTAATGTTGCTTGTATAATTTCTGAAATAATATGTTCGCGTTTCCTTTACTGTTTGCATACTATAGTAATGATTTTCACACTTAATAAACGAAACAAGTCAAATAAATACAATCCATACACTGCGATATTGTGATCTTCGTCTCCAATCGTTATGCTACAACCTGCTGTTTGACAGCAGCACGATCGATGGAGCCACCATATGGGTTTTTACGTTCTTTGTCACTTGTCAGACCCAGTTTTAAAAAATGAAGATTTTTTCAAACATCTTATAATTCGCGTGAGAGGCACTGTTGTGACTTCTTTTCCTTAAACCTAATTTTTTCATTTCCGCACAAATCCTGACCGCCAAACAAAACCTTGTTTGCGTTTAAAAAATAGAATTGCAACTTAAAATTGAGAGTAGAAAAAAACCCGTTGGTTTTAAACCATACGTTTGAAGAACTGTACTGTTGCCAATTCAAAGATGAACAAAAAAAATGTCCGGTGTTTTCCCGAAACCAACTTCGTCTTTAAAGGATCACTAAAGTGGATGTCACAGAATTATAGTTATTGCTACTGAAGCATATCGCTCCTGACCCGTACCGCGCTTTTGATATCCTCGGCATGTCGCACGTGATCCATTGCTGGCGTTCCGTGAAGGTCAAATGTCATTCCGCGACCTTTGACTTCTTTTTCGAAATCGGCCTTGTACTTCTTTTCGTTCAGGATCTCCTGAGCTTTCCTGTGGTGCAGAGCAGACGGGGTCTCCTCCAGCGCAACACTGGACCCCCGGGAGTTTATCTCCTTAGCTTGTTTTTTATAACCAATCTGCAAATAAAATATCACTTTATTTTAAACAAACAAACAAGCGTTTTATGAATACCTCGGGGTCATAGAATAACTTTAAGCTTTTCTTCGTCGTTTAAACTTAGTTTTGGTGCCTGTTTCACAGCATGACTACTAAAGCCTGCGAAAACACTTTGTAGTATTTTTTTGTTTCGTGTGTCTGCCATTGGTGGTTCAAATATTAAAGCGTGAAAAACACTCTTTTCATTCTGCGGACGTCGTTCAAAAAACCTTGTGTTTTGTGTCGTTTCATTGTGAGTATCATATCAAGCCATCGCCCCATTGACCCACGGTCAACTCACTGCTCTGTCCACATCAAGTTATATACTTCTTGAAGGGTTGTTTCGCATGTAGAGTTGGTGGCATTGGTCGATTTGATCAATTGCATGTTAAGAAATAAATTCCGCACCGACAGCCTTGACATAAGCTTCGACACAAACAACGGTAAACGAAGCGGCCAAAATGAGCTTCCTACTATTGGGGAAATTCATTTTTAAGCAAATGACAGGGAGAAGCTTATTAGTCGATGTTAGATTCAAAAGCTCCTAACAAATTGGCAAAGCAACAAAGATTAAATATTCCAGTTTGTACAACTGCAAATAGATAAAGACTCCTGTATTCAACGAGGCACTAACGCATTTTGTTCATATGCAATCAGTCCATCCGACTAAACCTTTATGGTGCTTCTTGTACAAAACTGGTGGCCGTGATGAATCTATATACTGTGTTACGATCGCAGGATGACTCATCGCGTGAAATATGAAAAGAACAACTTTATCGTTCAGAAGAAGCCTGAGAAAAATTCTTCAAGAAAACAGAAAATACCTTCTAACGATAATAAATAAGTTCGATATACTTCAGGTGACTGATAAAGACGCTTACGTTGTCAACCAGCTTCTGAGCATCTGTGTAATGTTCCAGGAAAGGCGACTCTTCTGCTTGCCAGGCCTTGCCTTTGTTGCCGTACTTTCGTCGGTAACGCAACTGCAAGAAGTTGTACCTTGTCGGTTAATACGTCTTTTCCAATAATTTTATATAGGAAAAGTTTCTTTAAGTTTAACTGCTACAGCGAGGAAAGTTTGATCGTGCAAATAGGGAAGAGCTTTACTTTTGAGGAAACTATGGAAAGTCACAGAATAAGTTTCTTGTTGCTGAGAGTGAGAGTGCTTTCTTCCCAGGTAATGACACTTCGCAAATGTCCTTGTTTTACTTCTCTTCTAAGGTTTAAAACCATCATGTTACAGGCTTTAGTTGAGTTGAAAATTGTCCAAACTACATCCATTCTTTTTCACGCCTTCGGTGGGGTGTGAATTCAACGCGATTATTTAGCAGGCGCGGGACGGTTTTTAGATTGTTTTCATCCAACAGCTATACTCAAAATTGAATAACTCAAAAAGTACTCGCCCGATTGACCTCACAATTTCAGGAAAGATGCATTTTCACAAAACGAAGATTCGTCTAAAATTTGATTGCAAAAGACCAAACATGTTAAAAGTTATTGCGCCTACTCAACAACTACTGAACCCAAATTAGTGCGTTGCCAGCCACGCGCACAAACAATTGCTTTGATGCGCCAGAACAGAGTCCTGCTGTGCGATTCAACAAATATTAACTCGCAAAGTTCTTGATGTAATAAATCCAAACTTTCAGGAAAAATGCACGACAATCTGAAGATAATTCTTGTAAATTTTGGCTGCACAAACTTTAGTTTTAAAAAAGTTATGGTGCTTCACACAACAACTGCTCAACCCTGCTCTATGGGATAAAGTTTAGGAGCCTACGCGCGTCTGTAGTTACGAAATGAAAGTATCTAACTCCGAAGCTTTTCGTTAGAATTACTTCAAATTTTCAGAGATGATGAGAATGGGCATGAATGTGAAATGTGGAAGTTTTCCGTGCACCAATACAACTAAAAAAAGTTATCCTTATACACGCAACAACTGTCAAGACCTAAGTGTTTTGCAAAAAGTGTTGCAGCCTAAGCCTAGCAAACTGTTGCTGGCTATCAAACTGCATAACTAAAAAAGTTCTTGCTGATATTACTTGAAATTTTCAGGGATTATGCTGGTATGTATGGAGAAGTTTGTTGTAAATTTTCATTGCAACCGAATGAGTACAAAAAATGTTATTGTGTGTTACCAAACCTAGCAAGATGGTTCGCTACCAAACTTCATACCTCAAAAGGTTTTTGACCAATTTCTATGAAATTTTCAGGAATAGCGTGTCTTGATATGAAGAACATTTGTGGAAAATTTCGTTGCAAACAAACAAGTGCGCGAAAAGTTATCGCCTTGGCGTTTATACACGTCAATACGCACCTGGCATATTTGATTGATTGACGCATATATGCGCCATTCCGCACCCTGTGCATTTGAACGTATGACGCATATATGCGCCAATCAGCGCCAAAGATGTTAATCTTCTTCTAACTTCGCATGCCTTTTTTTAATAGAAGGTCTTCCATAAATTTGTTATCGTTTGAAACGTATACATTTAAGCAACTACAAAATCTAGGCATTTGAAATTAAGCAGGTTAATATTTCGTATAACATAATTTATTCGTAAAAATGAGATGTACAAATTCCGACGTATGTAGATTTTGCAAACGATTTCACAACATACTGCTGGTTGTCCGTATCTTTTCGCCCCACACAAAAAAGCTTTCTCTTTGAACTTTTTGTGCCATTTCCCAACCTGTACTACAGCTGGTGTTCTTTTATGGAATTCTCTTACTAGTGCACTCTGCACAGTATCGTTCGATTATGTTGGAACACACTACGAGACGTAGAACATTTTTGTGCTGAAGTGAATGCTATTCCTTTGCCTGAAAAGTTGAACGCATGAAAGACAAACACAAAAATTTGGGTTGTATCTACACACGCTGTTGAAACGTGAAATATTTTTTATAAATGGTGAACTTGATAACATTATGACAACAAAATTTTCACAACGTATGGTTTTATAGCTTGGTCAAACAAGTTCACTTTAAAAACAGTATCAGCCGAATTTATTCAGATATCAACTCACCTCGCTTTGGAACTGAGTGGCTTCCTCAACATGAACTTGGGATGGTGTATCGGGTGTAAATGTATAACCTTTTCCAGCCATATCTCGATGTCTGCGTTTGTACTCATACTGGAAAATCAAGCAAAGCTTCCATTAACTCAATCAAAATCAACTTGATGTGAGATTTATCAGCTTATCAATCCACAATATTTATTGCTTCAGTTTATTTGCGGACGGCAAATTGAACTTTTGGGATAAATTCCGGTTTCCCAATATTCTCTGGCCAGATCAGCATTAATCTGTGGATCTAAAATCGCCTCAATCTACATCAGTGAAAAATGGGAATAAAACTGCACCAACAGCCATATTTGAAAAGTAATCCAAAAACTTGCAAATAAATAGACTTAGCTGACGTTCAAAAGCCAATTAATACAACAGCAACCACGTGCATCCGTGTTCGCAATACTTTTCATAAACTTTCATGACTATCTGCCACTCAACTCACGAACTTCAATGCTCGGTCAAATGAACTTACATCGCTGACCATATCATTGCAAGAAGTGGCGTGCAGGATGTCAGGCCGGTCTGTGATGGTCGTCACCTGACCGATGTTATCGCGATGCTTCTTCGTGTACCGGAACTAGGAGTCGAATGAAACAAGTTAAAAGCATTAGTAGATGTTGGTGCAATGGGTGATATGTTTTTTAAAAATGTTTGATACAACAATTCTCAAAAGTAAATTTGTCAGTTTTATTTAGTTTTTAGGAAATATTTCGTACACTTGAACTATGAGCCATATGCGGAATTTTGTGAACTTTCTGACAAACAAAAAACAGGTACTTTTATATTTGAAAATTTTCCAAATGTCACAATGACGCGTCATACTGTCAGGCAAAAATTCAAATCCAAAGGTGCCTCAATTTTTTAAAATCAGAAAGTACACGAAATTCTGCATCTTATGACGTCTTCACTGACTCTCTAGCGCGATCAGTTGGCGAGTAATGAACGAAATTACCTCAAAGTCACTACAGTGACTTCAGCGGTCCTTAAACTGCAGTAAGATGTGAATACCTGACTTTGCACTTTTCCAATTTCTTCGACATGCTTCTGCTGAGGAGTGTCTTTGGTGAACTTCCAGCCTTTTCCTTTCATATTTTTTTCAAAGTTCTTGCGATATTCAAGCTATGGAAAAAATAACGCAATGACAATTTAGTTGCTGATACTTTAAATAACTGGGTTGTCAGTTTTACAGCGATTAAAATCTTGCAAGAACAAGAGGCCATTTTGTAATTAATGTCAACTTCTCTGTTAAAACATATATCTGCAGCGGGGCTAAACTTTGAAGTTGAAAAATACGGCATAAGAGTCATGAACGCAAATATCAGTGATTCTTTAATTCTTTTTTTTGACAGTGTAATTTCATTTAAATTTAGTTGTATTTAGACAAATTTTCTGAAACTTTTGCTAACTACTGGTTGAACTTTCGAAAAATGTTGGAGGATTGTGCTTTTTCAAGTGCATAAGTTTAGGTTTGAATAAGTTGGTTGTGTTTCTATTGCGCACAAAAAAATCTTGAAACTTTCTCCAAGTCGCGAAACAGCCATCGACTAATGGAATGTATAGCTGGATACCTTCAGAGTAACTTATCGATTATTAAGTAATGTTTTGAATCGGTTGCTGCTTGAAACGAGGATAGAATTGTATCCTATTTTTTCGCAAAAGAAGCCTGAATCGGAGGCTAATTTCAGTATTCCTATACAGCTCCGCAACGAACCAGGTATACCGTTTACTGTGAAAGGGAATGTTGTTGCTTGAGGGCACTTGCATTTTCCCAGTGGATTTTCTGTTCAATGCTGCTGGAGCAAGACGTACGCGAAGAATGTAAAAAAGTGTGGCTGGTGATATCCATGCGTATTTATATTTTTCATTTGATTAGGCCAAAGATGATCACATTTGGAAGGACAACGATTATGTTTTGCCGTACAACCTCTGCAGTCCACTAACTTGTTTCAGGCCAAGTCACTGCATGACCGGTTCAGATGTTAACTTGTAAAATTTTTCACATCTTTTCGGAAACAGAGATCATGCTCAGCATAGTGCGTCTCGATTGAGTGCAGCTCAAATGTTGCTGTGGGGTCTTCTGGTTAAGCAGGTGGTGGAATGCGCTGAGGGTTAATTCCCAACTGTCGTTTGACATATTTATCAGCGCACACTGTTTCACGAGCTTGGTTTACTTGTTAGTTGGGTATTTCTTTCTCTCTTCACAGACTGCTTCATACCCAGCTCCATCTGTGCAGTGCAGTTAAATCGCACATGGAAGATTTTTCTGTTGTTGTTTGGATAAAATTAAATCTTGACCAGGGGCAACTCCAGGTCTACAGCGTCACTCGGGCTCATCGCATGTCTCGCATACAGTCCATATAATGAGGAACTTTGCAAAGCAAACTGATTTACAAGTCGCGCTTATACTGATTGAATGAAACCGTTAAAAGCTTGCGTCATTGAAGTTTCCATTTGCTCTCATTCTGGCTGACACTTTACTTGCTCTGTGGTGGGAGCATCGAGCTACCTATCACATGCAGCAGATGTGGCGAAAATTTGTTAGTGATGATGTCTACCATGACGCAAATAATAACGTTCGTATCTCAACGTCTACGAAAAAAACGAATTTGACAGATTTTCATTTCATACTCACTTCACTTTGCAGTTTGTTTGTTTGAAGAGCATGCTTCACAGCTGGAGTGTTCAGGGCTGCAGTGTCTTTGCCCTCAAGCTTTTGCTTATAGAGAGTCTGAAATGGCCAAAAAATGAAATGTTTCGATCTAATCAGATGAAATATTTTCACATGAGATTTAACCGAAATGCTTCAGATTGCGTACATTGCTTTGCATCTTTGCCGTATTGATCGCATGTTGGACGTCAGGTCTGCTTTCCAAAACAGTAAAATCCTTAAAACCTTCCACACTTTCTTTGGCTTTTTTACGGTACTCAGCCTGTAAGAAAAACACAGCCCTGAAAATAAAAAATCCTCAAAATATGTTTCAAATGACATGTTGTTGTACACAGCAGGAATGGTGACGACACAATAAAGCAGCACTTCAAAAAACACTCGAATCAAATGCAATAAACACAGAACGACATAACATGGGTCGAAATGCAAATTTCATACATACGGTTGTTCAAGTCTGGGACAACCAACAACAAAGGAAATACTTGAAACGCGAGCAACAGAAGATGAAGCATGCATGATCCACACAACATCAAGACATCAAACACTCAAAGGTATGGCGCAAAACATAAAGCAACCAAAAATGATTTCTGAATAAACGCATGAAAACCCGCGATACCAAGAAGCAAGAAAATAAACATAACGCAAGCGAAGTAATGACAGTCACGAAACCACACAATCACAAAATGAATGCAGGCTTGGAATAAAACAAACAACAGAAGCAAAACACGTCACGCGTAAATGACGATCGGTGCATTCGGCGCCAAAACAACGACCCATTGTTTGGCAACAACAGTCCTTGATCCACGTACATTGCTGACGTGGCGCTGAACTTTCTTTTGATGTTCTGTATCTGGACTGTCAGCTAATATCGTGAAACCTTTGTTGTGGTCCAATCTGGCTTTCCTTTTGTATTCGTTCTGCAAAATGCGGAAGCTTTTATGTGGTCACGTGAACGCAAAACTACTTCAGGTCAGAGGTCATGACCAGAATGCGATAAAGATCCGTACAACGTCAAACGTGAAATGTGGGTCAATGGCGACAGCCTGCGCACAAGGTGAATCCCCGAGACCAAGACTAATATCATCTACAGTGTATGATTCTTCACCAGTGATGAATTTTGATGCCGAAGAAAACATTTTTCTGTAAAAATATCGCAAACTTCATCATGTTTCTGGACCTCGCCAAAAAAACAGCAAGAGCCAGAAATAGTCAGAGAAAATTTGATATCAAAACTGAAAGCAAGAGAGGACTTAACGCATTAAACAAACAATAAACATAAAACGACAAGTCCTAGTTTTGAAACAGTAAATGCGGCGAGAAGGACATTTTTCTTTTTTTTTCAAGTTGTATGACATGGGAAACCCGATCGAGTCGGTTTATCGAAGCAAGTTTAGCGAGATGGTGATTCGACGACACAAGAGCTCGGTAATACGACATTTCGGCGACAAAACAATGTTGAGTTCGCTTCGAATCGTTATGAAACCAGAAAACCTGCAATAAGTTTATTTATGTGCACTTCTCTCAGAGTGTGACTTCATAAAACTTTTTCTGGAATCTTCATATTTTCATCAAAAATGTTTTAACTCAACCACATCAAAAAGCCCATGAACAATCAAATTGGTTGTTTAGCGTCACTGGAGTCTGTAAGTTGAGCTTCATGCAAAGATTATTTAAGTTTTCAGAAACATTTCAATTGTCGCAAATTCAACGAGAGCAAATGACATTGCACAGTTAAGCATTGTCTACAAGCTGGAGAAGTTGAACTACAACAGGCAGATTATTTTATATTTTGCAACAACCCCATAAACAGGCAGCACAGAACACTTGTGCGGTGGTTGCAAACAAATCTACACAAAAGAATAACATCTACTCCCGACACAAGTAGTTCCATTTCTGTATAAACACCGGTGTATAAAACAAGAATATGTCGCAAGAAAATATATTTTATTTTGTTGCGCGTGATCAGAAAAACGTCCAATGCACAATCTGCATGTTATCCACACATGTAACCTAAATAACCAAAAAGCCCAAATCTGTATCTGCAAGAAGAGTTTACGCTTTTTTTTTGCAGAAAACAGGGTGGTTTCATGCTGGGTTTGATAACACCAACATATATTTGAGTGACGTGTCACATCAGTAACACAATCGTTCGGTGGCCCAGCGCTTCACAGCTCAGCCCAATGCGGTTTATAACAATTTTCGTGTCATCGATTTTTTTGCCAAGGTATGGATTTCATTGACAGCAACTACCTCCGTCACTTCCGGGAGCACAACCTTAAAATAAATCATACGCATCACCACTATGAGTAACTATCATACTAATTATTTCGATAAAATGGGGGAAAAAGCATTTATTTAAGCGGCGATAGCAGAGCAGCTTTTCAATCAATGCACTGAATTAAAGCTGGGTCAGAGGGTATTCATACCTGACTAATTAATTTGTTTACATTTGTTGAATGGCCGATCACCGGATCGTTCTTTATCGTCGTGTATCTGCCTTTGCTTTTTTCAAATGCTTGCTTGTATTTGTTCTGCAAAAAACGTGTAAAGCCTGCAAAGAATCTGAACAAACTTGTTTTCAGCAGTATATTCAAACAGTAGATTTGATAAAATAACTTGGACAGACACAGCAGTGAATTTATTACTGAATATATATCTTCAAACGCAATCGTTTTTATAAACGTTTCACGTGAATTGCAGCTAGGACTTGTTGTTATGAAAATATTCTTAAGTTTTATTCCATTTCAACAAAACCCAAGAAAATTTATTCAAGCATGGGTCGGGTTCGTTTAAAGTATGTTTTTCTTTGCTTTTCAAGCATCAAGAAGACACTAGTTCTTGCGAATGTTGTAAGTTCAGTTTTTCTAATTAGTACATTTGATCACGATCTGGTGAAAAATTTAACCACACGGACACTTCGCAGTGTACATAAGAATGGAAACTTCTAAACAAGAATAAATATATTTGGTAATTCTTTCAGTGCAATCGACAGGTGCACTCAATGAAAAACATGCGAAAATTCTGACAAACCATGTGTCACGAGTTAACAAAACTCGACTCTTAACAACTATTGACTGTTAGTGCAAGACGTCACAGTTGATGAAATTAACTCGTAGAAAAGAAAGAAAAATTTCGCGGTCGTACGAAGTAGTTTGACATCATTTCAGTTTTGCATTTTTAAACATCGTTGATGAAGAGTCCTCCACTTCCTCATATTTGTTCACCAACTTATAGCTTAGGCTTTATATGATAAACACTGGATTTATACCTGGCTTATCAAACTTGATACAGAAGTTGCGTGCAAGATCTCGGGCGTGCATTCTAGGATCGTGAATTCCTTTGAATGGTCCGGAGCTCCTTCCTTGTATTTAACCTTTGATTGCAGCATTGAGAATTCGATTGAACAGTGTTAACAGACGCATGTACATGAAAGCCATCGACTTACAATGCAGCTCAACACACACATTTTTAACACTGCTTTTAAACAAAAGAGAAGCAGAACTATTTTGTTTATTTTCAGGTACAAAGGATTAGCATTACACGAGCTGGGGTGTGCCATTAAGTCACGTCACGAGCGCAGACAACGTACATCGCTGATGTCGGCCTGGACCTTCCTCAATCTTTCGAACTCGGGAGTGTCAGTGGTGATGTGGTACTTTCCTTTCATTTTCTTTGCTTCTTCTTTGTATTTGTTCTAATTACACATAAAAAGTGCTTTGTAACAAACAAATTTAACCACAAATTGTAGTTAACCAAGGGGCGTAGCATTAACGGAATCAAACATCACCTAATTTTGGAAAAAGTTCGTCCACATAGTGGCCTGTAAACCATCGCAACTTCCAAAAATCCATGACAACGACATCTAAAAATTATTGACGTCACGGTGATGACTGCTGATATTCTTGTGCAGCTCAATTCATGTTTAAACAAACTCAGCAAGTCGACCCGAAACGAACGTTTGGAATTGAAAAAAGCTTTTCTACTTACATTGCTGAACAGGTCTGCCACCTTCCTGGCATGTTCGAAGCGTCTCTCATTAGGAAGACACCAGCACAAGCCGACGTTTTCAAGATAATCTGTTTTGTATTTGATGTCACTGATGTTATCACCCACCTGCATGTAAATGACTCGTTTTAAATCCTGGGTTCTTAAACTGGGGGGCGTGAAGATTCGCAAGGGGGGAGCGGGTATGGCAGCGACATATTGAAAATGCATTGTTTTTATAATTCGTAAATTATTCATCATTTCACTATAAACGCCATAATCAAAACAAAGCGGACAAGATAAAATCTCGGAACAAACTAAAATGTGAAACCGATTTGCGACGTGCCTTGTCCTCAACAAAGCCTCGAATCAGACCACTAGTTTCCAACAAACAGTTGCGTCCTTCCCATAAGCAGAATAATGGCAAACGAATTGTTTACGTTTTTCTGTGTTTGATTTTGAGGTTGGTGGGGCGCGAGTATCAATGACTAACGCCAATGGAAAAAAAGTTTAAAAACATCTGTTTTAAAGAAACGTTTAAACAAATCAATTCCCTATAAACCGCATTGAGGCAAACACACAATGTGTGGAAGCATCGCACTCATAATCTCAAAGCGGAAATTCGATTTTTAATAGTAATGGTTTGCTTGAGTTGCATCCGGTTCAACTTAGAACCAAGCACCACTGCACGTCCAGGAACACACACAAACAGCAGTGGTATCAGTATGTCCGCTGCTTTGAATTACTGCCAATTAGTTTGAATTACTGCTTTAAATAATTGAAAGGCAAGCAGGTGACAGTTTACTCTGCGATCACCTAATATCCTTTTAATCGCAATCACTATGCTCTATATCGGTGGTTCTTAACCTATAGGTTTGATCGAAGACCAAGGGTTCAGTGGGTCAGTTTCCGGGTTCGTCATAGACCCGATGCATGGATCATTTTGTGCGTTAACAAAAATATGTTTCGAAGATCTTAATTTTGTTCTTAACAGGTGTTCGGTGAATCCACGCCATCTGCGCGGTTCAGTGCCTCCAACAAGGTTGAGGACCACTGCTCTTTATCTATAATCACGTCATAGAAGGATGCGGGTGCAGCATGCGAAACAAAGATGGCAGCAGTGAGTTTAGTTTTAAGCGCAGTGCTCGAGGCAAGTGCCGCGAATTCTATTTAACCGTTACACAGGATAGCAACACAACTGCGGCTACAAATGAACGTTATGTTCGACTGCCTCGCGCAAAATTTTTATTTTTCAAGAAAACAGCAATTTTAATTTCCACGTTAATGAAAAAACCTGCAGATATCGTGTTTTGTGCGGATCCCATATCAAGGGTGAAAGCATGTTTTACAGCTTCAAACAATTTTATAGGGTCTTGCACTTGGATGTTGTCCTCAAAAACATATTCAAAATTAGCAATACTGTGATAAAGCAAACAATATTGCCAAATGTCTATAGGACTACAGGAAAAGCACTTTATTAAATCAACTTACGGTCTTGACATGCTTCATAAAGTTATCTGATTCCTTTAGTTTGTAGCTGTGGAGGAAGCCTTTGTCTTTTTCTTTGTATTTTATCTAAAACACAATGCAATGCTTTCCACTTCTGAACATTCGACGATTAACAACTCAACAGCACTTATTTCAAGAGCGGGAAAAGTGATTCTTCCTCAGTGCTTCACAAGCAGTGCAATACGTCACATTAAACCTACGTCACTGATGTTGTCACTCGTTTCCATGGCTTTCAGTGTCCAGGGGTCTACAACAGGTGGGTGAATATGGGAAAGACCCTTCTTAGCGTCTTCCACATACTTGATCTATGAAGACAGCACAGAGAAAACATCAGATCAGCTGCATCAACACACAATCCTACACACATAACTGTCGACACGGCCAGTACCTGACTCAAGTTCTTTCCCACTTTCTTAGCATGTTGCGTGTCACGAGTTTCCTTCAGCTTCTTGAATGCTGCTGGTTCGTGTTTTACTCGCTCGCCTGAAACAATACACAGGGTTCACACAGAAATAAAATAAAAAATTTAACGACTTGTCAAGTGTTTCAATCACGACTCGAATCAAGCTCACCAGCCGCAAACTATCAATCGTTTAATATTTTGCTTTCGCACTGCACCGGTGAAAAACACTAAAACTGCAACAAGCTAGACCTTAAATTAATGGGTATAACAACACAAAAAGTGATCCATTTCATCACCCAATGCACATGAGAATATTATAAGATTTCCTCATAAATTAAATGAAGAGTGGCTTTTCCACATCATTTCTAGTTGGAGGCCAGCGTCACCAACAAGGCTAATATGTCTTAATGAGTGGACCTCTGACCTTGACATGTTAACACTTTGTCTGGGCTTAGCTAATGTGCCAGCATAGAAGCTGGTGATGGCTTGGTCTGTACACTCAGTGCTTTTTCATGCAGGCTACTTTTGATATGACTTTTAACAAAAGCAACTCCCACACACGAAAGTCTGAACCGTCTTTACATCTCTCTACTCTTTTTACTTCTCTCAACAGCAAAAAGCTGATCGTCCGACCACAAAGATTGATGATAAAAGCATTTCTTGTTTGAAATTCTCACAAAACACCTCTGCTGGGCACATTTATTTAACTAATATACAGGGTGTCCATAAAGTCCTGCACACATTTCAAAATGTAATTGCGAAGTAACTAAAGTAGATAAAATCATACAGTTTTTTGCAAAGTGAAGTTTGTTTATTAAAGTTTAAAATTAAAAAATTTGG
>Ga0210059_1003245_pt1 | contig 25919 bp, 14 predicted proteins | sample Ectturendosymbi2_FD_188042 | JGI IMG/M metagenome (GOLD analysis project Ga0210059, IMG submission 188042) | Ecteinascidia turbinata endosymbiont from Florida, USA - Sample 2 (SPAdes) (version 2) | ecosystem: Host-associated > Tunicates > Ascidians > Unclassified | place: Key West, Florida... | reverse complement strand
CTATGTCCAACACATTTTAGCAGAGGAGGCGAAAAAAATTGGGGGGGGGACTAAGCCCTCCTTTCGCCCTCCTATTTCCGGCCTGCTAGCAGCGTTCGTTTAATTTCTTCCTGTCATCTCACAGTCCCTAACACTACTATGTAAATATTATTTCTGACAAAAATAATGACGTTGCGTGGAATCGTTTTTCTGCCTGTTTGAGCTAAATCAAGCAAAAATGGTTTGAATGTATCATTGCAAAACATTTCAGGTTAATGAGTAAAAAGCTTTGTTTTTGTGAAAGAATAATTTTGGTTGCTCTTTCTGTATATGTTTTCAACCCAAGTTCTGCATCCTGCCAGAAGAAGTACATAATTGAATGCCGGAAAGTGCCTGCATTCTACTGGTAATGAGAAGCCTCGTGGAGTGCAGAAAGGTCAAACCTATTACCAAAAAATATCCTGATAACTAAGAGAAAACGGGTTAAGTATCAAACCAATGAAATAGCTTTTTATGAGTGAAGTTGTGCGTATATTCACATTTTTAATCTCCAAAAAGGAAAACTGTTTCACATCCTCCCTAAAGAACAATACTTGGCAAGTATAGGGCAAACTGCGGTATTTCGAAAGTGAAAAGTATTGATCGTACAGAGATATTGCAGGATAGCGATTGCGTGCTTGCATAGTCTATGCTAATTCAAAGTTATCTTTGCATTCTTAAGTTATGGATTATCGTTTCGGCACGAATATGTCACAAAGGAGACGGAGTACCGCCTTTTCGTTAATAACTCATTAAACCTATTAGTTGACTCACAATCTTGTACATTGTTTTGATGAAATTGTTGCGCATGAGTGACGTGAATGAGATCTTCTACAAGGAAAAACGCGACCTGTCCTCCTTGCAATAAAAGTTCTCATTTGTTTTATAGGGCTGTGTGGTGAAAAATGTGAAGGATGGAAAAGTTTGTCTTCACAAGAAATGCACTTATATGTCCATTTTTCCCAAAAAGTCGGGGCTCACATTTTTCTTCGGATCCAAAGTGCGCATATTTTAAGACGACAGTGTTCATTCTGTAATTCTTCGACATTGAAACTACTTTCCGCTGATTTGAGAGACTTACCTTCGAGGCAATTATCTGAAATCACAGAAAAGGTTGATGAATGTGACTTTAATACTTCTTGCCAAGTTTTACGTAAACGTTTTGCAACAAATATTATAAACATTTCTGCTACACACAGTAGCTTCAGAAATGAAAAAAACTATTTTGCAAATATGTCGTGCTCAAGTTTGAACAGATCTACAGACGAAACCACACATGATAAGGAAGATCTATGTTCAGAAAAAATTTCAGTAGTATATTCAACATCAGGAAAAAATAATTTTTGCCTCACCTCCGCTTTTTCGGGTCCAAAGGCAGTCAAAATGAAACAAATATGAGGATTTTTATTTTTGAATTTTAAAGGTTTCATTTTTCAGTTTCGACGAAAGCAACTTACTGAAAATTAGCGGAACGATTGATGCATGTGGGTTACATCTTCCTGCTAAATTTCATGTAATAATATCACAAGAAAAAAGTTGGTTTTGTTTCCGGCAGGAGATTTGTGCATAAACTCCCCTGTTTTGTATACCCACTTGCAACCTCTGCTAGGAAAAATGCAGAGCAAGCAAACAATTACATTCTCTCCTCTCCTTGTCGGTAATAGATTTCAATGCATAGAAATAAAAAAACAATTGGACTGACTTCGTTATTTGAGCATCAAGGAGGTAATTAGGAGGTTTGAAAGACCTGCGTTAGTGATAGACGTTTAGGAACGTCACTAGGGCTTGGAAAATCTGTACTGCTGATCGACCACACTGGCACATGGAAAATGTACAGCATACAAAGATAGAAAAAAATTTTGATAGCCAGCAATGCTGACAAAATTTGCACAACCCAATGATTTCCTTCGACCATTACGCTGGTTTCATCGGCTCATTAAGCAATTTCGTTTGGGGTTTGCTTGCAAACATAAGAAAATAAGGTGAAGTGTTTGAAGTTGCGACTCCAACACAACGCAGAAATGCAGGAGTTATTATAAATGCGTTCTTTTAAGACAGAAAGCGAATAACTCTGTAAACATCATCTGCAATCCATATAAATTTTATGGTGTTTCTTTGGCTTTTATGCAAAGTCAACATAGGTCTTTATGTTAATTTATCAAGAGGGCCTTGGAGACACTAATCTGATATCGAACATTTTATCCACATTGTGTTTAAAGTAAATTACAAGCAACGAGATGTATAGACCTAAAATTACGATATCATTTAGCCAATTTTAACATGGCAATATGAGTGGACGGTAAGCTTCTGAACTCACGATTAATTTCTAAGCACAAATATGCATCTTGTGCTTGGGAAAAGATTTACTTTTTTCGAACCATTTGTGTTTCATTCGTAACTGAAAACCGCTAAATCCTACGAACTTTATGTTCTTGAACCACTTGCACAATAGGGACAGTGCACCAATGAAAACACCACCAATGAGCCACATTTTAGTTTTTTTTGAGTAAAACGGAAAGCAGTTAGTTAGATTGTTACATTTTCTCATTAAAAGTTTGTCGACTTTGAACTTGTTTTCTCTATTCTATCATTAAGTGAAAACGCTGTTTAAGAAGCTTAAATTTTAGACCGAGTGTGTTTGAAGCTCACTGAGCGTAAAGAAAAGCATTTTATTTTGTTGATGGTGCATATGTTTGATCTTGAATTTTTAGCAATCTTTTGCACAAATCTTTTTATTCTGCCGACACAAGTGCCACACTGAAAATGATCCCTACACACTGGGATAAACGTTTGTAACTCGATCACTTTGCAACAAGCTGAAGACGTTTTATGTCGTCATAGAGAAAAACAGTCATTCACCTACTTTGTATTTAAGCATTTTGTACGTCTGTTGAAAATAATTTAGACTAAAACTTGGGTTTATACAACTAATGTGAAGACTTATTAAACCGATAGTAATTTTCTTACAAAATAAAACATTGTTTTTGATGAGTGTTATACATTAATAGTCAAAGGTTCTTTTGTACAAGATGTTGATAGATTAACGTGTTTCTTAGTTCCAATTATAATCCACTGTTATACTGGAATGAAAAGTTTGGAGGCTCATCTGTTTGCAGTAAGCTAAAATTTTTGTACTGTATGTATTTGCAGAGAAAAAGGACGTTTCCCCGTGATTGCATATCTAATTATTTTTAAAACCTGTTGGAAGTTATTTAGAACAGATATCTCCAACACCGGGCCTGCTGGCCACAACGGGCTACCCATTCCAAGATTTTGTGCGGCACACTTTAGGTTTTTGCTGTAGTATACAGTAAGTACAAACGGACAACCTGTCCTTGTATTGACAATCTTACATTTGATATTTTTGATGGTGCAATCCTTAATGCCACTTTATCACGTCTGAACTGTGTACCGGGAAATTTCCTCGCATCCACTGACACTTTGGTGTAAAACGTATTCGTGAACGCAGGTTTAGACTATCGCGAAATCTTGCGAAGTTCTAGAATATAAACGTCATTGTGGTTTACAAACTTCCGAAATCATTGGAAGTTCAGTAACTGAAATGGGTGATTCCCAACATTGAGAAAGAATCTAAGATTAGAATAGCGACGCCAGCACTTGCAGCTTGCGCCATAGCAAGGTTTCTTGCCAGTAAGCGATTGTTTCATTAATGGCGAAGCAATGACAGAAATTCTAGTGAGCTTTTTCCCTTGTATCATTCTGTATACGCCAAGCGAGAGACCGAACAAGGTGAAAATATCGTTTTTCAAGTCTTCCACATCATCGATCGAGGATCGAACGCATCCTGTCAGTTTAAGTCGCTCTTGCTGTCAGGCATTTTATACTGTGGGTTGTTAGATTGGGGAAACAAACGAATGAAACCATCGAAAATCTTTATATGTAAAAGGCAGAAAAAAATTTGTATTAGTAATGCAAATTACTCTCCATCGACTTCCCAAAACACGAATAGAAACAAAGCACGTATTGAAAATTGAACAAAATTTTTCCTTTCTTCAGCTAATTGCTCCGTGGACTATTTCCCACTGCTTGTTTATAACCGAATGCCTTGTAGACATATCAGTTTAGTTTTAGCTTAAGTTCAAAAAACTTTGCAACCATGGGCGTCCGCAGGGGGTTTCAAAACGGGCATTTTCCCCCCCTGGAAATTGGACCTAAGAAAGAAAAAAATTTTCTAGAAAACATGAAGTCAGCAGCTCAATTTCGATTAATTGATTTAATTCTTGCAATGACAGTTTATTCGCCGGTAAGACACACACTGCACAAGAACCAAGTTTACGGTCTTTGTGTCATTGCATTAGTGAGCTTGCTGTTCACTTATGTTCCATTGCGTGGCCGAACTTCGGAGCAGACTCTTCTGCTTTTGGTCGTCATTGCGTAACAGTAACAGGCGTTTTACCGCATGTTGCTGCTTGCTATTGAACGCAGATATCTTGACAAATAATGCAGCGAGACAGTGACTGCTGATAGTGGTAAGGCACCTAGTTTTATACTGTGTAAAAAGAAGCCAGATCGAATCTACGGCAATGCAACAAGTTTGAAATATATGTTGCTAGTATGAGACTGAGTGGACCAATGTGCCTGAGTGAATAGCTCCAGCGTGGGCCAACTACTTTTCACCTACGGTTCATTTTATAAAAACGTAACAATTTGCCGGCCACATGCAATAAAATTATGTATAAAACAATAAATTCACAACATTTAATACTAAAAAATGAAGATATGTGAGTGCGTCTTTGGAATTATTACACAATAACAAATAGCAATTTATTACAAATCTCTATCAGTGGGATGCCTGTGGTCAAACTCATCACCACGGGGTGAAGGGACTTTTGTGGGCTCACCCCCAAACAAACAGCAAGCCCCCCAAAATTGAAATATGAAACACAATAAATCGATGGGGTTTTTATGAAATTGTAAATATCAATCTCCCCTACTTAGGATTTCCTGGCGACGGTTCTGCCTGTAGTCGAGGCCTCTCTGACGCTGTCGTTCCATTAGCAATACAAGTGTTAGTGGAAGCAAGTCGGAGAATATCGTCCAGTGTTTCGTCTGCCGTTTGATTTCTGTGTTTACTGTATATTTGACTTGCTTCATCGTAGAAAATGTACGTAGCCTACTCTTACACATGTGTTTCCAATCCTCGAGCGCATTTTCAGTACGAAATCTTTCAGTTTGGGAAATCTAATTTTGCTGATATTTCCAGAAGCTATTTGCAGTCTGCAATACCTTCAGTATTGCAGCCTACCTTTTAAATAAAATTTGTTATGCTTGTTCTTTTTTCTGCTGCACAGGAATTAAAATTGCCTATTGCAGAGAAGGGCAATTATATTTGCTCTATGGCTACTTTGAGAAAGTCGCGCTTAGCTGATAGATAGACAGATTTATTTGGCGGTATTGAGTTCCTTACGCCAGATGAACGCTTCAAGACAACGAACACTGGTGCACCGAAAAAACAAAGGTTATACAGGCAGGTTCCCCAGCGGAGGGTTAGGGAAGGGCAGTAGCTTCTAATCTGATCGTAAAATAAATAAAACAAAAACAATAATGGTACACAAAAAAGGTAGTATTCACTGTTCCTGTGCAAATGCACTTTGTCAGGCGAAAGCAAATCAATGAAACAAATGTAACCTCACACGCTTTTCAACGAATTTCAAAGTTGAAGTTTTGTTTTAATGCTTGTAAAGGACGACAAAAAGTACAACCTTTTCGCAAACTCGAATGCAACTCCACCTGAATGCTAAATACAATTTCAAAATAATGCGAACTAAGCTCATGCTTTCACAAGGAAATTTCTTTGTGGTGTAGCAAGGGTAAAGCGTTTTGTGAAGGTCTATTTGCATTGCATCGTTTGCAACCTGAAAAAGGACAAGCGAAATGTCGATGTTGCTCCCCCTCCTGGAAAAATTTCTGCGGTCGCCCGTGTTTGCAACCAATCAAGGTGGATTCGAAGTCATTGTAAATTAATAGCCCGATATAGTTCAATGAATGTTTGTTTACTGTGTGGTTAGTTCATTTATTATCGCAGCAGCGGCAGTTGTTTGAATCAACGTTTTGTTTTTCATTACAACTATGGGCAAAATTTGGTGTGATATGTATTTTCTTTGTTGTTCGGCTAATAAGCCCTTTAGAAGATGCCACAAAAGAAAATGTTGTATTCGGTGTATATTGTGCAGCCTCTTTTCATGTGGTTTATGTACAAGCCATCTTGAAAGAATGCCTTAGAAACTAAACAGTGGGCGGTCTCTCAACTTGTCTAGGGGCAGTTTTACAGGATGTCGATCTCAACTTGTTGTTTGTCGTGTTTACGAACCGCTGTGTTTTCGATTTACTCTTTGTCCAAAAACCCTTCCGGTATTATTGACAAGAGGAACCTATACCTTTGGAAAACGGAGTAGAAGCTCTGGAGGGCACAACTGATATTCGACTGGAAGATGGCTTTGCACGATCCTACTGCATTCACTGATTGACTCAGACTCACCATAAGCAAATTATTCATGAGAAAGTAAACGAACACTATGTGGATTTCCATGCCTGTGCTTCATCTGCATCATTCAAATGCCACAGAAAGTTAAGCTGATGAATTTCACAAATCACAAGTATTGTAAAAAAGTAAATTATTGGCGAATAGGTTATTTCCTTCAGAACCAGAGAGTGTTTTGGTTTTGTTGCGTGGAGTTATCCTCATTTGAACTTTGATTGAATTTCATCAATGGTTTTTCCATTCGTGTCTGGAAGGAATAGGACTTGGAAGACAAGCAGAATGATTACACAACCCAACCAGATTGTTAGAGAGTATGGTCCAAGGCCTTCCTACAAATACATTTTTATACGAATTTCTATGGAAGTCTACTCTCTCTTGCAATAAATCAAAACAGGTTAGGTAACCCTTTTACTTTACAGTGGGCTAGTTAGTGCCAATAGAGAAACCAGTCAAATCTTGAATCAGTACAGTATTTGTTCAATGCTTGCCTTCAAAACCATTTTTCTGGTTAGAACAGAGATAGGGAATCTATTTACTATCATAGGCCACATTATTTGTGAAATAGGTCTGACGGGGCCCAAAAATTAATTATTTTTATTCTGAAATTCTGCCTTTGTAGTAAAAAGGAAAATAATGTAAGGAGAAAAAAAGCATGTGTAGGGCGAAAGAGACTTTTTTTGACTTTGCTGTCTATGTCTCTGCTCGTCACAGAGTTTCCTTTTAACGCAATGTTGTGTTCTAACTTGGACAACGAAAGTTCGGACTCAAGTCGCATTGAATGATCATGTGGGCCGCATTTGTCCCAGCTTAGGAAATCGTTTTGACAGTTTGCAAGTAAAACTCGAATATTATAGGCAAGGAAGATGTGTTCATGCCGTGAAGGAATATTGAAAGTCTGTGGATTATGAAAGCGCGTGGAGCACTACGCATGACACAAGTAAAATGTATTGAATTGGACTGATGTGGGATTTATGTACTGATCGGTTTGTTTTTAAACTAATGTTGCCTCGGTGCCAAAGCAGTGGGAGAATTTTCCGAGTTTTTTCCTTGCATCATTCTGTTTGCGTTTGCGCCAAGTATGAGAGTGAAAAGGCCGAACAACCATTGTTCAAGTCTTAATATTTACTGACCGGGTATCCAACCCATACTCCCAGCTTTAGTGGCGCCTGCACAACTTTTGTACGTTCGAGGCCACAGACGCAGTATTATCAACTATAGATGTACATGTGTTTTTTCAATGTTTTAATGAGACAAACTCTTTTCATATTGCTTGACAAAACAATCTACCATTTGCTTGAGAAACCAAACAACATTTAGTCAACTAATTTTGCTCCACTCTTCTTTCAGAATTATCACGTGGCTTTATGCAGACCTTCATCTCTGTTTCTTCTTTTCAATGAAATTGTACGAACGATCCACAAACGCTCATTCTCAACCATCCTGTCAACTTTTAAAGCACGAGACCATAAAACTCTCGGTGGGATTTCCTATAGGTACGATTCAAGCACACAATGCCGAAGTGCAGGAAAAATGTTTAGACTTCAATTTGGTAAAAGTTTTAAAAAGGCACTTGGTCCATTTCATCAATCGCAGGAATATTATATTAGTTATCGTATATTAAGGGTAGTTTGATTGGGAAAATTAGCAATCGGTGAAACCTAGAGCGCACATTGGGCAAGTGGTACAAGAAGGTAGTTGCGCTCAAGCAAGAATAGAGTGAACCTGGTCTTGCGGGGAATGACTATGGATGCTTGACTTTGCACTTGCAAATTTGTCGTTCCATTGCATTTTCGCTCATCCTATAAAGATCCCCAACAAGACAATGGAAATCCATCAAAAATTAAGAATGATATAAACATTCAGAAGAAACTTTTTTATAATGCAAACTACTGTACATCGATTGCCTAAACTCGTGAAGTGGTCGAGACCAGATTTTCCTTCTTCTGCTAAATTCACGTTGGTTTCTACTCAGGACTTGTTTGCAGCCAAATGCCTTGCATCAGTTGCAACCAAGTTCCTTGAATCACTTGTATCTGCAAAACCAAGTGTCTTGCATCACTTTCAGTTTGAAGTAAGTTTTAAAACTTTTGCAAGCGTGTCATGGCGAGATGAAGTTCAATTTAAAAAAAAGCACTAAACGGACACAGCTGTACGTCCATTTCAATTCCTGTGCCTAAAATCTGCATCATTCCAATGCCAAGCAACGAAAACAAAAAAATCACCCAATTTCTGTGCATTAGTCAAAGTACGGACGAAAAGAATATTTCGCTCCCGGCTAGAAAGTGTTTCAATTTTTCCTGGGAAATATCCTCTTTTGAACTTTTCTTGAATTTCATCAAAGGTTTTTCCTTTCGTGTCTGGAGGAAATATGACTTGGAAGACAGTGATTACACAATACAACTAGGTTGTTAGAGAATATGGACCAAGTCGTTCCTGCAAATATATTTTTGTATAAATTGTTGAGGAAACATACTCGCTTTGCATTAAAATATAGCGGATTACGTAACGCCTTTGCTGTACAGTTCCACAGATCAGGGGTGGGCAATTAGTTTGGCGCAAGGGCCGCTTTGAGAATGCTGTGTTTAGTCGAGGGCCATACCTTCTAATGCAATTAGAAGCAAGTCTCGGTTCGAGTTAGCCTTAGCACTAAAGTTACTGTGATAGGTTGGCGGAAAATTCAGAGTTTAAAATTTGTCCTGAATGCTCCCTCCAGACATAATTGCGGGACGCAAATTGCCCACCACTGCCCTGAAAAACTTTTTAAAACATGAATTGGGTTAATTGGAGGGCTTAAAATGCAGCGAAATTCGTTGGAATCAAATGCACTTTTTTTCCATTGTGTCATGGTTTCTCTATGTAGACCGTTGCACTTACGTATGTAAGACTTAATTTTTTTTTGTTGCGAACAACACGTGCTGCAGCCACAATGCTACGTCACCCTGAGCCACCTGAAAGGAGAACCGACGACCCTCGGCGTAACAGTAATAGAGTTTCCCCACTGGACTAGTTGGACTCTACTATTGCTGCTACGATTTCAACGTTATATGTGGCGAATCACCACGACACACACGTGTGCTACTTGTTTGGTGAACCACTGAACAAGTCATCTACTGCAAAACTCTTTCTTTTGTAGTCAGACTAAATGTTGTCTGAAGGTGGATCGTGATTGGACAAATATTCGATCCCTGTGTGGGTTGAAATGCTTTGTGCGCACCGGGACAATTTAAACCCGTCCCTCGCGCCCTCCTAATCCCCCGCACAGTTACCGTTCCAAATCTGCACCCGCCACTGTGTGTTTGAAAACCACAAAAAACTCATGCAATGTGCTCTTTACCCAGTGGCAATTCATTCAGTGGTTCATTTTGTAGCCAACAGAAGCTCTTAAAACCCCTGTGAACCTTTCCGACAAAATTCAGCTCTTCTTTCTCAGCTTCAAGAGCACAGTTGAAAAAAAGTTTGTCATTCACTGAAAAACTCTTTAAATTTTATTTTATGAAATTCAGGAAATGGCCATTCATTAGTAGTGCTAGTTCCTATCACGCACAACGTTGGGCCGTCGCCAGCGGGGGGCCAGTGGTGCCCCATTTGAAATCTGTGCCCGTGGTGCCCCATTTGAAATATGAGTCCCTTATTTCATGTTTGGCCCCCTGGTTGCTGCATACATCCAATAGAGTATTTTTAAAATGTGGCCCCCCTTCTGGTTTTTGGCCCCTCCATCTGGTTTTTGGCCCCCCTGCTGCTATATCCTAGTGACGGGCCTGGCACAACGTATTTCTTTCATAGCAGCGGTAGTTGCCATCACGCAAAAAATGTTTATTACAAGATCACTGAGATTTGGAAACTCCAATCTGTGGTCTCGCTATGAATGGAGAATTTCGCAAGGGCTACACCCTCGTGCCACAAGCGTTCAGAAGCACTGATTTCCTTGCTCATGTCACTCTCCCAAACTTTGACTCAACATTCACTTTGCCGCACAAATACTTTTTTATCTCTCGCCCACCCTGCACAAAGTTCAACCAGCGCCCAACGCATTCCCGCACGGATAGCTCTGCGATTTCTCGCACCCGCCCTGCAAACGCAGATACCGTAACCAGCCAGGATTAATCCGCCCCGGGCAGGACTCTACACTATTCTGCACAACTACGGTTTTATTTGCGTTTCTTCTCAAATACGGGCGGAGTTTACAGTGAGAGCTTACGCTGGCAATAATGGTTAGGTCGTGTTTTTAATGACTGTGAAGATGATGGTGGAAATAAATTGAGCACCTAAATTTGAGTAGATAAATCACCACAAAGTTTTCTGTGCAAACCTTCAAGAGGGATCAAAATGCATTAAACTTCATGAGATAGCAATGGGTAGCACCCTAAAGCCTTCTATTTGAGGTTTTATCTAAAGATGGGACTGGGTTTACCATTTTTCAGGGATGTTGTCACCCTAATATTTGTTACCTGCAGATAGGGTGGATTATTACCAGAGAACCAAGCGAAAATCCACGTTACTGCTGATGCACACGGCAAAGCTGTTGCCCGTGTAGGTTCGATTGTCAAATGGCCAAACAAAGTCCACATCCCTATTTTGGTTCCGCCAAACAATCTGCAAAAAAGCAACATTTTTTCCTCCATGTCAAATTGGAGATATGCTACCTATAGAAGAGCTGAAAATCCTCCACAATTGAAGAGTTTCACGTTTTCCTTTTTAGATGATGATATCACCATAAGGTCGTAAATACTTAAATAACTGTGGAATGTCTGAACATAGCAATATTTTCAGATTCCCACGGCGTTGATGAAACTAAAGAGCAATATCTTGTAATTTAAACAACAATATGAATGCCTTCTAACCCGATCAAGTAATTTTCATAAAGATCCCAGATTTCCAACGGCACAGACCATAGGTGCAGGGGCAGGCAAATTTTTGGGGGTGCGAAAGAGTTTTGCCCGAATTTCCTTAAACATGCCCGAAAACTTTTCGGGCAATATTTTGTGCGAATATTTCCCTTCATGTGATTCTGCACACAATGAGTACCATATGTTCAAAATCAAACAACGTTGGGCGCCATTTTTGTTCATGTTTTCCAGTAGTTTGCCCAGATTTTCAGGTATTTTGCGAACATTTTCATAAATTTTGCATGCAATTAGTCCGAATAACATAAAAAGTCGTTAAATGTGACTTTAGCCGAAAAAGTTACACAACTTGACAGTTTCTGTGCTGGAAAGTTGTTCAGTGCGATTTCAGTCGAATTTCAAACGTTGTCATCACCGTTAAGCAGTAAAAAGGCGTATGTCCCACGTGGTATGGTTTGGTAATAGAGTTTTCGTATAAATCAACGTCTAACACTGATGGACGAAGGTAAGGACACTGGTGTAGTGGGGTGGGAATAGCGTTCTCACACCTTTCTTTCTCACATCTTTTTGCACTAATTCTCATTGGTAGTCAAAAGTCCATTCTGAAACAGGAAGATCCAGTGTGGAAATTCCTGTAGGAAAATGCTCAGTTTATTTGAACTATTTTATTTTCATTTGGTGTGGGCCTCTTTATTAGCACTACACCCCTGTGTAAGGAATAAAACTGTGCACGGGTAATTGGAAGAAACCCAAACCAGCAGCTATAGACCCAGTTTGTAAGGCACGTTGGACGCTGCAAGTCAACAGCTCTCAACCACAGAAGGTTTAAGCCTATTTAACAAATTTTGTCTCAATCCGTCCACTCCCATAAAAGAGGACCCCGCGCCAGTGGCAACAAGTTAACGTTTGAAGCCTTTTACACATTCTCAGAGAAATAATCGTCTACTGAAACGGGAAGTGAATAGTAAGACATGCCTTGCATTACGGAGATTGGATTATTAAATTTGTTATTATAGGTTACTACATGCAGTATTGCATACTTTATTTTAGTTAAACTCGGGGATACTACTCGCAACACAAACATACATAAAATTTGCATCTATAGGTCAGTTGTCTTGCCAACATTTCTCTAATTGGGCACCGAAATAAACCCATTTTTATTGTTTTTAATTGATTCTATAGAATGAGTAAACGACTAAACAGGGAGAAGATTCAACGAAATATGCCCGGTCTATAGAAGCATATTTAAAGAAAGCATAAAAAGTAAGACAAAAATCATAGGAAAGGTGGCGAAGAGGCAGAAAAAGCAAGACCCATATTCGAGAATGAAAAAACAGACAAAAACATAAACTGTTTCAGTTTGTTAGTTCTTGATTCAGATGTGAAAGGTATTTCAATATTCCTCATATCTTTACTAAGCACCGAACACGATCTTCTTTCGACTTAAATTCTTGTAAGCATATTTGAAGGTGGAACACTCGGCGACACTTGGCCTCGCTGGCGACACTTAGTCTCGCTGCACCATTGCTTAGGATATAGGTTTGAAATCACATTTGCTCAACGTGACGATGGAAAGTGAAACGTTTTGGGAAATTGCAACATTACTGTACAATACTCTCGGAATTAGGCACCTTAATGTAACTCCATTGATTTATCATTGTCTAAATAGTTAGAAATCGGCTAAAAATTTCCATAGAATCATCCTGCCACTGGTACAACGTGCATCTTTGTCATATTCGCAGCGTCAACAAACTTCATTCACTTAACATTTCAGATTTTACACCACACCAAGAAATATTATTTTTTATTTTGCTAATGGAGTTTGAAATCAGAAATTGTTGCATGCGTCGCTGCAAATGTAAGCTTGTGTGAAGTTCACAACTTCACTCTGTGAAATTCCTAAATTGGAAATTTCAAACGTATTTCAATGGAATGAGACCGCAGAAAATAAAGTCGATTGCTTCACCGACGCATTGCAAGTACGTTTAGACAGACTTTTTACTCTTTCTTAAACACGCATGTTGTAGCAAGTGACTGTCCAATGCCAACCTTTTTTAATTCGGTCCTTACCGCGCTCACAAGCTGCAACATAACCTCAAGCTTGTTAGAATCTGAAATGTGCCATACAAATTCTTCAGAAGGTTCTAACTTTTCGGTAATTTTCTGAAACAACTCACAACAGAAGTTTCAGGAAGGAATTTTCGTTTGAAGTCTCTCGGATAATTCTTTTTGCGGTCGTGACATCTTCTCGTGTGTTCTATTCCTCTCTGGGAAGATTTCTTCCCTTGTGTTCTATTTCCTCTCTAGAAATTTATTTTATTTTTATTTTTGTACCAGACGCATGAGGTCAACTGAGCACAAGCACACACTGTCTGCACGATGCATATTGATAATAACAGACAAAAACGTTTTATAGTGGCGTTGGGAATAGGACCACAGGATTACAGATGGAAACACACGAAGTGGACTCCTTACCATCACAAATCATTTCGGTCAAGCTCCAGAAACTAGGATTGGAATTCACTGTGCAGAGTAGTGGCTACTTCATTCTTAACTTCATCATCCAGCTCACAAAAAAATGCGAAACTGTGAAACATGTCAAAGTCACTTTTTTGCACTTTATGTTTCCAATTGCACAGCTTTTAAACAAATGCATTTGTAAAGTCCATAAATTGAATGGTATCTTTTCCTTTCACTTGCATCTTTAAATTCAGCTGGTTCAAAGCTTCAAAATATCCACGAAATATGCCAGGCAAGAAACAAACTTATCATTTTGAAAATGAACAGCTAGTTCAGATTTTACTGCATCAACAAAATATCACCTCATCACGTACCTCGAGCACTGTGGCTACAAAATTGCCTTTTGACAGCCATCACATTTTAGTGTGGTAGATAAGATACTTATGATCAGAATTTATGTCTTCATAAACGTCTTGAACACACGGGAATTCAAAGCACGTTTTTAAAATAATTCCCGATTTTAATGACCAAGTCAAAAGCGCATTTATGACCGTCTGCTGAAGTCTTTGAAGTTAACGCTTCCCGATTAACAAAGCAGAGAGCGATGATAACATTAAGTGTTCTCTTGTGCACCAGCGTCTGAAATCCGCTTTTTGATCGAAGCATAGCTCGTGCACCATCAGCACTGTTGCTTGCTGCCTGCTCCGAAATCAGATGTTCAGCGGGATAAGTTGTTGTCTGTTTCATCTACTTAAACTTTGCTTGAATTTCTTCCACGGTTTTTCCTTTTGGATCGGGAAGAAATATAAGTTGGTAGATTAAGAAGAACAAAGCGCACCCGAGCCAAATAGTGAAAGAATAATGTCCCAGATGATCCTGCAAGTAAATGGAAACTTGAAAATAACTTGCGTTAGTGTAAATTGCGAACTATTGATTAAGTGTCTGACGCATCACATATGATTTGAAGCCCGTGAGCGACATAGCGTTGTACGTGAAAAACGCAAACCTGTATTTATTGACAACTTGTGGATTCAAAGTCGAGACATAACGCAGGTGCAACCACCTCCCGATTTTGTTTCACGTATCTCAAAGAAGAAACTATGATTTTGATCTTTTTCATGTTTCAATTTGAATTCAACCGCTTCTCTGAGTTTTTAATGATTTTGATGCTTTTTTCATATCAAGAAAACCCTTCAAAACTGCCATAAAACTACTATTGAAAATGGCAATACAACTGCTTTGATTGTTGCAAAATAGATTCCATCGAGAGCTGGTCAACCGAAGCTAGTTGCAGCCATTCACATCAAAGCATCATTTCCGGGAACCCGCTCCACATTCGCTTCCGGTGCAACACGGACTCAGATTGGAATATTAAAGAGGTTGGAGCGAGTTGAAAACTGTCCTGGTGGTGCCCGGACACGAATCCTGTACTTTACAAATCAAACGCAGTGGATTGTTAAATATGACTTCAGCTTAACTGCATAGCGAGCTAAACACCTAGTTATTAAAACAAACATATTTACTTGATTGTTATGATAAACTCCACGATGCAATCAAAGTTCCTTCACAACAATATGTAGACACTGGGATGTTACTGACGGACGGTCCCAGAAAGTGCAATATCCTTGATGTTAAATCAGATATTGCAGAAGAAAATTCCAGGCCAAGTTCAAAGAGGTACACGATCCTGGTATGGTTTTCAAGCCATACCCAAACATAATAACACTCCGGAAATATTTTCAAAAAGTATCTTACACCGAAGAAATTACAGTCAAAAAGTGTGAATCACTGGGAATTCTTTTACTGAATTAAGAGTCTATGAATCACCATCGAAACAGGTTGGTTGAACATTAATCAGCACCATATTCCTAAGGCTTTTAACAAAATTTTTGCAGTCGGGACAGTGCAAATTGCGATTTTGGTGATAACTTTATAACCCCACTAGCACCTACACTTTATAATGTGACTGCGAAGAAATCTGAATTAAACTTAGCATCGCAAAATAACCTTCAGTCCATCTATAACTTCCAGATTTCATATACAGAATAGTTGTGGAATTGTTTTTGCAATTACTTCATAAAATGCAATTGAAAATATTTAGAATCAACAGAAACAATCCTAGTGAAAAAAAAATTCTATAAGACTTGCTTTTGGTTTTGCGGTGCTTTTCATCTGGCAAAGTCCACATAACAAGGCAACTTCATTCTATGCTTTGCTAATGAGTTTGGGCACCAAATTGCAGTACAGTAATTTTAGGCCAAATTTAAGTGTGCACTTGAAAATGTTCATGCATACCACACTACACAAATGTTTAAACCAACCTGTAAGTAAGGAGCCACGAATCCGACCAGCCACGCAGCAAAAAAAGAAATATGGTACCATAGAAGAATGCGGTTGGCCTCGTCAGTTCGGTCGTCAAAGAAGCGAGGAGGCTTTTATTTCCTTTGATTATTTCCTGCGACAAAACTTTGAAAAACGTTTATTCGTCAAAACTGCCGGAATTTCCGCTGACGCAAAACATTCGCAAATAACTGCATTGCGCAGTAAATTTACTTATTTCAAAACTAATAAAATTCGTCTTTCTGAAGTGCAATCGACAAAATTATTTAATGCAAACCTTACCCAAAAAATACGCACTGCGCATTCGTTCAAAGGCAATCTTTTCCTACAGTGTGGATTCCGAGAAATTGTAAATGATGAATAAATTGAACAAAGTGCATATAACATACCCGACTAAAAACATTCCCATGGCAACAACCGACACAATCGGCATGGCAACTGGTGCAAGATGGGAGAGTGCTTGACTGATGGTGTAAAGCGCATGAGCAATGATGATGACGATATTGGCTCCGATGTTCACTTTCAGTGAACCAAACCGATTGACCATAGCTACCTGTCAATGAACACTTTTACGATGCTGCTGCAATCACAATACCATGAAATACTTTCTTACACTTAAAGAACCGTGAAAGTATCTTCATTCGAGCGTGTGAGCAATAATTATGACAATATTGGCTCCAATGTTCACTTTCAACGAACCAAATTGACTGACCATAACCGCCTGTGAACGAACATTTTTAGAAGCTTTCACTGCCAAGATTTTTTGATGGAGTTCGCAGTTATTGAAATCAAACCTTCTTGAATCGTGATCAGTGAAGTGGTCCACAACAGTGGTCCGAACCTTTTTGGATGCATTCCTAAATTTGCTCATTTTGGAACTTTTCATTCCTCCCCTATGGAAGCTTTCATTCCTCCCCTGTTCGGCTTCGTAGGCTAGTATTAACTACAATTGGAACAATGGTCTTTGTTGCAGTCCCGTCGCCACGGGCTTCTGGGGGCATATCCCCTCAAACAAAGCCCCAAGATTCCCCCAAAATTGAATTATGAAGCAATATAAATCTGTGGAGTTTTTATCAAATTTCAGAATGTAAAGCACTCCTATCGAAAACTTTGTGGCAACGGTTCTGCTTTGTTGACGACAACAACTTGAAGAGTGGGACAAAAACTGTTTGTTTCCATTAACGGCACTAAAATTTGTCAGCAAAAACGTGCTTTGTTTTTTTTGGTTAATTTTGGTGACGGCGATTGGTGACAGGCCGAAGCCTGAATTGTGCGTCTTGCCGAGGCAATTGAGGTGAACGCTCTTGCCCAAGGAACGATACGGCAATTCACTCAGTTGCTGTGGATCGAACACCCAACCTTCCAATAGAGAGGCGGACCCTTTACCACTGAGCCATTGTCCCCAAAAACGCCCGATAGTCCACTAAATAACTTACAAATATAAAGATATAACTAATCATAAGAGCCAATGTCAACTTAAAAAAGAAATACAACACTTACAATGAATACGCAAGTTTACTGCAAAGTGGAAATTCCTCCCCGAACTCATGAAATTCCTCCCTACGAAGGACGTCCTGCCCGGTTGGGAACGAATGGCCTACAAACTATGTCAGTCAGGGGTTCCTTGGTACCCTCGTGTTCCGCAAAACTGTTGGTGAGGTTCAGCGAGTTTTAAGGGTTCATCGTTTTTTAAGGGAAATGATTTCTTGCTTCAGTATGTTGATGCGCCATTATGAAATCATCGTGCTGCATTCAGACTCAAAGTAGGCCAGTTAGTTGTATAGGAGTTGAGTGCAGATAACGGAAAAAGAAATATTGATAGTTACTGCGTCACTTGTTGTTGATTGTTGTGCAATAAAGAGGAACGCTATTGGTGCATCATAGTTATACGACGTTGCCGATGCATGGTTAACAGCAATGCAGACTGAGTCACAGACTGCAGCAGTGGTTTCCAACCGTGGTTTCGCAGCACCCGAGTGTGCCACTTACTCAAGATACTCAGGGGTGCCGCGAGCGAATACGTTTTTCAATATGTCGTTAAAAATACTTTTTCAAAATGTCATCAAATCTTAAGCAACTTGCTATGGGTTCGCCACTGGTTGCCACTAATTTAATTTCTCTGTTGTAGGGTGCCGCAAGCCTAAAAGGGTTGGGAAACACTGGACTACAGACAAGAGCTGCTGCGCAGCCTTTGTGGGAATAAAATAAAAATGGTGTGAAACCCAACGTTTACCATTTAGTTAAGCTAGATCGGGGGTCTCCAAACTTTTTTGTCCTAGGGCCACATTAGCTAATAAAAAATATGTCGAGGGCCGGACTTTTTACGTAGGCCTAATGTGATTGTTTCGAGATATGTTATATTCTAACAAATCGAAAAATTTTTCGTAAAAACATTTGCAGTTTTTTTCAACATTATTTTTTTCATCATTGACAAAATGGCTTCGCGGACCGGATGAAATGTCTTAGCGGGCCGCATTTGGCCCGCGGGCCGTAGTTTGGAGACCCCTGAGCTAGATGAAGCAAAACAGCATATTTACTTATGTGAAGCGAAATAATAATAACAGCGAAGGTGTGGACGGTAACGAGCAATGTACTGTAATTCAAATGGAAATGAGGCACCTCCTCCGGAGTGGACCAAATGTAATTCAACTGCCAAAGTTAGCAAATGGGCCGATACATATCTGAGACATGTTCTTTTGCTAGGTGACCAAATTTTTAATGTAGCAGGTACATTCAAGAAGTGCACGAAAAGTAATTCGTGTTTTTTTAATTTTTTTTTAATGGGGGTTCCATGACAAACGCGAAAGTATATCAGGGGTTCCACGTTGACAAATGTGGAAGAGCACTGATCTACATGATCACAATTATGTAAGGTGAAATATTTAAATAGAATTACGCTTTCATTAATATTTCGAAATATTGTAGCGAACCAAGGTGGATATGAAAAGCTTTCAACACGAAGTTCAGCTAGAATTTCAACAATTTGTCATAGTTCACATGCAATTTTTTACCCCGGTAAAGCTAGCAACAAGTCCAGCAGAAAATATCCCGATTGTCACGGTGGGAGATATTCCAGGCTTTATCCCGGCTTGTTGCAGGAGAATTGAACTATAAAAAAGGATGTGGTTCATTCCACCCAGAACGAGGTTGGAATATAAGGCACATACTGCGATAAGTTGATTTCTGCGGAAAACAGTCAAACTGTTGCTGAGCTTATATCACACGAACTCTTTCGTGGAATCAATTTTTCATATCATCCGTGAGGAAAAGCTGGTGTTGGTTTGCTTGAAAGTTCTGTCAAATCTCACTCGCTAAATTCTTTTATAACGCGTCTATGAGTTGAAAATCTACGACGGTAATTTATTTCATGTACTAGAATTACGGCCGGCGATAACTCATTGGGGTATTTACAATGACTGGAGAAACCTTTCAAGTGGGATATATAACAATAACACATGCACGGTTTAGTTAATACGAATTAACCTGAGATTTCTAAGTGCAGTTTCATAGGAAAAGATTTGCATTAAAATTTAAAATATCAAAAGCCACTTTCTTTGGCATTAATTGAAGTGCACCGTTTCGTTTGCGGAATAACGCTTAAAATAGAGAAATGCGCTATATTCTTATATTTCCAGGAATAAGAAAGTTCTGTGTTGATTACTGTCTACCTAATGTCAATTTAAAAGTTGCGAATTTTGTTTTATTTACAATTTACTTGCATATGCCACCAATAAACAGGATATTGAGAAATTTCGAGTCGATTTTATCATTTCGTTCGTTCGACTCGAACGTAACTGAAGTAATAATACAACAAATTATATAAAACAACTGCAGTAACAGTAAATTTTACCACTGCCATTACTTCCAGCAACTCATTTGCAATGCTACAGACTTCCAAAGTGTTAAAATAGTTCTACAAACCTATATTGTTTAGTTAGAATCATGTCTTGTGTTGTCATAACTGGCTTGTCCTTTATCTCATTTTTTATCAGGTCTAGTTCTTCCTCGTGAGCAAGCTAAAGTAAGTAAGCATAAAATATGTACGAAAATATCTTACTCTATTTGTACTTACATCGCCACAAACGACACACCACGGACAAAATTTAGACACAAGATGGATATGAATACAGATAATACAAAGAGTGTGAATACAACATCAAAAGATCGGCAAGTTTGTTGTCAAATCCTGGCATTGATCAATAAATAGTTACTTTTAATTTACGGTGGAAAATTACATGAAATCTAAAGATTTTTGCAGACGTGAAGTTTTCTTGCTAGGAATACTTAAAAAATAATTTACAGTTAAACATTTGAAGAAACTCATCTTCTCAAATTCCATGGTGAAACCGGAATCATTAACTTTTACTTCACTACTGCAAAACTGCACAACTTTTGAAATCATTTCAGCAGCGAACTTTGAATCAATTTTTAAGATTAACGTAAAGCAATTTAACGTAATTTCACTTAACGTAAGTCATCATGATCGATACATTTTCCTTTAAAAGTTCAAAGTGGAAAACAAATAACCGTTACGAATTGCAGGGTTTTGAATTAACCAAGTTGCGCTATGACATTTCTACAAACCGGTTATGATTGGTGAATTATGCGAGGTTTTCGTAAAATATAATTGACATCCTGTGTGAAAATAAGTTTGCCTTGTTTGGCTTCCTTAGCTTTTCCAGAACAATTTCTGCTTCGTTTTGGTTGCCTTGTGTCAGTAAATAGAAAGGAGTGTTTGGGATCCAAAAGCTTGCAATGATGTAGAAAAGTGATGGCACGGCACAAATGCAGAAAAGCACTGGTAGTCTTTCAACAGTTCCGAAAACCTTAAAAAATTTTCAAAAGATTTATTGAAGATTACTTTCAAACCTATAGATAAAACCATTATAACAACAACCAAATCTTGTTTTATTTGGACTGATTTGACCATGTCCGACAAAGCTTGAAAAACGTCAGCTTCTGGCATTTTCAACGCTACTGCAGAACATGTTACTCAGTGCAAACATCCTGGAGTTATCCATGAGCTTTCTGTCCCGGTTGAACAAATTGCATTTGGAAACTTGATCTTGCTACATTAACCAAAGGAAATCGGTTTCAATCAGTTTGCTAAAATAATTTTGTTTGTCTCAACTCTTTATCAATTATTTCCTGTGTAATCTCATAACAAATTTTTAGCAATCACCTTCGGATGAGCAAGGGCCGTTCCCAAAAATAAGCCAAGAGGAAAGCCGCTGGTTGATATGCTTTGCCAGGTTTGCTGCTTTTCGCGAGTGCTAATTTCTGCCACCACAAGAGTAATTAAACCTGGAAAGCAGAAGCAGGCTTTCACGCAGCGTATACGATATATAACGCCCTACAAAATCACTGACCTGCACTGCAAAAACGAAAACCTGGTTTTAGGATTTTTTCGTTCTAAGTAAAGTATTGAAACGTCTTGAGCACAGTTTGCAAAGCTGCACATTCGGTTTCAGTGTACTGCATTCGTGTCTATCTTGGAAGGTACTAGATAAAACGCAAAGACTCTCTTTGCATAATCTGATGATGTCATTACTTTTTTCAAGTTGAGTAACGTAGCGTTTTCCTTTAAACTTGCAGTTAAGTTGGTCTGGCTGCTTCAAGGTTTGGTGCAAAACCTTTCCAGTGAAAACGAAACAATTTTGCGGGACAGAGCTAAAACTTCTAAAAATTTCACTTGATGCCATTTTAGCCATTTTATTTAACGAAAAAACAATTTGAGGTAGGAAAAATTGTTGAAGGGGTCCATCTGGCATGTCATCAGTGGTCCTACTCTGTGCAAATATTATCCTCGCAGAAAATGTGTTGCAGTGGAATGCCTGGAATTTCACAACTGCGTTATTTAAGCAAGTTTAAACAGCATCTGCAGCAGACAAAATATTACTTCATTTTGTCAAGTTTTGCTGATTATTTATTATCGCAATAATAAAAGGATAAAATAATGTACATCCCGTTTGTAGTTTGCTAAACTGACCCAAAACTTCTTGCTTTGTGTTCGATTTATTTTTTGTCTGATCCGTAAGCCAGCTGTAACATGTTGCTGCAAACGTCTTTTAAGCTAATAATATGACTTGTAATATATCTTACATTTAAATTACTTACCATACCACATTCCCATTGGAATTCCATTCAAAAGCCTTCCAGCCATGATCACTTCCGGTGACCACGTTAGCATTCCTACTAAAGCCAAAATGACAGCTGCCAAGATATTTAGAAAATGACAACCTTGCAAAAGACGTTTCCGTGAAAAGGAAACCAATAAAAACTTCCTTGATGAGGCACCTGCCATGGCACCAACAAGTACAAACGTTGAAGTCAGCGTTACGTACAATGTCCATGTATCTTCTGATAAAGACATGCCATATCTATTCTGAAATTTAAAAAACAATCAAAAGCTATAGCGTTTCAGAAGGCTTTCGAAGAATCATCCGGTTGGGCGAAGAATCATCCGGTTGGGCGATGATTGAATCTTGCGGATATCTGTATTCAAGTGAACGCAATTATCTAAGAACAACGTATTTTGCAGTTGTCTGAGAAAGTCGTAATTTATTGAACGAAATTATCTGAGAACGACGTATTTATAGCACCTTGTGTTATTGTTTATTAAATTTAAGTTACATCTGAATTTTGACGTTCCAGTAATGCAATTATTTGAGAAGGACATAATTCCATGTTTTAACTGTCGCAGTTGGTGTTACGATGTATTAGCTTTAGACTTGAAGTTGTTTGCTTTCTCTGCCCTTGTTTTAGCCATTCAGCTGTCACCTGATACAATTGCTTGCGGATTTAAGGACTGACGATGCGTAGTGTTACGTGAAATCGATATCCTATTAAAATTTGCAGATAGATTTCTTGCTTGTTTCACATGTGGAGTGTAGTTGCTTGGAATAAAAAATAATAATAATTTTGAGATAAATCCTTCCGACTAGAAGCTAAAGAATTTGTATTTAGAAGCTACAGTTCTAAAAAGAAAGCGGCAAGCTTTATTGCGCCTTTTATAGTAGGAAAACATCAGGTCTGACAGAGCAATATGCAGAGCCTTTCAGAGCAGGAAATTAATTGTTCCTCAGTAAGTAGCACACAAGCCAACATAGTCGGCTGCATGAAATCATCAGGCAGGGCCTCATGGCTATATTCGCTTTCTTGACATTAAAGGTCGTGACCTTATTTCTAATACAATGTTGAAAACACTTACTTTTAAACGTTTAGCAATAACAAAATCAAAGGAAGTTTTTCTCTTCCTTTAGTTTTTTATAACACCACAATTGGTGTCAAAATAGTTGTCACTCCAGAGGTTATCTGACAATTTTCACTCGTGAAATGTAGTTTTTACTCTGAAACATGTGCAACTTGTCTATTAAAAATGTTTAACCTCAACAATCTGCTAACGATCTTCAATAAAAACGATAATTATTTTAAAGTTTCAAGACAGACGTAGAGATTATACATTTTCCTATGTTACGTCGTAGAAAAATGCCGAGATGCATTGAATGCTGTTATGAATTATAAATGCTACCATCAAAAAGCAATACATTTTCTGGTGTGAAAGTTCACTGTTCATTACCTTGTCACACAAGCTGGCATGCTTTACGGAACGAAAGCACTTACAGGGATTGACACGGTGGCTAACTCTTTCAAGCTATAGAAATATTTTGTTGATTTTCAAGTTAATCTGTCATACATACACATTATTTTCAAAATGTGTATATAGATGCCATGTTTGTTTGTTTTTATTAGGGATGCATATTATTCAAGTACGTACTCTCCACAATTGGGGTGTGCAAGGAACCGATCAGCAAAGTTTAACGGGAAATCGGTTTCATGTAAAACTACCCATCCTCAGTCCTTATTCGATTCGAATCTATTCACATACATACCATTTATACATACCGTGTACGTAAAATTGTACATGTGTTGTAATATCGGAACAACAGGACTTAAATAACTCAACATATACCCGATCACAAACAAAGCTGGAAAACCGGTTGTCACAAGACAAAAAACTGCGAATCGAGAATTCACCTGAAAAGTATGAGGAACCTGTAAAACCTTGGTCAATCAGGTTTGACGTTTTAGCAAATAAAATTTATATGTTTAACGATTTTCACTGAAAATGGTAGAATTTTAGAATTTACTGTGAACTTCGAAACTATTTCTATCATGATCTAAATTTTTTAATTTTCCCGTTTGGGCTTCTGGTCTCTACATTGGACTTATTTCAATTTTTCAATGTGAGTTATAGTAACATTACTTATACAGTATGTAATAAACGACCCAAAGGACTTACAGCAGTTGGTTGATGCATGGCGAATTGAAACTTCCAGGGAATTTATCAAATATCCTATTGAAAAACTTTAAGACAGAAGTTTACTGAATGAAGTATTGTCCTTCTAATAGGGAAAGAGATTTGTCAAAGGTAAGTTTTTTCACAAATTTTTCATTTATTTCCGCTGACACTTTCCTGGAATGAAAGCAATTTGAACAAATAGTGTTGAAGTGTTTCTCACAATCCTTTTATACACTGATGCATTTTATATCACTGACTCTATGTGTCATCTTCTCAAGAGAAAAACATAGGAAAGTGCAGAATATTGCCTGATACGGTGCACTTTATAGACTTAAGCATGATTAAAAAGCAATACAGATTTTGCTACGTTTTATAGGGTTAAATTGTTAAAAATTTGTTTTAACATACCCATCCTTGGTAAGTTTAAATAAACACAAGTATTTAGAGTTATAAAAGCTTGGGTTAGATTTCTTGCTTCAAATTCACTGTTTCTCATTTCCTTTAATATAGTACACTTTCACATAACACAATATGTAGAAAAAAGGAGTTTACTTATAGACACAGAAAATTGCTGCACATGAATTGCGTTGTTTTTGATTATATTTGTAAAAGTGGAAACTTTCACTACATTTTAACAAAAAGGAAGTAAACCAAAAACGGCGACGTAACCCGAGCTCATTTTGTTATGCATCTTGTTATGAATTAATAAAACAAACTAAAAGATGAAAAAATTGAAGCTTATTGTCATTAAAAACGCTGCAGAAGCATCCAGAGGTAAATATTTCAGCAGCCGCTACGTACTTTCTTGTCCACTTAATGTTCTTATTCCTGCTGACCACTTGCAAACCTCGCCATTCATATCTAGTCAAAATTGGCCATTAGTCAGAAAAAAGGTTTCTGTATTGAAACAATTTCCTTTTTGCTGTTTAATTCCGCGTGACATCTGGTTATTGCTTTGTGAAAATAAGCAGTAATTTTGTTTAAATTCAAAATGGGTTTAGTTCCTCTAAGTCGAAATTGTGTCATGACGTAATGTAGCAACAACAATATTGCATTCGCTGCATATTTAGTGTGAAAAGGGCATTGTACAAATCCATATACGGACCGAGTTGAGTGTAATTAAGAGATTAAGACCAAGCAACTTCAAAAAATTCTTTTAAAAAACATGTACGATTTCATTTGAGTTTCATGTAGGCAACTGTTTTGATAGCAAAAAATCGAAACGTGTTGCATACCGTATTTACTTGATTGTTTGCCGTCCTTGTCCTTGATTATCAGCCGCACGAAATGAAAAAAAAACTTTATTAGTCGCCGCTTACAATCGAATAAATGCGGTAGTTAAAAAATATCAAATGTGCAAACCTGCTAGAGAAGCAAGGTTTCAGAACAGGAAATGACAAGTAAATGAATTCAACTTCAAAGTACTGTTGTTGCTTCTGGATGTCCTAATTTA
>Ga0210059_1003243_pt1 | contig 25923 bp, 27 predicted proteins | sample Ectturendosymbi2_FD_188042 | JGI IMG/M metagenome (GOLD analysis project Ga0210059, IMG submission 188042) | Ecteinascidia turbinata endosymbiont from Florida, USA - Sample 2 (SPAdes) (version 2) | ecosystem: Host-associated > Tunicates > Ascidians > Unclassified | place: Key West, Florida... | reverse complement strand
CTTTTCTAGCTCACCAAGCTTTGCTAGAAAAGCAGAGAAAAAGAACAGGGCGATTCCTGGTTCAAGAGCGAATAAATATTTTTCAAAACATCAACGCGAAAACAGCAGCAAGCCACAAACGAGCGCTGCATCGCTGCCTGGCAACGCAGCATGCTGGTTACGCCAAAGTATGACGTTGACGACACGAAATAAGGTTTACCTTTGAGTCGGGCGAAGGGAAGAGAAGGCGAAGGGAGTCTGTTCTGCAAGCAAAAGACTTATTTGAATCACAGAAAACAACAAAACATTTAGCAAACTACCGGATCATTAATTTCAAGGAGAATGGCGCATCAACAATACCATGTTACTGGTGGGAAGTTTTGCTTGTCATAGTTGTGGAAGTTTGATGATGGGAGGAAAGTTTCAAAGCACACTGAGAAGCGCTCAATGCTCCATATTTAGTTTGTGTGCGCAAAAAACACCCAAGTTACACACTCTAAACGAAAACTGGCCATGGAAACAGTCAACTGTACAGCTGCAGAATGAATATCACGTCACGTGACCAGGGAATCACATATTAGTGCACAGCGCTCCCTAACGACAGCAAGTCGGAGAAACTCGTGCTGCGCGAAGTTGAGCGCTCACTCACTCGATCGAGCTCCGAGAGAAATTGAGTTTCTTTGGCGCTCTGCTCTTCCGTCTGGAGGTCGCAGCTGCATTGTCGGTTGCGCTGCCAGACGATGACGCGGAAGCTTGGGGGGATGGCGGTCAAGGAAGAGAAGCAAAACATTTTGACTTGAACTGAAAGCGCGCTTTTTATAGACGTAACTTGAGACAGTGTTGCGAAAAATCCGCTGAAAAAAGACCAAGGTGCAGGGTACGTCAGGCGGAAGTGTTCTTCTGAGATGTCTACTGGTCAGTGGGTCAAGTTGTGAGGTGCTGTGTAACTTAACTTCCCCCTCCAGAAATTCGAACGTTTTTAACAGGCTACTGCGAAAAACAAACAAAAAAACTTGTAGAACACGTTTTCTTTCCCGTAGCAACAGGCACGTGCAGATGCAACAGGTGAAAAAGTGTGATGTCGCATCGTGCATTTGCAAAAAGGATATTTTGCTGATGTGCTTCATTTTCCGGGTTGGATTCGCGACGAATCCGGATTTGCAGAGAGCTGGCGAGTCACTGGGAGTGTGATTGTTCCTCTTCCGAATCGACGAGTTCGGTTTGAACAACGCCGAAGCGTCCTGGGCAACCAACCACGCGATACGTCACAATCGAGTAAGGATTGAAAACAACAAACGGTAACTACAAGTCCGCGACAGTGACGGCGCAACGTTCAGCGAGTGAGGGGTGGCAAGCGACCGTTGTTAGTTTTGTGCAATGCGATCTTGACAACGATTCATGCGTCAGTTGACGATTTTCGTAGTAAATTCCAGAACGGTGGTTCTTAACCGGGGGACACGCCTCCCCAGGGGAGCGCCAATAAATTTTAAGGAGGGCACGAGCCCGTAACCGCATTAAAACATGCAAAGTTCGATCAATAGATTCGCCGACGAATGCATTTGCTTTCCTGCCACTCACCGTTTGTAGGTCATCGGTGAAGGTCGCCAGCGTCTGTTGCTGGATCAGTTCTTCAAGGTCGTCGCATTTGGTTGATCCGGCTGAACTCAGGTTGAGCGACGATGAAGGCTTCGAAACATTGGCCTGAATGGTGCAGTGACAATATACTGTAATCACTGGTCAACAAAAACTTTTGCCACGGAGTGTGAGATCGCTTTTAGGGTATATTGAGGTCGCTGAAACCGAATATGCACTTTTGAGTACAGTATTGCTGTATGTATGTGTGTGGGCGTGTAACAGTCGTGCACATTGCTTGGCCAGCTGTGTTGAAAGACAACAGCTGGTGCGATTTCGTTTTCAGGGTCTTAAAAATTTGACTTCATCCGGTTGTTTCGTTTCCACATGTTTGAGTAACGTGTTGTACAAGCGGGAACGATTAGGAAAATCGAACATAAGGATGAGGTCAGCGGCGTAACTAAGGGGGGGGGGCAGGGGTGGGAACTGCCCCTCCCCGCAAGCTAATGTCAGGGCGCCAAGCTAGCTTGTAATTTGGAATTAGAGCATTCTTTCGGTTTTCTGCAGGTTGCTGCTTTTTGCGCGTTTCGAAAGTTTTTCCCAGTTTTTCGGGTGATTCCGGTTTTAATATAGAAATCTACATCTGGATGCATTTTCATTTCGCAACCTTTTTCACGAGTGTTTGCAATTGGAGTCCTACTTTGACCAGTGGGCCTCATTCAGCTAAGCTTTCCCTCTGCCTGAAACCTGTAGTTGCGCCACTTGGTGAGATACGAACAAAACCTCTACTTGTTCCCAACCTCAATAACAGCACTGCCAGCTGGACAAGACCGAGCTCACCTTAATCTCTGAAAGAAGAGGAGTCTTGATGCTCGATATGTGGGAGCACTGGGAGTCTGGCAAGGGGGGAACAACCGACAAGGAAGGGGTAGAACTCGATCTCTACAATGAAGAAAGGTCAGTAACTGTGTAAGTTGGAAGAGGAACACACAAATGCGGCAACAGTCAACAAAAAAGCCATGCGCCGGAATTTCCACGAAACCTAGACTCACCATTCGTTCTGCAACGGAATGACTTTGTATCTAAATTGCTAAATGTATTTCACTTTACGCCTTTGTCTGGAGTCTTGACCAGCTATGTCAAACCCGCGGCCCGAAAGCAGCCCAGTTAATGTTTTCGCTGAGTATAAGAATGCGGCCCAGGTAAGGCTTTCGCTGAGTATAAGAATGCGGCCCAGTTAGGCTTTCGCTGAGTATAGCGCAAATACTGACAACCTATCCTTATTTTAAATTTGACATTTTAGATGCAGGTGGTCCTCTGTGCCACTTTATAACATCTGCACTGCGTGCTGGAAGATTTACGTGTAGCCACTGATACCTTGGTGTACAACTTTTTGCTGGTTTTCTGATTTCTACCCTTGTTCCATTGGCACTAAACTTGTCTATGACATCACATACATACCCTATGACATCACTATTACGCAGTGGTCAAAGGTGCTAAACAGTCGTTACCTTTGCAGTTAGGAATCGAAGGCTTTCCGTGCAATAGCCTAAATTAATTTTAGTATGTTAAGATTAAAGTAAGTTATTCAATGTGCGGCCCTGGTAAAAGTAGTGACACAAACTTTGGCCCAGTAAGCAATTTTGGTTGGACGTGGTTGGTCAGGACGGGGAGAAAGCAAACATTACAAAAAGACGTGAAATGGTTATTAGGTCCTGTCTGACTTTCAGGCAGCATCGTTTGTGACCTGCTGCAAATGCAAGTAAATGTTAACTTGTGTTTTGTTGTTTCCAATTAGTGAAGCAAGAACCGCTAGAATAAAGCGCATGAGCGAAGAGGCATACAGAAAAAGTTAAATGATTACGTGTTGGTTACATGGCGGAGGAAATGGTGACTAAACACTTTGCCGTGAAATGCTGACTCAGCATCGCAGTGCAACAGTGGCGCAGATGGCGTCATCTTTGGCCAACTGGGAAGCGACTTGGACCAGAACTTCCAAATACAAGCACAAGCCACCATAACTGGCAGTGATGGGAGTATCGCGTGACTTGGTCTCGAAGGCTGCTGGTCTCGGTCACAGCCCATTGTCCTGAGACTTTGAATACTGCAACGGTGTGGCTTAGTAAAACTTCTATAACTCAAGAGTTTTTTTGTCTGCTGTATCTGCAGGTAAGAAACAACCAAAACATGTCGGACAAATGCCAGAAATTCGAAAAAAATTAAACTTAGAAGTGATGGCGACATTTTTTTGAAATATTTCGACAAAATCCACAAATTTTGAAGTCTCGAGTCTCGAAGGTTAGTCTCGACTACATATCTGGTTTATCACAATGTAAAGCATGCCCAGGATGCTTCTTGGTGAAGTGGTTCGGAGTCATATGAGTTCATTCAGCCGGTTGATAAGATTGTGTTGAATCTGACCAGGGCAGATTTGCGCGAACACCGTGAGTCGCACAGGACTCCTTCAGTTAAAAAAGTGTTGTCGTTGTCCTTTAAACGATAAATTAGCTTCGCGTATATATACGTGTCTCGCACACGCCTCAGGACAACGTCGGCGATTTTAAAACCCAGGAGAATGCTATATAACTCGGACGGGCAGCTATTTTTTCTTTTCGGCTTCAAGCACATATTGCACCCGATGGACGACCAAGCAAACAACTGGGGAGGGGAAGCGATCGCAATCAGGAAAAGTCTCCTCCTGTTTAGTTTCACCGAATAGTTTGGCTTCTCAATGCACATGGAGCTATTTTCGTACGTTTGTTATTCAGCAACAGCAAAATCAATGATTTGGAAAAAGCGTCCCCCACAAACAAGTCATAACGACGCCTGCATATGTGGTTATTAAAACGGTCTCTATAGCAAAATTTTCACCACATGCAACATCCTAACTTTAAAGAATAGTGACACGTGCCACAACGAAATTTGCTATAACGGTGAGTTACACTGCGTGAAGTTGTCTTTCTACTGTCGCACGCAAACGTATGCAGCACCGACGTTTAAAGCATAACAATAGTTGCCTTAGCAACGCAAACCGGAACTATCACTGCAGAAAAACGGGCAACAACATTGCACTGCGAACGACTCGAACTTTTTCGTAAAATTAACTTTTTGCAAAACATGCTCATGTAGCTACGGTGAAACGAAATTTGACTTATTGCTAAGCAGGTAAGTAATCTTTGTTATAATCTCTTTTAGACAAGACCGACTGATGAAATTGTTACCAAGTTACGCGTCGCGGATAACAAAAAGACTCACCAGTTGGCGAACAGCAACGGGCGTTTGTATCGTCTCCAGACAGGTGGTCTGAGTGTTCTGGGACCGGACAGGTTGGCTTGTCTGCAAAATGAACGAGAAGTCTGGTTTCTTGTGCATTGACAGTCGAGATGAAAAATCATGAAACTTTGAGAAAAGTGACTTCCTAGGTCACGGGCGCGTTCTGTGTGATTCGCAATTATTAGCGTTGCTGGTCGCAATTGCAGTGTGGAATTCGTGAGCCAAGAAGGTGAAAGAATACGGTTTCTTTGCAATTTTAGTTATCCGCTGGGCTTTCCACAGCTTACATGTGAGAAAAACAAAGCGCCGCAACTGCGCATGCGCGGTTGTGGAAATTTAAACAAACACAAGACTTATTTCCCGCTTATCTGAATCATAGGTCGACAAATCGAGCGCGCGAACCGATACAGTCAAAATGCCTGAGGACGGAGCATTACTGGCAGGAAAGAGAAACTTGCGAATGCCTTATCGCAGAGGAGCTGCGCGGTTTCTTTGCAAGCGCGATTTGAAGAACAGAACCTGGAACACAGAACAGGACTACGCGGGCCTGTATAATCGAACTGGGTGTTCAAACTGAGTGCCGGCACCCACACTCCCCACGACTAAATATCCCGGAATTTCGACGCTTTCTGGATTCAGAAGTTAACGTCACAGAGTTGATAGGAAATTTTTTGGCGTCTTGCAAGAAAATATTTAAGCTTTTTGATTATTATTCAACGAAGAGTGTCAGGGATCACTGCGCAGCGGTTGCAAGCACTGTTGCGTGACGCGCACAAGGCGCTGAACCGAATCAAAGGTTGAAAGCAAGACCTATGTCCGACTGTACCGCTGATCAGCCGACTTAGTTACTCTGCACCTACTGTCGATTTCAAGCAGTGCATTGATTTCCAGACAGTCCCCAGTTCTTCTTGCATGTCAGCAAAGACATCGGGGTTTATCGCTGATCCAACATGGCCGCGCAAAACACCTGCAAGACGAGTCCAGGCGCAACGCGACCCACAACGTTTGTGAAGAACTCTCGGACAAACCTTGGTTTGCTGCTCCTTTCCAATCGCGGCTCTTTCTTCCTTTTCCCGTTTTTCTCTTTCGGCTTCCTCCTCAACAATTTCGTCGAATGAGCGACATAGCTCGCTTCCGCCAAACGAGAAGTCGAACTTCAGGGGTTCCTGGGGTAAAACAGCCGTTTTTTGTATGCATTTTTTGTATGTTCCTGGGGGGGTGAAACAGCCGTTTTTTGTATGTTCCCGGGGATTAAACAGCCGTTTTTTAACAAACGAGGGGGTAAAACGGCCGCACAGCAAATGCGACTTACTCCATGCAAGGTGGGCGTGGGCCAGTGTCAGGAAGTCAGGTTATTTCCTCAATGAGCAGATTTCAGGAGTCAACAAACGACTGCGATTTCCTTAGTTTAACCCCCCACCACCACCCCAAAAATCATCAAACTATGCCACAGGATGATGTCACGCATGTGAAACGTCATGCGCTGTCGCAAATTTCCCGGCAGCTTTAAGATGCTGGGGCCGTGACGTGGAAGAAGCCGTCGCTTGACTGCTGCCCCTCCAGGCTGGGGGGGCAGTGCATTCCGACCTGACAATGAAACACTGATCTTGTGCCGGACACGCTTCGCAAGTTTCGCCAAAAACAAGTCACGGGTGACGCGTGTTTGTTCGAATTCGGAACGGATTCCAGGCCATATATAGTAAGTGGTATAAGTTCACAACAGGAACTTACCAGAACGAAAGAAGTGTCTTCTCTTGCGACTTCCGGGCTCGAGACAGACTGCAAAAATGATAATGAAGCGACTTCAGTCAAACAAACGTGAAATGACGAACAATCGTTCGCGATCTATGAGGAGGTTTTTCTTTCGTCAATAGGCCATGAATGTTCGTCCGTATCGAAACGAGGCACACTAGTCGACCTAGCTCGTCGCAATGTTGTGGAATACAACATTTCATGTTTTGTCTTTAAGCGACGTCATCAAAGCGAAGCAAATCTATTCGTTTTCCAACCAATGAACAAACTATTATCGGATCCTTATCTGCTTAAAACGCAATATCATGTTTGATCAAAGGAGAATTGTATTGATTGAGTAATTATTACAAAACAAAGAAATGGAAAGAAACGCAGCATACGAACTAGTTTCAAACCAGTGTTTCTTAACCTTTTTCTTTACGGGGCCCACAAAACTTTCGGCAAAAATTGCGCGCCTCACTACCATGTGAGCATCGGCAATGTTTTTGTAGACATGAACAAACACACATTATTCTATAGTATCGAATTTATTCCTGTATGCAATTTAGTGAGAATCTTGCTGCTGAGCAATGAATGTCTTTCCACGCTGTATTGATTAGATATCAAGGTAACTGTATTCTCACATATTTTTGCCCCGACTCCGTGGCCCATTCGAAAACTGCGCTACAGCCCACTAGCGGGCCGCGGGCCATCGGTTCAGAAACACTGTTTTAAACGATTCTCGCCGTCAGATGTTTCGAAACAAATAAACTTTCATTTTCAGCAACATTCAAACATTAAAACTTTTTCACTAATAGAATTTTTGCCGAGGACAAAAAAACATTCATCGCTGTCCTGTTTTTTTCATATTTCGACGAAAAAGCGATGGACTCCCCCCCCGAGAAGTTGTTACCCACCTGATCTCCGGGCGAGTCTTCGCACACTACCTCAGGAGGGGTTGGTGACGCCGGTTGTTTCCGTGGCGACAGGAACGCGACGGATTTGTTCGCCCCACCCTCGCTGCGCTTGCAATGGTACGTGCGCACCGGCCTCGGGGCCCTGCGATCGACCCGGGCCGACGACGGCGTTTCTTTGCTTCTCTGCATCTTCTTGTGCGCCTGGATCCAACTCGCGTCGGAGCAGAGAGAAGCGGCTGAAGGAGAAAAAAGGGAAACGAGATAAAAAAGGAAAAAAGAAGATGAAAAGAAAAAAAGGCAAAAGAGATGAAAAGGAAAAAAGGCAAGAGATAAAAAGGAAAAAGGCGTAACGTCAAGAACGTTTTCGGAAGCGGAACGCGAATGTCAGAATCGGCCAACAACAGGCCGAAGCAACGAATGGTCAGAGAAGGGCATCAGGCCCGCAACCAGACGGGGTCAACCAGACAATTGCCCCCCGAAATTTTCAAACACATGTCTGGTTTTGTGAATTATTTTGATCTCCCCGAAGATAGTACAAGTTACAATCATTTCCCCCAAAAAATAGTACAACAACAAGTTACAATCATTCTGTCCCACCAAAAATATCAGCTGGTTGCGGACCCAGGATCAGAGACAAAACGTACAAAATTTGAAGCCCTTTAAAGAATCTGCCCACGACACTCAAGCTCAGTTACGGTTCACCTGAAGAATAACTGCTGGTGTCAAACAATCTCTCCTTTTTCGTCTTTCGCTTCTTTGACGAGCGGGCAGTATAAACTGTAAAAACGAAGTATTATTGCAAGGCAGAGATAAAAGTGATGAAACACGGGCAATTATCACAATATCTATGCGAACGGGTTGTTGCTTGCTGATTCATTCTACGCTCGGCTACAGAAACGCTGTCGTCTTTCTGTAAGTCACTTCGATTTCGATACCGGGGCAATATGCGAAGTGTATCTACTCGACAGGAGGATGCACTGATAGGAAGAAAGCAGAGTGAAAAGGACTGTGATGAACAGTCATACGCTACACCGGAACCAGGCTTAACTTTCACGGCTGGTTAAAAATGACAATTTAAACGCAAAGACGACCAACTTCTGCGACTTGGGTACACGTCCATCAAAGCCCTGAAGACAAAGCCAAACAAGCCCTTACACCCAGGGCCGTGGAGCAGGAGCCCAAGCAATTTTGGACCGCTGGAGCCGGAGCCTGAAACTTGGGTTCCAGTTCCACAGATATACAGTTCGTGGGGCATGCAGTTCTGCAACTAATGCAATGCTTGTTATTGTTTAATGGACCAAATTGTTCTGGAGCCAGAACCAAAAACTTATGGATTTGCAATCGGAGCCTGAAATCTGAGTTCCGGCTTCACAGCCCTGGTTACACCTGACACATGTTTTAATTGTTTTCACCACTGCTAAGAATTTCACTGTGTGCACAGCACACGTAACAATGTGTATGTGCCAGAGGTCGGTGCTGGTAACGAAACATTAGATTCTAGCAAAAAAACTGGTGGAATCATCGCAGTCGCATGGGTTTGCGTGGTGAAGATATGAAGACTGCGCGACGAACGGATCGCGAGAAGTTTTGTCGCTCACTTCGTCGCTTTTCTCTCTCGTCGTGACGTTCGACGTTGGCCGAGTCGAACGAGACTTTTGGCCGTTTCGGCTGCGAGAACAAAATATCATCAAAAAACTTGGACGTCTATTTTAAAAAGCCTGTTCAACCAAGAAAATCTACGCATGGATTTGATAATAAACTGCGCGTTGTTGTTCAACAGCTGGCCCGAAGTGAACTGACATTTCAGCCAAGCTTCGGTAGGTACAACTTTTCTCGGCTTTCGTTCAGCAAACGAGACCAGCCCAGCACAAGACCGCTATGACGAAACCTTAGAAAAGATGCGAATTTTGAGAAATAATGTGCTTTCTGACCAAACCATCAACTCTAAGCCTCACTCCTACTCTAAACCTCCAGCTTACCCCACTTTTTTACCCCCATCTCTGCCTACCTGCTGTAGCTAGCCCATAACAGTAGCAACGGACATTTTTGAAGTCAAGAAAAAAATAGTGAATAAAATACGTATACAACACTTTCCCCAAAAATCTAAACAGTTTCCAACAAATCTTCCTTCTTTGAAAAGTTACTCCGCTCTAAAATGTTTGCGACGTACTCGTCCTGATGCATCCTTTGCCATTGCACTGGTTTTGAAAGCAACTCGCGGTTCTTCGCGATCGAACTCTGCTGAGGTCTGAATGCGTTTCTGCCGACCACCGACATCATCCTGACAATCAAGAAGACCGTGTGCAGATATTCCGTACAGAACCACGAAGCGGGTTTAGCATAACCACAACCAGAAATCACGATATCAGCATCCATAACGGCGACAACTTACGGCCGATAAAGCATATACCGGCCAAATGCACGTGAGTTGCTTACATTGGATTTTTCGGAAAGCTGGAGTGGAGCTGGTTTGTTGCATGAGTTCTCAATTTCATGGATCTGAGAAGGTTCAGTGTTGTCCGTAACAGGCTAAATACAACACTCAATGTTAAATACATTAATACGAGCACATCTGTGTTAGATGCTACACATTGACCAACAAAAGTTGCTGCTCACACTGGAGAAAGTATCAAGTAAGTAACAAAGAAAACCCCTGTTAGACAAGCGTAGGGTTCATACAGAATTACAATCAAAACTTTATTGACTTTTCACTGGTTCTTGATGCTCTTCCAACCCGCTTCAGCAGTCAGACACTAACAGTTGTGTAATTTTTTGCTTTCACCAACTGCACTGGTTAAAAATACTGTAATTGAAAGAAACGCGGCTCTAATTTAATTCAATAGGAACAATACATTGATTCGTTCTGTTAACTTACGTAGATTAACAGATTTTGACAAAAAATGAAATGATTAATGGCTCATTGCTACTTCCAGTACCTACATACCTGTTTGTGGACAGAGCATCACTAACACAGCTAATAGATCTTGATGAGTGTACACCTACACTAGACAAGCTAGCATTTTGTTTTGGGCTGTGCTGATGTGCTAGCAAAGAAGTTGGTGATGGGTTGTGATGGTTTTGTCCGCACACCAATTATTTTTCATGCACCCTCCTTTTGGTAATACTTTTGTCAGCAGCAAATCTCATGTACGACAGTTCAAACGGTTTTTCGCATGCACAACATGATGCTTTTTCTCACTTCTATTAACCAACTAGCAAGCTGCGGATCATCTAACCGCAAAGATTGAAAAAAACCTTTTCGCAAAGATTGAAAAAAGCCTTTTACATGACATTCTCACAAAACAGCTCTGCTGTACGCATTTCACTAATATAGGAGATAGGGTACTAATCCAACGTATATCCATTGGCTGCAAGAAAAAAGAATTTACAAAATGTTGTTATAATAACATCATAAAATAATGTTTTGTACAAAGACTGTGACTGGTATTGGTAACAGCGAAAAAACTTTATAATGGAAAGCATATTGTTAAAGATGGCATCTACTAGAATACGGTTGAAATTTTCACTCAGATGCGTTTCTTAACCTTGTTAGTTCTGTATACGTGCCACAGACTTCAGTAATAGCTTACAGCAGATGTCGCAGAAATACGCCTTATATATGATGCAGTACTTTTTGGCATATGATGCCTTTATGCTGACAGAAAAACAAACTTAAAACTTTTCTACGTTGGGATGTATATATTATATAATCTATGCAGCTGCGTCACGATATGCGTTTTGTTCTGTAAGGTTGCAGAAAAATGCTGTACTCAACGAAAGCTTTTGCATCTTTGTACTCAAGAAGCTTCTGAACCAGTGTCTCTCAACCTTTAATGGTCCGTGACCCCTTGGAGAGACACTCAACACCCATGGCCCTGCTTCACTAATAAACAAAATACATTTGTATCAAAGTATACACCTAAAAGAAGCAAAGCCATGAGCTGAGACTTGCTCGTGGCCCCCCAAAAAACGCCCTATGGTCCCCCGTGGGCCTCAGGGACCCCTCGAGAAATCATGTTCTGAACCTTCAATCAAATTGAAGGCACTTGCATTCGTAATGTTAAACAACGCAGATGCATAAGTTGTCTAGAGGATGCAGGCCAAGCCACCACTGCTCATGATTGAGGTCCTATTTCTGTTGAAATCAACCGATGTAACTACTGTCGTACAACCTCAATTACTACAATGCTGATGCTGATGCATACAATAAGGAACTGGTTTACGCAAGCAGTCACACACTACACGCACATTATGCAGCACGTGGAAGTGGAAGAGACAACGAATGAAGAAAGTCATAGTCTCACGAAAGTGAGCCAAAAATCGCGTTGTACAGAGGCGTGCGTATTTCATGCAGGAAACACGCAACAAGATTCTCAAGCATTAGTTAAAAGTTCGTTATCTAAACCAAGTCCTGAAATTTTCCAAATTAATAACCCCTCAACAAAAGCGCCCCAGATTCAAAGACTTGCAGTGATAAATTTATTTTCTTAAGTTCCTATGACTTTGCGTAGGCCCCTAACCAGTTTGTAGTGTTCGGGTGGACGCAAGATTTTATTAAATGTTTAAAGCAAATTTTTCTGGGCACAACAGTATTTATGAGGGTATTTCCCCCCCGTGGCCACGGGCCTGACTTTACGAACCACTGTAAGCGCCATACCTCCTCCAGCGGTGTTGCTTTGTCTTCCACACTGCTCTCCATTGTGACGTGATCACCGAGTTGATTGAACTCTGCGGAGGAGTTGGTTTGTGAGCTGCTCTTGTTTCGGCGGCTGCTGACGTCATCGTCCTTCCAAAGAAAGCAAGAAGAGAATGTGAACGAACTCGAGAACGTTTCCTCCCCAAGCAAACAAGTTCGCACCAGCCAGGGTTTTAAGTCGGGCTGGGCTCGGGCTTACGTTTGTGAAAATGTTTCGGGCCGATTTCGGGCCAGCAAATACACAACGACGGGCACTTTTGTCACCGTAGTTACTGTTGAAGCAATCGAGTTTATTAAATCATCAATAAAAGTGATTATTGCGAATTAATTAGTCATGTTTGCTTTGCTAAACCAACAATAAAGCTGGCTTTGGGGCCTAAATCGGGCTTCAAAAATAAATCTAGGGCTCGGGCTGTTTTTTGGGCTTCAAAATGAGGCCCGTCACACAGCAGTGCAAAAAAGGTATAATCGCTCATCGCACACGATGAGCAGCGCCCGGCAGAGTTTAACTCCCTGTTATTCGCTCACAGTCACCTCGCTGTTGTGGTGTTCAACGAGCTTGAGACGACTTGATTGGTCGTCCGAGTCCTCTGCTCCGTACACCGCAGACGACTGTAAGATGTCGGTCAAAGCCTGAACAGATTAAGCGCTGCTGAAGAAGGTCGTTATCGGTTCTGTGTTTCACGAGCAAGCAGGAAAAGCTTCGCAGCATCTACATTTGCGCCTTTTCATCAGTCGACGACGAACTTCACATTATTCAACAAACCCAAGGGGAATTATCCCCAGATCTGTTCGCAGCGCACGAATAAACATTACGCGACTCCTGCGTGTGCGCGAAATAGGAAAATGCCATGCTTTACAGTTAAAACAAAACCCTACTTCAAGGTGCGTTTTTGGTCAAGCAGCAAGTCACAAAAAGCTTCGAATTCTGATTTTGCAGAACTCCTCGTCACGTGACCCACGTTCGACAGCGTCACGTGATCCCAGCGATTCTTTTCATCAGCACAGGGATGAATTTCATTATGGCGAAGTAAGTATGCAGGCACTAACTGCTTCTTTCCACAGGCGCTACTTTTATATTCCAAACCAACGATCATGTGAAAATCGAAAAGACTACGTTTCTCAACAAGGATAAAACAACATGAGCGGACGGGGAATGGCGATGGCCAAGAGAGCACCAGTCGACGTCACCTGATCACCGAAACTGCGGTCGTGGTCTCGGACGGTTTCGGGCGAACTTTCCGGGCCTGGAAATAAGATTTACATTTTAGTGGAGGTGAAAAGTGTTGCTTGAAGGTGTTTCTTTACACGCAGAACACAACGATAGCTCATCGTGATACTGCCATGCTTGCAACGTGGTAATTAATGAATGCTGGAAATTAGGTACAAAAATAATGTAACACGTTTAATTTTTTATCTTTATTTGAAATAAAATTGAACGTTCAGTCGACCTCTGTCCCACCAAGAAGTTAAGCCTTTGTTTACAACCGTATATACAACTCAAAATAAAATGAAAACATGACGTTAATAACGTGTTAAATTTTTATATATTTTTGTATTTATCAGCAAAAAATTACAATAAAAAAACGGATACCACTCGCGACGTTTTTCTATTGTAATGACAAAGCTGATCTGGTTATCTAAAGCGCAAGATCCTTTCAATTAAACCCCTCACTCGGTTCGCAGATCTTGTCCGCTGCTTCTTTCGCGGTCATCCTACCACTCGTCACCCTCCTCCCATCCGCGCGCTTGCCAGGGCGGGGGTGGATGCTGGAAAGACTCGTGTCAGAAGCGCATGGCGTGGAACCCCCCCTTTCTGCAAAACGAGCGTGAGACAGTAAAAGACTGTTTCTCTCATGTAGTGAATGAAACTCATGAGGGCGAACTCGAATACTCGTTAAAGATAGGAATTCTGCCGGTGTCAAGCGAAATTTCTGACCTATTATTACTTGTCAGTTATTTTTCTTCTCAGAATAAAGGCACAAAGTTTGGCGATTGTGTGTTGTGTAAATTAAAACTTTTTGGTTAGATGTCAGATACCCACAACAAGCTATACTACGGGAATAAGCACAATCACTGAAAAATGTTGGACTTAGTCGTCTTAGACCAATTATTTTTCTTTTTCTACATCTAGCCCAAACACTTGCCCTAATCCCTAATCATCAGTCTTCGCAGCGTATTTGATATGAAGAATATCAGTCTGCGCATGCGCACATGGCGTGAAGTCAGAAATTTCGCTTGACACAGGGATCGAGGAAACTGCGTCGCTACAGGCCAGAAGTTCCCAACCTTTTTCATGACCACGTACCCCTTCAGCATTTCGACAGATGAGCATGTACACCTAAAATTTCTTATGACAAGAAGGCCGAGTAAAATAACAAGAACTCAGTGAATTGTTAATAGAACTTTTATATTTTAGAATATTTGGAAATAAATGATATATAAATATATTTTTCCCTTCTATTGATAAACTTAAACGTACCCCTTTAGGCAAATGTATCCCAGGTTGAGGACCCCTATAACAGGCGAACTGTCGCTATAGCTGAAGTCGTTCTAGGCGGATTCTACTGCATTTGGAAAAATCCGGGGAACAGCTACAGCGGCCATTTATGATCGGAATTTTGCGTCATTGCAAATCCAAACATGCAGCACGTTGGCATAGGTGGTTTTGGATACGTTGTGGTAAAAAATGTGAATTAACGCGTATAGAGGCTCTGCAGTGTTGTTATGGGCGGTCTTACCGCAGGACGTCTTCCTATTTCTTTTGATCTTTTTCGCATCGTTGGAAGCAACGGAATGCGCGTCACGCTTCGATAACACCACGTCACGCTTCGATAATACCACGACAGGATTGGTTGCGATGGGAGGAGTGGGAGGCTGTGTGCAAAAATTCATTTGCGTGTCACTGTCACGTGACCGACTACGCCACAAAGAGAGTGCGGACAATGAAAAAAATCTTGAACGGCGGAGCCGAGATACTGGTTTTGAACCAAAACAAGAATTTAAACGAAAATACGAGAATCAGCAACGTTTCCTACAGTTCATTTCTTCGTTTTTTCTTTACACCATTTTTCGTCTAGGCGAAATATCATGTATTTCTGGCAACAGGCATTACAAGATAAAATCGTACAGAGCAATGTTTACATTCCGTTTTGCAATTTTCTGCGACCGGGTGTTGAACAGCGTTAAGCAAACAACCGCCACTAAACGTACAACGTGCATGTGCTGCAAAAATCATATTGAAGCGAAAATATAGAACTTTTCACAGAGTATCTACCTTAGTTTTGCGTGAAACGTCTTCCTTTAAGGTTTCACTCAATTCCTGCAGAAGAAAAACAACGCAGTGTTCGAAAAGCTGCCTTGTGGGACTTTCTTGATTCCAACTCCTGCCCAGGGGTGGCCATGAGAATGCATGGACAGAAACATTTAAGGCCTCCCAGCAACTGAACACCTCTCGCACAACGTTTTGCAAATAATGGCGCATTGCAACAACTGACGACGTTGCGCTGTTGCTCAAGGCGAGAAATAAGATACCGAGCAAAAACCACACACGCACTTTATGCTTTAATCGGTCCTTCACCAGGCACTTCCTAAATGTTTGCAACATTTTGCACAGAAATGTGTTCGTGTCTGACGGATGCACGACCGACAAACCCGTCACAACCGGCGCATTGTGACGTGACAAACCTTGAAACCGGCGTTGACTTCGTCGGCAATGCGGGATTTCTCCCTCTTGCTCTTTCGTTTCTCACTCATTCGCTCGGATTCTCTTCCGTCAGAGCCACTGCTTGGATTGGTTGGTTTGGACTCAGCAGCAGCTTTCGCGGTCTGTTCAAACGCATGATGTGCGAAGGCAAGTCATATTTTTGTTGTATTTCAGAAACTACATGCCAACAGATCATTTATACAAAAGGAGCAAAAAAATCTTTCTAATGTCAAGTTCACTCAACAGCCAGTGGCTCTCGATTTACAGAGGGGGCCAATTCATTAGAATGGATATCAGAAGGCCGGTAGAAGAGTTGATTTCTGTTTATAGATCTTAAAGAAAGTAGTTACCTGGTAGTGCAGAGCTGTTTCTTTTTCGCTGAGACATTTCGGTCATTTGTCACAGAACAGCATCAAAACTCGCCGTAACTGTATTCACCATCTCTACTGTACTTTCGGACATTATGAGCGAATTGACTTAATTTTTTCCGTCATTTAAAAAAATCAGTCTATGAGACCAAAAAAATAAGCCCAGGTGCAGAGGTTCACATTTTCAGGTTAATGCGACTACAGCAGTTGCAACAATGCGTTCAGGGGGGGGGGCGACGTAAGACAAGCGATTTGAAATCGCCGCAGGCGCGAGCTCGTTCTTTCTTTTTCACAAGAACAGAAAACGTCTCCGCCCACCTTGGATCTGCTTCTCGTTGCCATTCTGGAGTGGGATTCGCGCGCGCCTGTAAATACAACCAAGGAAAAGCATTTTTCGAACAGAAATATTTCTACTTTTCAAGGACCATCGCAACCCCTCCAACAACACGCATGTTTTGTGTTCGGCCTCGGGCCGATCTTGTGCCAGCAATGGACTGCAGAGAACGTCTTTGCCGAACTACAACACCTCTGATCATATCGAGATGTTAGATTTGACGCCATCTTTCATCTGTAGTCAACAGTTACCACATTCCATTTCAGAAAAGCTAACATTAAATCCCTTTCGCTATTTGCTCCTTGAAAATCGGGTCATGCCGGCCACCAGGCCAGTAACCAGCTTGGGACAGCAGGAGGGGTGAAGAGTTTTCTGAGAGGGTCCAAAATTTTTAAACTATGTCCAACAGTTTTGAACTATGTCCAACAGTTTTGAACTATGTCAAACAGTTTGAACTACGTCCAACAGTTTGAACTACGTCCAACAGTTTGAACTACGTCCAACAGTTTGAACTACGTCCAACAGTTTGAACTACGTCCAACAGTTTGAACTACGTCCAACAGTTTGAACTACGTCCAACAGTTTGAACTATGTCCAACAGTTTGAACTACGTCCAACAGTTTGAACTACGTCCAACAGTTTGAACTATGTCCAACAGTTTGAACTATATCCAACAGTTTTAAACCACTTCAAACAGATTTTTCCAGGATGGGGCGAAAATAAATTTAGGGAGTGCTTCGCCTCTCCTGGTTACGGGCCTGGCAGCCATAGTACAGATAAATCACCGGTGAAAAGCCAAGCCATATGCTTGAGGCCTGTTGCTATGAGATAGTTAAACGACAACTCATACGACCCACGTGAGACACAACCTCTGCGTAAGTGTTGCATGTTAATTCAATGTATTACCCAAAGGTTGCCAAGCAACCACTAACAGACCAGCAACGAAATCACCTGAACAATGCGAACCTTTCTTAGAAATAGATTTTCCAGGAGGAGAGGTTCGCCTCTTGGACCTTTTCTGGCCTTCGCCTTCGATTGGCTGTTTTCTGGAAGAACAAAATGACGTTAATTAAACGTCAGAAGCTTTGGGGAAATGTAACGTTTCTCGATTCTAAGCGATCCCAAGCAGCACTTGGCTTTAAACAGAAACAGTTCCCCCGCTTTTATTACTTCGGATCGGTGTTCTACTTTCAAACGGTCACACGGCGGTTTTTCTGGCACCCTGATGCTGAAAGCAGAAAAGCAACAATCGGTAACTCATGTGTCAATGAACTTTTACCAGCTCCAAAGTTTTGCTTCAAAAATAATGGAGCGTATTGATTGCGCTCCAGCAAGACGCTTGTTAATTTTTTAACTAATAAATGAAAAAAAAAAACATCAAGAGCTCAACACCCTACAAAAGTAATGCGTTTTTGGCAAATCTATCAACGAGCAGTTTGAATTCAAACGGAATGTATCACAACCTTTGTGACGAAACATTCATCCGCTACAGGAGACAAGGATGGTACTCACTCGACAAAATCGCTTTGGCGGCTCCCCCGTCCTCCTTCGCAAGACGCACCCTTGCCCTCCGTGGAAACGTGATGGACATCGACTCTGACCACATGCGTGTGTGTTGCTGTGCAGGCACGAGATGGCGCTCTGGAAACAGAGGCAATGTTGCTTGGCAACCCCGACGGCCGTGCACCTGGAAGTGCTTTGGTATCAAGCACAAGAAATTTGCACTTCGTCACGCAAGGGGTTTGAAACCCTGTGTTGGCAGCTGTGTGAACGGAATGTCAGAACTTAGCATTCGCGTCACGGAGGCAACTCACAACCAGTTCAAACCAGTACAGAAAAAAGTTAATTGCTTGCAAGCCCAGCGAAGTATACAACGCACAGCAATTTCAATTTCCAAAAAGATGAACTACTTCACCCAATTTGAGGTCAATGTTAATGCGCTTCAGTGGAGTGAAATGAGATGAACTGGTGAAGATTTGCGAAAGATCACGTTGCGCAAAGGACCGCAGGACATGCAAACAATGAGCACAGCCGTTTTTACTGTTGCGTTGTTGCAGTTCAAAAACAATCTTTCGAGATGAACAAGTGTTCTGCAGAATGAAATTTCCAGCTCAAAGCCTTACTCGTCACTGGATTCACAACGCCGCACTCCTCCCTGCCTCCGGCGAGCGTTCCTCGCGCGATGGTCGCGCTCGTCAGCGACGTTGTGGGGGTGATTAGGACGGGCAGGAGGGACGTTTGACCTTCGACCGTAAAATAAGGTTAATGTAAATAATAAACTTTTTAAGTGGGACTTGGAAGAGAATTTAGAAAAACCGCATTGTACAATAACTTAGTGGGCGAAGAGGTATTACAAACAAAGCAGAACCAGCATAATATCCACGTCAAACCTCCGACTACTCGAAAAAAAAGGTTTAGTCACACTGCGGGTTCAAACGACGTCAACAAAGAAGTTAATCAGTAGCAACACCATCAGCAATAACAGGCGAATCTCGCTTTCGAAAGAACTCAGCCTTGAGTTGGTTTCGAAAGATGCAGGTATCGGTTTCGTGCCCAGTGCGCTGAGACTTGGTGCGCTGCGTAAACATGGTTTTGCAAATCTATAGCGGGTCGACCTATTCTTTTGGCGAATTTGAAGCTCAGAATTAACGACAACTGTCTTTGGGCATTTGCGTGAGCTTCCGGTTTAATCCAGAAATCCCCTGATTCAGGACCGGATATGACGTTGCGACATCGAACATAGATTCGACGGGTTAATTTACCGCCCGACAAATTCCCAGGTCTCGAGTCTCGTCGTTCATCCACGACCCGGTCATCACATTACTCATCAAAAAGCGTGGGGCGGGCGCTGTTTGTTTGACTTGTGGAATATGACGTCATTCTGCTTGAAGCAAGGGGGGGTCAAACAGACGGCACTCACGCTTCGGGCCAAGGGTCGCTTTCTTGCTCTTTCGGACGCCGAGTTGGCGAGTCTTGAGGGTCCCGAGGTGCGACGACTTTCACAGCGGCAACGATCGCTCGCGACGGAGCTCTGGTTTAAATCAAAACGAAATTCATGTTTGAAGCGAAACATAGTGACATTTTCTTCCGCACTGCACGAACGCGATCTCTGCCCACAGGACTGTCCCTGGTGAGTTGGTCATGAAGCTAACGAGCATACAGAAAGACAGACTGCTATCTGCGCGTGACCCCTGCGCTGTAGTAACCTTTTTCTCATGAAACGTCTTTCTTTCTAGAAGGGGTCACGCACCGCGAGAAGCACCAAGTGCTGCAGCACAAGAAACTTGTATCGTCAAGTTTGAGTCAAAACGAGCGCGGCTCGCACGAGTCGCAAGAACTGCGAAAACCAACAGGGGGGTGGCGGCAGAGTGTCACGTGACAAAAATAACAATATGCAGCAAAACGAGATGAAAAACCGAAGTGTTTGAAGGATTACAGGTGGAAATTGCGGCGACAGCTGTTTGCAAAAGATAATTACACTTAACTTTCAGAATTTGAAGGAAAATTTCAAACTACCATGATTCCAAACGTGATCTCCACCAGCGCTTCAAACTTTTCCAGCTTGACACCTACTTTCGCTGAACGCAATATGACATATTGCGTTAAAACAACATGACAAATAAAAATATGAAAAAGAAACAAAATATAAACAACACATGCAATCTATTGTTAATAGAAAACTTGAGCTTGCTCATTAAACATCATAATAATTCCCGATCTAATGAATAGAAAATCGGATAATTTTCAAGAAACATTTACGTTAAACACCGGATTATTGTAACATTTTGAAATGTTTCGCGCCCCTCCTGACAAACCACTGGTTGAGAAGCGCTGATCTCCACCAGCGCTCAATTCTGTCAGCAATAAAAGAAGTCGGAATGCCAAACCACAGAACTAGGCAAACAACACACTTTGTAGCAGAAGCGCGGGCTGATGTTTCTCTGGAAGCAACTTCTGGCGCGTCGATCATCTTCATTCCTTGTTTCGTCCTCGTGCGACTGATAAGAATAAGTACTTTGGTTTCAGAATTATTGTCATAAACCTTTCGAGGGATCACAAAATTAATATAGGTGCTATTGACGTAAAACCTTACCGAGCTGCAACATAACAAAGTAACATTATTAACTCTCGATGAAAGATCAGCGACACCACAGACGGTGGCAACAACCGCGAATGTGCGAAGGCGTCACATGCACCAAACGACCGTTGAGGAAATAGCGTTCGGAGCCCGAAGCTACTTTGGTTACAACGGCGCTTTACAATCAGCGGAACACGACCGGACGCTAATCAACCACCTCCCCACAATTATTTTTCAAGTACACCAAGACGATAAAAGAACTAAAAACTGACAAAACAAAACTCAACATCGGTTGTTAGTGACTCATCCATCTCATCCGAGAAAAAATGATTTCGTGTTCACGAACTGTGACGAAACTAAACGTTAAAAACTGTGACAGAATCCGGCGAACTCGTCGAACACTGCATTTAACGCGTCACACAATTTAACAACTTTCCCCGATATCTCAGGCCATCGCTTCGAACCGAACGCATCGCTTGTGCGAGCGGAGATGCGACGGAAGGAGGAACTCCTGGATTTTTTCGCTGAGACATTTCGACCATTTGTGCCATAGTAGTATTGAAACTCGCTGTAACACTATTCATTTGTCTGTGTTTTCAGACATTGTGGCTGAATTGACTTTAATTTTTTCCGGCCAAATAAAAAAATTTCGGTCTGTGACCGAAAAACGACCCTAGGTAACGTCCATAGTAAGGGGGCTATAATTCACCTTCGTGGTCTCCCATACGTAGGCCAAAGACATGCTTGCTTCCAAAACCGAATGGTAACAAGACCTTGACCTTTGTAAGCGCGTTACGTTGTGCATTGATTTGGAACAGAAAGCTTCAATAAATCACAAATAAAAAATATTTTCAGTCTTGGCCAATGCAGTCACTCAGTGCAATTCGCCGAAAAGAAACAAAACTTTGAAAAGGCCTAAAATGAAATACATCAAATCAGAAGGCAGGATACGTGTGGCGCCGAGCTGCCTCACGAGGATACATTACGCGCCCTCTACCCCTCATTAAAAAATTAAGAACAGAGCGGACGTCACAGCGCCAAGACGAAATGCTGCGTATCCTAGGCAACCCACGCAATGCAATCCATGTCGCTCCTTTGTACGTCACAACTGCCGGGCGGAGCCTCCCTCGCCTCTCCTGGAACGTCGACTGCATTTTTTGAAACAAGCGTCCGAACGCGAGGTGGCGCCCTGGTGCAAGGAAACAAAAATAAAGTTCTACCAGCGTTTAACTTTTGCATTTGATTTGCCGCTTTGCACGGTGCAGTCGACGATACTCAATTTGTGGTGTACTAAGCGCTGCCCACACTCGGGATACAAGCCAAGCCACCAACACCCCTGGCATGATTCTGGTTCTATGCACGTGGCTAGGAGCTCATGTTTACGTTTAAAAACTGCGCGTCGAACAATGCACCGCCTCCTGCATATGTGACCACGGATCCGGAGTCGACTCCTGCAGGATCCTGCGTCTTTTGGGCCTGGGCCCGAAGTGAAAAATTTTTGAGAAGCCGGACCCGGAGTCATTTCTTTTTTTTCAGCAGTAGCAGGACTTTGCTTAACTGCACACATGTGATTTCGTGACAAATTTCAATCTGAAGCATTTGAAAGTATATAGCGCAAAAGAAGTATATCGCATGTTGCAGGAGATAGCAAGAACAAAGTGTGGAAAGACTTCACTTTGCTGTTTTTCGGTGATGCTGGTAGTGCAGGCAGGGCTGAATGTGTCAATGAATACACTGGATTTGCTTTGCGTATGATTCGTAAGACACTCAAAGGACGCTCTCGTCAGAACTAGCGAATTTCCTCTCGAACGTTAGCCAAGGTGCTCAATTCTCGTGTTAGTGCTTTACTGTATATCTGCGCTCTACCACGATCGTAACACGGTTGACCGAACACGATGACGTCATAAACTCACTGCTCAGAGGGGCCCCGCGGCCTAGGTCTTGAATTGGGCCCCGTGCTTGCTAGGGCCGGCCCTGCCGGCAACCACCCCCCCGAATGACCCATCCAAGAAGAGCCTGTGTCCGGCTTAACCTCCTCCGCACCAGTGTCGGACGTTCCCGCTCCTGCTTGTACAAATGGGGTATGGCCTCCTCTGAGGCCTGTGAGTGTGGCGCAGAAGAACTGTCGACCATGTTGTCTTCCAATGTCCAGTCCATCGACCTCCCTACGGACTGCATGGCCTGACGGTTCTAGACGATAAGACAATCGAATGGTTGCTCATCATCTGCCCAGAGATCTAGTGCCGCCAAGCAGTGGTTTGAACAACTCGCTCAAAAGAAGAAGGTTGTCCTCAGTACGCACACAGTGACAGAGGTTCTTCCTTTGTCTGCAACTCTGAAACAGTATTTATTACCACGAGGAATAGCTACCAGCCGGAGCAATCCCCCCAACACCCTCAAGGAAATTCCCAGTACGAACGCATCAACCAGACCGTGTGGCGTACAGTCAAACTGATGCTCCGTGACAGAAGCCTGTCTGAACAGGCATGGGAGACCGTCCTTCCGGAAGCTCTGCATTCCGCAAGATCATTGTTGTGTACGGCTACGAATGCGAAGCCGCACGAACGTTTTCTACTTTTCGATCAACGCTCCATGTTTCGGCGATCTCTGCTGAGTTGGCTGATCCAGTCAGGACCAGTCATGTTGAGAAAATATATTCGGAACAAAAGTGGACCTCTGGGGAAGAAGTTGAATTGTTCGAGGCCAATCCTACGCTTGCTTACGTTCGCTTCCCTGATGGGAAGGAGTCGAGCGTTTCGATTATGGATTTTTCTCTATGTCCGTCTTCTGATACATCCTCTTATCTAACAGTCGAGGTTCCTGCAGATATTGTCCCAGATCCTGGTAAAGAGCAGGTACTGACTGCTACGCCTGTGGAGAAGGAGCCTGGCTATGTACCGTCTGGCGTAGATCACGAGTCAGCGGGGGACAATCCTATGCCTCCGACGAGGTCTACACCAGGTAGATTGTGGTAATCATCAACGACGCTGCCGCTTCTCTTAATTGCTCGCGTTCGTGATTACGTAACTGCATTCTTGTTGTGTTCACGACTACCGTGCCTTGATGCGCGTCATTCCAGATTTCAAACTGATACTGGTCGCTTGTATGCAGCGAGCTTGCGCAGTGTTTGCTCAATTAGCCTGGCTCCAGGTATTAGTTGATTAAAGCCTATAGTGAATCAGGAAGTCTGATTTTAGTGCGTCACACTGTAGAAACTACGTTCCAAAATCGATTTGTCGGAACAACCACAGATATGTGGACGAACACAAAAATGATTCGTAGATGTCCACTAACGTGTAGCGTCATTTGAAAGCTGCAAACACGATATCAAATCTGGAAGCCATATAAAGGAAAACATAGTTACTTTGTTTTAAAAGCATATTGATAACTGTTTCGGATAATGGCAGTTACACAGTGTAAGTGGAAGCACTGTTGCTGTCATAATTTTTTTTCGAACGTTCACGCCTAAATAAGAAACTTCCAACAAGACTGAAATAGAGTAACGATACTTGCTGGAATTCAATTTCATTCTGTTACACAAAATATTGATGATGCTTTGAGAATTATTAAGAAGTAAATAGCGAAACAGGTATGTGCTGGAAGTTGATATGCTGATTGTCACTGATGTTATAAGATTTTCGGAACCGTTTGGAGAGATTACGAAAAAGCTTGAAGCAGATCTTTCATCTACACGCAAGTGTTTTTGGTTATGTAAAATTGAAACGTAGACGTCACATTTCAGCCTTTGATTCACCTGTATTGAGTTCCTAAAACAAAGTGGAATGGATTGTTTAAATGAGAAATGAAATTCATCATTCAGAATACCATTTGCTGACTTTGTTTCTGCAACCAAAATTTAAATCTATGAGAATACTATCATGGACAAACGCAAATAGGGTAAAATTCCATGATTTAGCAAAGATGTGTGGCTTTGATTTTATTGGCAACGAAGGAGGAAACCTAGCAAAAACCTGTTCTCACGATATTGATCATTCCTATTCACAGTCAAAACCATACAAAAAGTGAAAATTGTCCTTCCTTGAAAAACTTTCAGACTGGCAAACTGGTTCATATAAACAACTTCAGGAAGTAGATGAGGTTGAAGAATACTCGTACATCGTTCAAGTCAAGCATGTAATGAAAAACATGAATTTGATATTTGAGCCTGGATGCTGTGGTGCAGAAGTTTCCCAATTGGTTTAGCTTAGCTAATGGGATTCTTAGCGTTCCTTCTTTCAGTGTTAGTAGTGTAAGGGATTTCAGCACAGATGGAAATATCATCGGCAAAAGGTGTACAAGCTGTCTTCAGGTTCTGTAAACTCGTATGAAGAGGTTTTTGAAAACATTTGGATTGAACATACACTTTACAGTCAAGTACGCTATTTTCTTTCAAGACTATTTTCAAAAAACCATAGGAATTTTTCTCACTCTGCTAAAATTTTAAGTGTACTTCCTAATTATAAGTGTTAGGTGTATTTCCTAATTAAAGTGTATGTTACGACTTCTGAAATTTAAATTGCATTGGAAATTTTTCTCACTGGGCTTACATTTCAAGTACATTTCCACATTTCCAAGGAGGATCGCGCATTTTGTCGATGTGTTTACATTTACTTTGAGTGAATGTTCACAAATTTGACACTACGCTTCTTTTTGTTCTTTTTTGAGTTTTTCATATCCACCTTTGGAAGCCCTACAGCTTTATTCTTCAGTAATGTTTGAAACACAAAGCTGTTTTGGTAGTATCTATTGATTGATACACTGTTGTGAAATGCCAGCAAAATTAAATACATAAGAACGACCGCTCTGTGCAGTTATGACTATTGAGCTGTTTCATTGTTGGTTTTCAACATTCAACAAATGCAACAACGTGGCGCTGTATCCAAACATTTCTTTCCTCGTGTTTTCTTGACTTAATCGCATGACCATGTGTTTGAGGCAATACATCGAAAAAAATAAATATAATAAAAACAGCAATATTTGTAAAGCCACAACCGTGACCCACACCAAGCGAATCTATCGCAATTTATTGCGATAGATTCGTATCATTCAGCAATATTTGTATTTGAATAAGGACTGAAGATGTGTAACACACGAAACTAGTTTCCTTACGCAATAAATTGCTAGTTTCCTTACGCAATAGATTCTATTTGAATAAGGACTGAAGATGTGTAATACACGAAACTAGTTTCCTTACGCAATAAATTGCGATAGATTCGCTTGGTGTGGGTCACTGTTGTGGCTTTACAAATATTGCTGAATGATACGTACA
>Ga0210059_1003242_pt1 | contig 25924 bp, 7 predicted proteins | sample Ectturendosymbi2_FD_188042 | JGI IMG/M metagenome (GOLD analysis project Ga0210059, IMG submission 188042) | Ecteinascidia turbinata endosymbiont from Florida, USA - Sample 2 (SPAdes) (version 2) | ecosystem: Host-associated > Tunicates > Ascidians > Unclassified | place: Key West, Florida... | reverse complement strand
CTTTCTTTACTAGTTTTCAAGTGCCAACATTTCGCCTGTAAGATTTGTCTTACATTTACAGGACTGATGATGCGTTGGAAAACGCGAAACTAGTTTCCCCGTCAATAAACTGTTACTGATTTACTTGCCGCCATCTTTGGGAGAATTCAATTGCACAGCTTTAACAACGTATTGACCAGATTTTCGGAGACTAGCATATCAAATAAAAACCTAATCTTGATAAATAATGCGTTTGTTGTGTTTCAATTACTGTAGGTCATTTTATGTGAAGCTTGCATTCTTTGCCGTATTTGTATTGACACTGCAAATTGATTTTGCGGCTCGCTGGGATTTTTGTCTTTTGCAAATGACTCTTCTATTGAACACCTTTGCCAACCCTGTTTTTGCAGTGTAAGCTATACGCGGTTGCCTATTTAAACACGTTTTTTTAAAATGTGCTTAATTTTTAGCCCAGGAAGAGAGGAACTCTATTTAGAAGTAAAAGTTGCATCAACCACAATTTGTAAATGAGATGAAAAATTGGTAACACATTTTCATGTAACTGTAATTATATTTCCAACTGAGAATTTTTGTTTTTGTGCAACTGTAATGAAATTGAAAAACTTGAAGGAGTTTTTGTAATTGTAATTAAACTAAACTAATGTGATTGATCCAGCTTTGATGTTGATTGCTCAGTCAATCAATCATACCTTCAATTATTGCCGAGGACTTGTGTTCGACCCCAAAAGTCTTGAACTTTAACTATGGTATGGCGAGAATGCTTATGGCTCCAAGTTCAACATGCCCCTTATACTCGTCAGTTGGAAAGTCTAATGGAAAACAATTTTGAATGGGTAGGAAAGGGCTGAACCAATTGATTCTTCTATAGACTGTAGCATTGGTTGCAAACATGCTGGCCGGTCTAAAGTGCATAGAGGTTAACACTTGCACGCATTGTCAGCTGCATTTCAAAACAAGTGAACTTGGTTTTCTACTTACTGTTACTAGGACCTCATATGTAATGAGTGTCACACACTTCTTAACTTATCAGCCTTTGAAAGCAGAAGGAGTTTATACACATTCGGTGAAATTCCTTCCGAAACTTTTCAACAATATTCAGTAGAATCGCGGTGAAAACTATACCTGGGCAGTAACTAATGTCGGTATAATGACCTTGTTACTGATGTGAGCGGAATCGTCACTTGCGCATGCTGAACACAAAGTCAAGTTATGCTTTGGTAAAAAAACTTTTGAACTTTCGAAATTTATAGGAGGCAAATCCGTAGGAGGAAAACACTTCACTGAAGTTAAGCTGCACAAAGCTTATTAACACGTCGCATGCGATTAAAATGAAAAATCAATCAACCTGACTTTCCAATCCGATGAAACGTTCTGCTTCAGATAAAATTCCTGATGCCTAAATGAAGATGAAATTAATAATTCTTTTTGCTACAGCGCAAAGCAGCCTATATCCTTGAGTTAAAATTAAATTTTCGAGTACATTTTAGGAATTGTAATTTGTTGCAACTTGGCAAATGATTGGTTCTGCCTTACGGTAAAGATTTTATCCACTGAAACAAGAACACGCTTTGGTCAAATGTAGACATGTACAAAAATGCTTAAATGTTCTAAACTTGAACGCCAGATCAACAGGAATGCAGAAGCAAAATTTTCTGTTTACGTGTATATGTTTGTGCACAGGTTTCCAGGAGTAAATCAAACGGCCGCCGACCGCAATCCCGACGATAACCATCAGACCAGTCTGCGAGCAACTGCTTCAAGTGGTCTCAGCGTTATTCGAGAAGAAGCAACAGAAAGCTCCTTATCATCATTGGGCCAGCCCGGCAGTTCCGCCATCGCCAGTTCTGATTCAGACACCAATACTTGCGTTGAAACGGACAGCGCGCAGTTTAGCGACGGAGAAGCGTCAGATTTGTCTTCGGAGTCAGGGTGCTGCGAACCGTTTCCGCTCACTACGTCATCGTGCCGCTTTCTGTCGCCAGAAGAAGCAGAGCCGTTCTTAGAGTGCCAGGCCGTGAGCGAGCGTTTGAAGCAAAAGAACAGTTTCGTGATTTGCGACGCGCAAAAAGCACACGAAGCAGCCTACAAAGAATCGCTTTTAAGTTATGAAGAAATAGAGCAGGAACTGCTGCGGCTCGGCCTGTCCTCACCCTTGAGCGACGGAACTGACTCGGTAAGCAGTAAAAGGTCCAATCAGTCGTCGAAAAGTGTGAGAACAACCCTTCTTAGGACGGTGTCGTCCTTGATCAAGCACTTCGACAAGCGCAAGGGAGTTGCGAAAAAGAAGCTTGCAATGCGTCGAGCTGAAGACGCATCTAGGATAAGGACAAATGGCACGCAAACCAGCACCACTGAACCTGCGAGGAACTTTGATAACGAGACGATAATCGAAAACGATTGTGACGAAAGCGAGCCAACGCCGAAAGATGTTTTGAGGCCGCTGAGCGTCAACGGCTACGTATATGAGTTTTGCAATGGCGAAACCGCATCAACCGTGTCGTCATCTGTCGAAAATGATGACATAAAGGCACGAGAAGTGGCAGCAGATACCGGCTTTGAATCGGAAGGTTCAAACGAAGTTGATACGTCATCAAAGGCAGTTGTTGGCTGTGAAACAGCTGAATTGCCTGAAGCGGTGGAGACAGACGAGATAACGCACGATTCTAAAAGCGATTTTCTGTCCGGACAACCGTCACGCGACGACAGCGAAACAGTAGAAAGAACCGGATCGACCGAACAATCAACAACAAGCCTTGGGAGCGACTCGCAGTTTACAGTTAAGCAAAACAATGAGCTCTCGTCCGAATATCCCGAGTTGGTAGCAGAGACGCAAAATAAGCAGAACAAGACTTGCGGTCAGATTGATCCGTCAAAATTTCCAGAAATTTCAAACGGGTATTCCCAATCTCGTGACGATTACAAACTACTGGGAAAGCCTTTGTTGGCGAGTAGCACTAGCAGCTCAAGTTACCTTGCTGACAATGACATATGCATAACGTCAAGGCCAAGGTGCGCTCAGAATCAAGCAAGGCCCGACCAAACTGAGATTTATAACGTTCCAGTTCGGATACCACAGCAGCCTTTGTCTGGTGAAGCGCAGTCTTCTGTCCAGCCCCTCCCATTAACCCTACCATATAATCAGCCGTGTTACCCTCAACGACAGCCTATTCAAACCCAAGGTTACATTCCACCCAACCCTTTACCTCCACCTCTTCCTCGACCACCTTACGCAGGTGTTTACCCTTTTCCGCGGCCTGCTTTTCACCCTTACCCTGCGTTCAACCCCAACTACCCCAGAGCAGGAGAAACTCCTTTTACACGACCTTTTTATTATAGGCCTGCTGGACCTCCACAGCGGCTTCACCATCCGTACGTGGATCACAACATGGAAGCATACGGTTCTTTCGAAATATACGACAACTTGCCGCGTAGGCCACGTCAATTATACTACGAAGACTATGACGAAACGGATGGTTATAGCGACGATGACGAAAGTGACTACGACGAAGATTCTTACAGCGAGAACGACACTTACGGCGGACACTACCAGTCGTATTCCAACCCAAGGAGATCGGAATATTTTCATGACGCGCAGGACGCAATGCACCGAATGTACATTGCGAGGCCTCCGGGAGACCACCCCAGGTACGCAAAATATTATAGCGGGCCCTGGCAATCCAGGCCGGCGTACGGACCGGTGCCACGTTTTGTTGATCATCGTGGCGCTGGAAATTACTCGCCAAACTTTTGGCGAGCTCCTAATCTGCAAGAACCAATGCGACCGCCTTTCAATGGCGGTCTTCGACGAGCCGCGTCGTTCCGGCCTTCCACTTACGGGGAAGCGAGTGCAACGCGTTATACCGAGCCGACTTACGGCGATTGCTACCAGCGCTTCCCGCAAACAACCGCTCAGGACTTTTACTCGGACGATACCGGCAGGCCGGTGTCCTCTCGCCTGCTGCGAGCACACAGCTTCACGGCAGGACATGGAAAAGCTCCCATTTCTTCCGAGTATGGACGCACGTCCCCGACCGCGAGTGTCGGGAATTCGTTGAATCGACGACCAGCTCTTCCGCGAAGCACCGAGCGCCGGCCAGCGGCTCCCACCTACGGGGAGTTTTTGAAAGGTTTCGCCCGTGAGCTCAAGGAATCGAACCTGTGCCACAAAGGTCATCAGTTCCGATGCGAATTGATGGAAAAAATTCAGAAGTTGGTACCCATCGTTCATTGGGAGAGCGCTGCGCGGTGCTACGAACAAGCGTTGAAGAATTACGAGCAGGTGTCTCGAAGCATGCGTACACCGCAAGCGAAGGAGAATCTTTCGAAGAAAATTCTTCAGGAAATCGTAAGCGAAGCACTCGGAGAAAAGAGCAATTTGGTACGTGAACTGACAAACTTTCAACCTATTTGAAGTGGTTAAAATATTTTGTTTCTGTGTTGCGTTTCGAAAATAGCTTGTTGTTACGTCACACACACACACGCTCTTACACTCGAGCCAGACAAAGGGGTGGTGTTGAGCAGGACTGCTGGATCTCAGCGCTCAACGTACTGTGTTCATAAGATGCTGGAAATAGTTTTATCTTTCCGACTATAATGTTTTTGAGAAAAGACGTACCTACTCGTTCCACTCATCTTGACCTATTTTAACTTCGTATATCAAACTTCCTGTAACCCTATGGTAATCATCTTTAATACCGTATATTCGAAACAAATTCGTAATTATTTACTTTCCACCCTGTTTCAAATTTTTATTATAGGTCTACCAATATCAGAGAAACATTCTCGTCGACTACAGCGCCAAGGACGCTGTTGCTCTGATTTATGGCAGTTATTTAGTGGTTCGTTTTAGTTTGTGCTCTATCGTAAAGGTTATCTGTAGATGCGTTGTATCACTTTGATTTAATGCTTTTCGGACAGGTGATTTAGAACAATCCTATTTTTTCTAAATAACTTCTTCTGCATGCATAAGGTACCGATCTAAAAGTAAATACTGTATATTATAATGGCTAACTGGTGAAAAGTTAAAACATCTTGAATTTTTGTTACAATGAAATTCCAATCCATTTACTGGTACGAAAATATTAGCAAATATATTTTTGAAGACTTATGTAGACTTTAACACATCTGTTTTGCAACATATTTTTGTTTACCCATTGCTTTGTATTGGCCTTGTGGCTTGATTTTGCGTAACATGCAAAGAGTTGAGTTGATTTTATTTGGCGATAATTTGCATTTCAACAAGAAAACCTAATTAGTGCATGAACGCCAGGACATTGAAGGAACCGGAGGGTTATCGAGTCGATGCCCGTCGACTGTTGAATATGTTTTTTTTGTCTTATTTGTTACTGCCCAGGTGCAATAACAAAGATCCATGTGCTTACATTTGCTTTTAAAATTTTTTAAACTTTTTCTGACTTTCTAACTTGCTTCAAACTAAAGTTAACCTTTATCCAGATATCACCGGACATTTTACCCAGTTCTTGTTCAAGTTCAAATCTACGCTGACTCTGGTTGCTAGTGGCTAAGTCTAATAAGGTTTTTGGAAAAATGTAGTAGAAGCTATAATTTTGGAAAATTTGTAGAAGCTATACGTTTTTCAAAAGGTGTAGACAAATTTGTTCTAGAAGCTACAGTTTTGACAGATTTGCTCTCTTTGAGAGAAAAAATTCTCCCGACAGAAATATCAATGCCACAGTATGCTGCTGTTGCAGGGAGACGCTCTCGGGAAAAACGACTGGACGCGGAGACGCTGTGAAGAGGATGTTGCGCGTTTACTGTACGACTGCGATGTCGAATTCAGCTACGCCACCGGTGCTGTGCTGCTGTGCAAGTGGTGGAACGAAAGGGGGGTGTGCCCGAACGGGCCGCGCTGCGAATACCTGCATTATTGCTTGACTTGCGCCCAGCAGAGTGGAATAAGCGGAAAGCATCCGATGCTGGAATGCACACGGTGAAGTCTATTCCACGCATAGACTTTTCAGATGGCGACCATCCGCACATTTGCAACAGGGATTTGCGCAACACGTTTTCTAAACCTGCAGCTTTCACATCCGAATTTAGTGAGTTCTGAGGGACAACAGGATAAGCATCTGACGTCATCATCATGCTTGCAATGAAGCGGGTTAAGGGCACAGATTTTGAGCATCCGAATCCGAAAAATCCGGCGCAATCTTTTTCAATCTGTGATGTCATTTTAAAAAGTTTCCCAATGTTTTTTTTCAAGCTGACCTTATTTATTCCTTCGATCCGACGTTACGTCAGAATATCTGCTTTTACTGTGGTTTAAAAGGTGTGATGAAGAGGATTAGCACAACTCTTTTCACGTCCTTTTTAGCTTCGTCTTGTACAATTGGCATGAAATTAATGGAAATGCTCGTTTTACCATCATCTCTCCAGTGTGGGTAGAGCCTATTTTAGAGCGATTAGTTATAAACGTCATTTGTCGCCTACGCTGTTTACCTTAGCTCTATGTGTGTATTACGTGTTTCGTAGCAATCAACACACTACTGTAGTAGACACGTTACGGCAAAAAAGCACAACAAAGTCTTAAAGTTTGGAGTGTGCTATCTTGCAAACTTTAATGCAGAAGCTAATGTGTTTCCACTGTTTACCCAAATCGATAAATGTTTACGTAGATTGATTCAAATTGACGGTGTGAAAAAGGGAAACGTCTGCAGTTTAAATGCAATTAACTTTTGATGGAATAAGAGCAAACACGCCAATGCCATTGTTTTGTAGTCACAGCTAATCTGAAGATAGCTAGATAAAAGCAATCTTTGTTGTACGACAGTGCAATAATTGTGTACGATCTGTTACTTTTTTTCTTAAAAAGTCCTTTCTTACCGTTGCATTGTTCATGCATGCTTAAGCGTGTATTTTTGTGCATGCAGTATTTATGAACGGCGGAGGATTTTAACTTATTCCAAAGTGCGCGAAGACAGAAATTACAAGTTTATTCTGAATAAATATTATAATAAGTTCTGTTCTTTGTGCATATTTTTTCAAATCGCAAACTGGTTTTTACAGGTAGCCAAAAGTTGAAATACTTGGCCAAAAATCACTGACCGATGTTTGTTTACCTGATGTTCCATTTGCTGAACCTCTGCCCCCTCTGCTGTCTTTTCTCAAAAACTCAAAAGTGTTTGTCGTTTGGGAAAGAGACTTGGCTTTTCTTTAAGATCGCTCAGGTTGTTGTGGTTGTTTGTCTGTCTGGAATACGGCGATCTGCAATACGCATGAACTGGACAAAAAATTTAACTTCACTTTTGGATTTTCGCTTATCACAGAAAGTTAACTGAAGAAAGGGTGGTAAGGAAGTCAAACGTTTGTTCTGCATCACGTCATCGCTTAGTCTTGATAAAGTGGGCGACACTTGTGACTTGGTCAGCCGCACAACGTTCTCTTTGAGTGTTATGCGTTTGGCGGAACCAAGATCAACTTCATAAGCCTCAGGTGATTTCTACTGCTTTTCAACACCTGCGACAGCGCATTGTCATCAGCTAAGAGAGATTTCTCTCCGGTTGTTTCATTGAAAATACATTTTCACACAGTGAAACTTTCAAAATAGACCATTGTTCAGTTAAAAAGTTGATTTAGGGTTGAAAAGTCAGCAGTCAATCTTTTACATTCACCTGCGTTCTATAAACGCACTTGTGGGCTTGAACGGACGATCACACAAAAGGCGTGCTTATCTACCAAATCTGCAGGCTCATCAAAAACGACTGCTTTTTTGCTCAAAAACGACACTGGAAACCTGAAAAATAGTTCTTCATTTGATGTTCTCCGTTTTTTCAGTGTCGAAGTTTAAAATTTATGTTCTTGACATATCAATTCATTTCGCGACTAATGTGCATCTAAGTGTTGTTGCAGTAGATTTATTGAAAACAAGTGAATAAACTGTGACTAAACCAAATTCGTTTCGTTTGCCTTTAAATAAAAGAACATAAAACAAATCACTTTCATAAAGAAGTGTATTTTAGGAAAAAAACTCGTGCGCTGTGAATCAACAAAACCTTTTACCGTTCCACAACAAGTTTATGGCTATCAACAGCAGAAGGAGTGTAAAAATGCAGGCAGTGATTGGTGGAAATCTACTGCACAATCAAACTTTATAGAGCAGTGGTTCCAACAATGTTTGTAGTCACACACCTTTCCGGCGTTGCCTATAAAATATTCGCGTATCGCCTGCATTCATTAATACTGCAGAACTTACAAATTAATAAGAAACTGCAAGAATGTTTAGCGAATACGTTTGAAAAGGAGAGTATGAAAAGCCCAAAATCAAAACTTCAAAGCAGATAAACACAAGCGCAACACCACTTGAAATTAGTTGAATGAATTTATTTAACTTCATCATCTGGCCAATGAGAAGAATACCTTTGCTGACAGCGCATCGGAAATCATGCCCAGGTGCATCAAAATGGTTTCGGTTCTTCGACTTCATGGTTACTGTTTTATTTTTCGTTAATTTTTTGGTCATTGACTGAATTCTTTTTGAAATGCCCGAAAAAAATTCAGTCAATTCGGGCATGTTGCTTTTTTCAGTCATAAAAAGCTATGCTAAAACGACAAAGTGACAAACGTTTTCAGCTATTTCGGACGAACGACAGCAATATCTCAGCTTAAAGAAAAACCCAGCATGGTCTGGTCATAATAGCGGACGACATGTTTGCACTTCCATGGAGACGGAAAGATCGCAGTAACCATGGAGACGGAAAGATCGCAGTAACCAGGCTAACAGCGTGACGGGCTAAATTTCGTTTCGGCGACGCCGCGCTCAAAGTGTATCGGCAACATTTCTGATGTTGCTGCCTCGTTTGCTTGGATATCTTTTAGCTCCTCTTGTTTCCCGCTCCTCACAGGCAGATCCACCGGATCGACAAAGAACGGAGTGGTGGAGAAAATACTACCTTCACCGTCCGGAAAGTAATGCATCAAGTCAGTCGTGACGTGCACGGGTTGACAAGCAATTTATTTGGAAAATTCTTTTCTCAGGTTTGTTCTCAGTGGTAGTCGGTGGTTTGAACATTCAGTAGCTTTTGTTCTCAACATCTTCCACCAGAGGTCCCACTTTCGGCCAAACGCTCCACATTTCGCGATGAACTCTGCTACATTTCAGTTGACCCTTGGAAAAGCTCGTAATAAAAGACTTATTTACGTAATGAAGTACTCGACGGAAAGCGGATTATATTACGAGCATGTCATGAAAATGAGACGATAAGATCATGCAGCAGAGCGAATATTACAGTGAATGCAACAAAGTACAATTGATCAAATTACAAATTGCTCAAATTACACCCGTTCCTAAAATAACTACTCTCTTATCTCCTCGTGATTATAGACAAATATCCATACTTCCAACTCTCTCCAACGTTTTCTAAAAACTAATTTACAACAGATTTTACTCCTTTGTAACAAGTAATTGCATACTGTTTTCATTTTCCTATTTAAATTACTCAATAATTTATTACCGGGGGAAAAGCTAACAAAGCTATATTACTCCCTCTAATTAGATTGCATAATAAAACTGTAAGAATCATTAAATACGACAAAACTGAAACAACTATACTCTATTCTAAGCACAGAGATTGGAATATTCCAGACTTCTCATCAATGGCCAAACTCATGTACAGTACTCTTTTGATAATGGGGAAATACCTAAATATTTTGATAACTACTTTTCTGATATTTGATCAGGCCAAAAATATCAAACAAAACTTGCGTCTTTGCAAAAATATCATTTGCCCACAATGAAAACATCTATGGGTCAGCTCACTTTAAAATATATCGGTCCTGAAATATGGACTGATATTCTAATTCTCTCGCATTATTCATTTGGAAACAAATACAAATACTCCCTGCTATCTTGCCTAAATTCCTGTTGATTTTCGTTCCATGTTTGTCACTTTTCTGCAATATTGTTTTCAGTGTCCCTAATTTTCCTTAAATCTTTACCTCTGCAGTTGCTCAACCCACCCCTTGTACACAGGCATGCTTTCCCCTGTATTTGTTGTTGTTGTTTTGTTTACTTATTTTATCTGACGTGATTCGATGAATTTTGTTACTTTTCTTATAATACATGTGAAAAGTCTTCAATGAAAAATTGATTTATGCTAGCAACAGGTATGGCTGAGCAACTCACCCATATGGCTTTTGGCCAACCCTTTGCGATTCAAATATGTTAGAACACCTCAGTTTGCTTAATTCCTGCTCTTTTATGTTGTTCTTTATCCTCTTGTTGCATTCGTGGTATTTCGTGATTTGAGTCAGAAAAATGCATGAATGAACCACTACCATTACGAGTCTTAATGGTAACTTGAACCAATACTGCATAAATAAAACAGATTCGAAACAATACACAAAACAGACTGAGTGAAATTGTAATAGGCCAATAATGCGATGCTCCAATTTAATCCAAGTTTGACAGAGTTGGGTATAACCAGTGTGGGATTTTGACTTAACTTTTGTTGTGACGCTGACGTCAAGGTCATTTGCATCCATTTACTGGAAAAACTAAAATGAGTTACCACCTTATAAAGAAAATCACGGCCAATGAAAAAGATATCAACGACATATTGCAGACGTTTCGATAACTCCTGTTATCATCACCAGTGCATTGCAAATGGAACTGCAGTGATATTGGTGCAAGTTCTTATGGTCAGTCAGGAGAGAAACGCTGTGAAAAAGAGTTACCACCTGGAAGAAACTTCAAGTACCATTATTGGTACGCGTATCATAGTTTGGGAACCACTGATTTAGGGGATTCTGGTTGATAGAAACGATCTTTTAAGAGGACCGTAAAACATTTTCACCCCGCGTTGCTTAAGGGGGACCTCTACTGTACGCTTTTCCGGTTGTTTTATGAATTTTGAGACCAAAACTGCTGTCCATTCCTGACAAATCATTTGGGCAGCAAGCAAACATGAAATCAAAAGTTTGTCTGTGTGTCGGTTATATTTCTTTATTGCTGAAGGTTCAAACTGTTTTAACTAAACTTTTTCTGTTTGTGCCTATGCTCGTGCACTGTTGAATGAAAGCTTTTAGACATAGCTTTTGCTACTCCATAAAAGCGTTCCGATGAGGTCTGTGGAAATTTTGCCAAACTATTTTGTTCCAAGAAGCTTGGAAAAATACAATAGAAATTATTCATTGAAGGATCACTAGAAAACGGTTGTGGAAAAGAACTTTCTGTAGAAAGTTTGTGACGCGTTCTTGCTCTATTGTATCTTTAACTTCTCCCTGCTCAAATCCAAGTAAATTGCACTGCCTAAACTTGGGAGAATCTCCTATATCAGATCACAGCGTTGTTTGCAAAATTGACTAACAGGCTGAAGAACTTAACCTTATTTTTAGAGTTGTGTTGGTATCTAAAGATCAACATGTATTTGGCTGCAGGTTAAAGATATTGACAACCAGTGCATTGCGAAAAAAACAATTAAAGACAACCAAAGATATTTGGCATCACTAAGTCTGGAAACACTGTACCTATATAACTAATGGTTAAAACAAAATGAACCTGCAGTCAATGCACCAAAATTCTTTGAGGTTATCGAGTCGAAGCGTCCTAGCAGAATGTTTTTATTCAACACTTTTCTTTCAAAATGATTTGCAGGGGTTAACGTTTGACAGAGCTGGTGTCGTTTTGAGTATGCAAATACAGGTGAAATGTCAATTGTTGTTCAGACTTTAACAAGTTCAGTTGCTGCATTGCAATTAAAAGACGGTTACAGGCGAATGTGTTGTATAACAATGAGTGGATGTGTAGCATAATAATGATCAATCGCAAGCAGCTGTTATTTTTCTATGCTTGAAAAAAAGAAGTCTCTTGGTCTCCACATAAATCTCGGGGTCCCACGGCGTCAAACCTACGTTGGCTCAAGCGCTAACAACCTGCCTCGGAGCGGTTGTAGCGCTACAGGGCTGCGCTTAAAAACTGTGCACGCTTGTCTCTAGTCTGTTGAACTTGTGAGTGAGGCAGACTTAGCTTTATCTGCTGAATGCCAGCATCTATATTCAAACGGGCATAGAGTTAAAACTGATGGTACTATTGGTGCTTTTATCGCTAGGGGAAAGCGCAACGCTGTCTGCAGATGACTTAAGAAAAATTGTAGGGAAGCTTCATATAACGCAGCAAGAATGCTTGCGAACGGCGTTATTTTTCAAATAAATTGCCTGAGACCTAAATCGGGGTGTAATTCTGGTCATTGAATTTAACTCTTAAAAGTGAAACCAGAAGGTTTGGTGAAACAAGGGACGAATCGAACTTGTGGATTCAATACTTTCTGCTTGCGCTCTCAGGAAAAAAGTGCTCTGAAAAAGCTGCTTGAAGTTTCACCTGATGCCACCATATACGCAATGTGTAATGCATGGCCCAGTAAAGCTCTTGTGAACCACAGATCACGAGTTTTGTCACTTCTACCGTAAAACTCGGGATTATCGCAGAACGTATGACAAGAAATGCAGCTGATGAAAAATTTCCTTAATCTGGACGCATTCATGCTTTCTTCCAACCAACACAGCATAAACAAGTTTTGTTATCAACGTTTACTGGAAGGTATTGGCAATTGTTGAGCGCAGCATTATTTTATAAGAACATGTCAGGCTACAAATATACTTCACGATGGAGATAGATGGTCAGGACGAACCGAATGCGAAAAAGCAATAATAATTCACAGCTTGAATGCTAACCGCTATCTTCTGCAAATAATGTGTCGTAGTACCAGTGTCAGATTTAGATGGTGGGGCCCCATATGCGGATACAGAATCACTGAGTAGGGAATGATCGATGAAATCATTAGCATTTCCACGGATTCTGTAATTAATATTTATGACGTAGTCTTGTGACTTCACAATTGTTCACTCAAGTGTAACAAAATGTTATAATGCAACATTATATTTGACAATGATTAGCGATTTGTGAAACTTTTGCAAAACCGGTCACCAGAAGCATCTTCTTTTTTTTAAATTTTGTTTGAGAAAAATTTTGCAAATTTTTTTGGAAAATGTATCTGAGCGATCCAACATTTTCATCATTTCTGAACGCCAGTCCTCGCTCAGCAATAAATTTTACGACAGAAACCAAACATTGCAGGCAGAAGCGATTGTCACTATTGTTCGCATTGATTGACCTACCTGGCTAGCTCTGTATCAATTCTTCATAGCAGGAGCGGATCCAAGGGGGGACGGGACAATTGGGACGATCGCCCCCCCCCTGAAACGTAACTTTATTCATCATGATTTTGTACAATTCGGAAAACAGAATTCGCGATATAAGGCCATTTTCCCGTCCATTGTTTTGTCACAGCAGTGTTGTGAAATATACTTCATCTCTCTTACAGTAGTGAACCCGTGATGAGACTTCACTACCAAATATTACTGAAATCGCCCCCTCAGTCTTGTTGGCTGGATCCTCCCCTGCTTGACAGTGATTAAATTACATCTGCGACTAAACGTAATCGCGGGATCTGTATGTTCCATTGATTGCTCGCGGCTCCTCAGGCGCTCGAGAGCGTGCTTCCAGTTGCAAATTCCTTTTCTAATAAGGAAATGCGCACATTTAGTTCTACATGCGCACATCAGTCTACAAGTGAAACAATAAACACAAATTTGTGAAGGAGACAAGCAAAGCCAGCTTCTATCAACTACTTCGCCATTGTGGTTCTGGCGACGATGACGACTTGTGGTGCATTTCCGTGACGAATTTCTGTTTTTTCTGTGTTGTGGAACATCATGGTTTAAAAATGACGTTTCATCACAATATCAAGGAGAACCTGTTTGATTTTTTAGGCAATATTCCCGTATTTGTTCCGGTATATTGGCTGACTAGAGACTGAGTCTACACTCTAACGCCAAAGTCGTTGAGATATTCAAAAAAGATTTGCTCTGTTATCTGAGGAAAACAGACGCAAAATCTAACAGTAACCAGCACACACCTAAGCTAACGAGTTTTAAGTGGCATGACCTTGCATTCAGTAGATTCAGATACCTGACCGACTTTCAGGAAACCAATAAATGCAATAGTTATTTCGTCACTATATCAAATAATGTTCAAGTGAAATACTGCCGTCTGGCCGACCGATAATATCAATAGTGTCTACCAAGAAACTTTCCTTGGTAAAAATGACTACTTGACACACACATGTCGCACATACGGCTAAACGCATGAACATGGTAAGGGGGCCATTTTGGTGGGGGTCCTGGGCCCTAAGCCCGGAAACATTGCCTCTCCTCGAAAATCCGGTGCTGCGTCGAATACCTTTCAAATTTTTTGTCACAAAACTCCCTTTCAATGCAGTTTGTTGCTCTCAAACGTTTTTGTTCAAAGTATTTACGTTACTAGTTCATGAGGAAAAAGAAACATTAACTTCGTCCTACTTTGAAAATGCAACGTAATCTGAAAACGCGCTTAATTGTCCTAAGTCCGCAAAATAAAGACGTGATAACGTTTCGAACGGTGTCCGTTCAAAACAGGCCTGTTCATAACAGACCACGCACAGCAAGCCACTCGAAACAGACCACGCTCGTAACAGAACCGTTGATAACAGACCCGTTCATTACAGACCCTTTCATAACAGACCCGTTCATAACAGACCACGTTCACTATAGAAAACCTTCATGAAGGATCTGTTATGAACGGGTCTGCTATGAACATGGACTGTTTCGAACGTGGTCTGTTATGAACGTGGTCTGTTATTAACGTGGCCTGTTATGAATGTGGTCTGTTACGAGCGTGGTCTGTTTCGAATAGTTTGTTACGAGTGGTCTGTTATGGACAGGTCTGTTTTGAACGGGAACCGATCTGAAAACGAAGTGATCAGCTGAATTGGCGACTTACATTTCTTCATCCACATTTCAAAGTCGTGAAATCGTGTTTTTTTATGACTGGAACCACGTTTCAAGGTACGTTTACGTGCTAACAGCTTTGCATAACTTTAGCAGTGCCATTATCAGAACTGTATGAAACGGAAGAAGATCAGCACAACCGCATTTGTCACAAATTTATTACGCAGCAAATTTCAACAAATTACGCAGCAAATTTCATCTGCGACTTACCGTCTGAAACGGTTTCTGAAACACAATATAAACGAAAAAAAAAATTCTGTAATAACGCTGAACTGAGCGAACAGGCTTCATTTTCAGTTGACCTTTCGATAGTTTTTCTGACATTTCTGTTTCAGACTTTGTCTGAATAGTCGGAAATATCTAACTCCGAGCGTTGCTTTCATGCGTAGATTTTGAAATAATAGTATAATCTGTTATTTGAAAGAATTTAAAACAAACATTCACGTGCAGTTGCTTAATTTATGTAATTTAGTTTTAGCTTTTTCCTGTAAACATTTTTCATTAACACAGCTACCGTATTTCCTATGAAAGTTTGAAATAACCAAAGAGCAATTGAGTCTCAGATTAAAAGGTGGCCTTTTTCTCTAACAGCGAAGCGACGAAAGAATAAACATGACGTAAAGCAAACTAGAGAGGTTTTGTGTAATTTTGGCGGATGTGTCTGTTTTGGAAGAACGTTTCGTTGCACGTGTTGTATCAATCAGTTTATTAAGTCTTCAGATCAAGTTGATCGGAACACAATTGGCATGGAACTGGCCTCAAGGTAAAAGCAGATTTCGTGATAACACGTTCTTTCGAAGCGTTGCACAATAGATTCTTTCTCTAAAACAGTTTTACAATTTGTAGTTTGAAACCGTTTCTGTCACTATTTGGACAGATTCTTGCTAGACGTGTAGCTAAAACCGGCCGAGATCGAAATTGTGTTAGAGTTTTGGCGATGAATAGGATGATTTAGGATATTCTTGAAACCCGATCATTTTTTGTTGAAATTATTGCATAAAATCCTATGCTTGAGATAGGTTTTGTTTTTTTTTCAATCTCTGAAATAAAACACAGACTTCGGGCAATGTCTGCTTCAAGCAAATGGATTTTTAACCCGTTCACAGGAAAAATGCAACCAATGAAAATTCCAGACGTAATTCGGGTGAGTTCAGTTTTTTTCATCGTGCTGGGGCACTTCGAAACGATAACCGCAAGGTTTTTCGGTGTCCTGGCTGCAAGGTTTCATTTTTTTATGAATAAATACGACGCAAGTTCATTAAAATGCTTATTGACAAGTTGCTTCAATCTACGTCGCCAGTAGCTTTGTCTTGTACGTGTTGATGGCGTGTATAATTGCCTCGAGTATGTTGAATATTGCAGGTGTTTTATTTTGTAGTCTTTGCGTGCTAAGCCATGTCTTGTGGGCCTTGCGACTGAAATAAATAAACTATCAAAACTGTCACCTAACAGGGAAAAGCGCAGATTGCATCGCTTTGAACATAATACTAACTGCTTGAAGCCCGTGCTTTGTAGCAAAGAAATAGTGGTACTATCAGTGAATTACTTTTCGCTATTTCAGGTGACACAAGAATTAGAAGCGGATTCTGAAAAGGAGACTCATAGCTTTTCTGCTGCATTTTCTACTCTCCATCGGCCTCTGCATGGTGGTGCGATTGTTTTGTTCAAGCCTCCAATTGAGTCTTTTTCTAACGGCTGTTTTTGGAAGTTGGAGCAAATCTCCCTACCTCGTAAAGTTTTCGTACCCGACGATGGTCTTGTTGCGGTTGGTCGTATTGCCAAAGTTTTGGTAACTGAAAACGGCTACACGAAAGTGGCCGCCCCTTGGAGAGATGCCCGTTTAACAGTCGATGACATTTATAAACGATTATACATGAATCATACCCCGGATAGAGTGATCCAAAGGGCCCACGACTGCCGATTTCCCATGGAAGCAACTGAAGAACTTGTTGCCATTGCTTTCGTTCTTCGCTACAGCGAAGACGAACTTAAAGGCGCTCCACTGCAGTTGAACATCAATATTCGTGGCAATGAGTTGCCTGGAGCGTCGCGTGCTGGCATAGTGATAAATTTGAGAACTGGTAGGAAGGTGGTAACTGAAGCGTCTAATGAAAAAGTTGAGAAAAGTCTAGGCGGGTTGGCAGTACTTATGAATAATCCAGCTGAAATACAGATCCGTGAGATAGATGAGGAGTTCACGAAGTACTTGTTGCGGAGATTTGGAAACGGGTCTTTGCAGATGGTGATATACTGTGACGAAGGTCGTGCATGCGTATTTTGCAATGAGTACAATATCAAAAAACCATTCGGAAGTTCCTGCTGCATGCTTACGTAAATGCAACAAAGCTCTTTCAGTCTGCCAATCGCTTTTGTGCTGTTTGCTTTCGGTCTTGATGGTTTTATCTTCCCCGTGTTCGACGAAAACGCCGTCAGTTGCTTCTGTACCTTGTTTTTGCGCAATTTTAATTTCATAAGTTTGTTAGTTTAAGTAGTTGTAGCACTGCTATGCTCGTTCAGAAAGGGGCAGTTCTGTATGTATTACACGCCTGTAGGCATGTTTTAAGGATGGGGAAAAAATTCATTTTTTGGGGGTACATGTTTTTGGTTTTATTATATGCTTAACACATACTATTCTGGGCACAGCAATTTGTGTGGGAACGAACATTAAGGGGGACACTGCCCCCAAAGCCCCACCGTGTCTACGGGCCTGATGTATTGGTGTGGATAAAGCCAAATTAACCTAAGAAGCCTCAAAATCGATGTACTGTAGTCATGCAGCCCTTCTGTTTGTGAAACAACCCTGCGACGTTTTGAAGCAATTTCCTTCACAACGCGCCGACCGACGGCGCTGGAGAGTCAATGAAGACATAAAATGCGTGCTTTGAGTGCTTCTATGGAAAAATTGTTTGGGAGTTCGTCACGCATGACGAATGTGTGACATGTGAAAAAATTCCTCTATCGTGCAAAATTTTAATTGAACTTCAAGGTTGTTTTAATGGGTTGTCGCACATTGCGTGTGCTTTCGTTTGTGAAAGAGCCAAGTTTTGCGTTCGCACGTAAAATTAGGTTGCATAAAATTTTTGACGAAAGCAATATTCTTTTCCATTTATCAAATGACTGAGTTCCATAGCTAGCAAATCTTTACAGAACTTGAACACTGCGGTATTTTGGTAAGGTTTATTTTTTGTTACATTTTTTTAACAACCGAAATGTAAATAATTCCACCAGACCATCCGCCAATATTTTCTGTATTTATCTGTTACCAAGCGGTAATGTGTGCGGTTTGCATTTTATACAGAAAAACCTCCATTAACAACCACAAAATTTGCCTGTTCAACTTGCATACCAATTCAACCTAAAAGCAACAGAATCAGGCTCATTGGGGAGCTGAATTCCGCTTGTAACTTCAACGCGGCTAAGCTTTCAAGCCCAAACTACAGCAAATTTGGGCTGTTGAACTACCAAAACACAAAGGTAACAAAATAAACGTCCAAGAAAAGTAAAAAGCAAACTAGACATTGAAATAAAGTCACGTTTTGCATCAGATTCCTAAGGAAATCCTAGCAGCTTGTAATTCATATTAAACAGAACAACAACGTCAGGTTAGACATTTCAGCAAAGAGCGGTTTGCATTATCCCTACAACCAGCTCTTCCCTGAGCATGATGTCAGTTTTCATCAACTGAAGAACCACTGGTCTGGTAGGTCAATGAATGAAACGCCGTTGGATGTTGTGTAGCCCGGCCACAGAGTTTTTCTGCTGGTACATTACACACAGTAAGGCTTTTTCCAAGGCTCGGCTTTGGTGACCGCCAAGGAATTTCGAAAGACCGTAACTTATCAGGGCATAAGAGTTTGTGGTGGGATATTTTAGTTGAAATAACGCGCAAAGTAAAATGCATAACTGCGTGGCGGTGTTAATATATTCCTGCAAGCACATATCAGCTATACGCATCCTCTATTCTATTGCATTGTTAGTTTTGTTTGTTAAGTAACTGTACATCTGGTAATTTCGTTTGCTTAGTTGCTCCTTCTGTGGCTTTTTCCTTTACTAAAAGTGGGCAGCTTATAGTATTTTCAATTAGTGTAGATTCAGCTCCATTTGCTGTTTTTTTCACTCAGATCTGTTTTTTCAATTCCACTTGCGTGTTTAGGTTTAATTATGAAAAATTCTTTGAAATCTGCTTTTTTGATGATATAAATTCAGCAATAAGTAACTGCAATTAATCTAATAATTCAAATATATATTCAAGTTAATACAGTGTTCGCATACGCTCATCAGGTGAACGAAGCACGCATATTGGATGAAACAAACCATTTTCAAGCGGTTTCACACACTCATACCAGTATCAAGATGCCGTACGTTATATGTGATCTGGTGCAGTCAGCCATGCAGCTGCGTACGATTAGCCTAAGCCGCGCGTTTGCTTGACTAAATTACAAACAGTTACATAAACAATGGAAAGATTTGAATTTGGATAGACAATGTATTATCTTACTGTTTCAGACGCCAACAGGAGAGATTGATGAAACTAGTTTCTGTTTACATTTCTTGCTTACCGTTTGGAAGCAAACTGAAAAACGAATTCCAATAGGGCAGTGGTCTTCAACCTTCTTTGTTCGATTGTCCCTGCAGTAACTTTGCTTAAAAATTGCCCCCAATTTATGACTTTAGTTTTGGCTAAATATTATTTTAATTTGAAAATAATATAATGCTAATGAAATAAACGGCCAATCTAGTTACCAAAAAAACAACAAGCAAAACGATCGCAATTGTGTTTGTAAAAAAGTGTCATTCGTTTTCAAAAACAATTGATTCCAACCACTGCGTACCTTGTCCCTGGCTTTAAAATGTTTTTAAAGCAGGTTGCAAGTTGGTCAGTGTCGTATGGCGCTTCCACCCGTCTTGTTCATGTGAAGACGATTGCGGTATTGATTACGTATTTGCAGTATTTGGATGAAACCTTGCTCAGCAACATACGTCGTGGGAAACTCCATTAGTCATAAGAGCTTGACTTTTTCCCAAACTTCCGGAAAACGCTCACTGCACTTGATCCAAAAGGCCCACCACCAGTGTTAATAAAATAGGGCACGGTCTTCATCATCGCTTTGTAAGTCCATTAAAAGTTCCTGGATGTGGAATCGCATTTGCTTTTATTAGTAGTTAACTGACACAAATTTCACCCAGTCACTTTCTACGCAATCTAACTTTCGGCGTTCTTTGCAAGCATCAAACTACTGGTAGCGAAGACGATTTTATGGAATTCGCAGTTTAGTCAAAATGGGGGTGGTGGTTGGACATACTTGCTAGCCTAAGTTATCCCTTTCCTAGCCTATTGTTCTGGTATACTCTGTCATTAGTCAGATGAACATGGTACAGCCATATCCACAAGCACAGTAAAACTCTAGAACTGACTGAAAAACATGACACGCACGTTTTACAACCTACGGATGACTGTAATTAATTTTACTAACCGTCAATTCTTACGTAAATCGTATCGCAACATTTATTTTCCTCGTGTTTTTTCAATTGAAGACACTTCGTTCCACTGTTTTACTCAAGTTGCGAACCAAAGTTTATAAAACACATGGTGACGCACTGTGACGTGTTTTGCCTATGAAATCATGTTTTGGCAATGCCCTACCGAAGGCTGTATAAAGTTTTGTTTCAAGGAAATTTTGGTAATAAGACATGCAGTTGGAAGGATTTGTGACAGTTCACGGCAAAAATGATTAGGCTAATTTAATCCAACTCTTTAATTGCAGCGAAAGTCGATGTGACCATTCGGAGATAGCAATGCTATGATTGTTGGACAATTTTCAGTATCTTCAAAGAAACTGAAGTTTTTCCTCATCAAGAAATGGAGTTCGGCCGATTAAATATTATTCGATAGGTATATCAGCATTGGTCTCTTTCAGGTAAATGGTATAATGAAACGAACTAATGCATACTACAGTGTACGAGAAAAGTTAAAACTGCGCACGTGCTGATATGTATGCAGGCTTGCAAATGTTATTGCTTGATCTCCTTTGTTTGATGCAATTCATGCAACGATTGGGTCAGCGCACTACCAAAGTACTTATTGCAACAGTTTCTCCACTATTTTATCTTGTTTTAAACTTCAGGCTTAACAATATACCTGAACATTCATCAGAACCGCAGTGCTTGGCTCCCAACAAGAAACACTTTCTATGGCCTTGCAAGGCCATAACTATCCATGGATAGTTGGTGCTGTGAAGCAATGGATAGCGTTGGTTCGACTCTTACATTACCAGTCCTATATCCTGTGCTTTGTAACCTCTGCTACGAACCATGGAGTCAGATGTGCCTGAAATAATTTGGTTCCGTGATGGCAAATATTGTTTTCATTTTTGGAATCCATTAAAAATTTTAGTACTTTCTAATCCGCACAAATTGCCCACTGGATACTGAAATCGACCCCAAATCTGGTAAATCACTAAATCGCCCCCTAACCCAAATCACCACCGTTTAATACCATTGCATTAGAGGAAGGACGAAGTTCTTGCCAGCTTAGGACTTTTTTATCCCTAAGTTATGAAAAAAATGATATGTATGCCTATATATACTTCTCCAAAAACTATGTATAGGAAATATGATATGTACTGTTAGTGAATGGTCAGTTTTATCAGTTGGTTGATGCAATGATTCTGTCAGCCGCTATTGCATTAAGTTTACAGCATTTGCTAGCGTAGTTCACAGTCATTAACAGCATTTGCTTACAGCATTTGCTAGCGCAATTCACGCTATTGCTTCAGATTTGAGAAAACGTATCTTTTGAATCAACTGTAAAATCGTCGTAAGTCAACGGCCATGCGAGATGGACATGACAACCAGGCAGTGGCGTAGCGAGAATGGGTGTCGCCCGTGGCCGACTATAAAAGTGCCGTCCTTTCTGTCTCTAAAATCTGCTTACAACAATTTAAAATAGAAGGTCATGCTTTATGCTTATTAAAGATGTAAGGAATAATAAACATCTTGAAGATCAGAATCATACACTTACGAACTGAAATGGATCTCGTTTGTCATTCTCGACCACGGGTCGTGCTTTTTCTGCCTGTTCGCCACTTTCTCATCGTTGCTGCACTTTCTTTTTTTCTGCATCCTTTACATGTGCATGTATAGACCCGGCATATTACATGTGCATGTATAGACCCGGCATATTACATGTGCATGTATAGACACGGCATATTACATGTGCATGTATAGACCCGGCATGTTTCGTTAAATTTCTTTTCCCGATGTCTATCAGTTTTGGCCTACATCAGGTCTGCGGTAACACGTTTCAGTCTGCGGTAACACGTTTCAGTCTTTCAGTCTGCGGTAACACGCAACGCTTAGAGTTAATTGTTTGCTCGTTCCAAGGAATCAAACAAAAAATTAAGAGAAGTGATGGATGTGTAGCTACTTTGCAGATCTAAAATTTTATGTACTGTATGTTATCAATTCGTGTAGCATCCCCGTTTTTTACTAAAAGAAAGTATATATACGACATATGTTAGGCTTTTCCTACCATAACCTAATTATTAGTTTTTGGCCCATTTACAATGCTCCTTGAAATTTGCATGCAAATTCATTCCGTTGTATTTGCATTAAAGTCGACAAATTAACAAGCAAACAGTATGCGACAACAATCAACCCCTTTCCGCAGGTAATAAAGATTTCGTAAAATATCAAGCTCAAGGGGGGTTTAACCCCAAACCTCTTTGGATACGCACTTGATCTAGGGACAAAATCCCTAAAAGTGATTGCACTGGTCTTCACGGCCTTCGGTAGAGCATTGCCAAACCATTGTTTCTTAGGCAAATACGATAGGTCTTTATCACGTGTTTTATAATATGTGGTTAGTACCTTGAGTAAAACAACGTAGGGCTACTGAAGGGTGCTCTGTTGTAGGAACTTTGTGCAGACAACAAAGCTGGAACGAAAACGTATTAAGTGAAGACTTACACAAAACCATAGACCATACATGCGAAATAATTAATATGGAACAAGGCAAAGCTAATACATTACAAGAGAAAAAATGGACAAAGCTACCAACCACAGGACTGATTGTATCAGAGAAGTATGTTCTAGAAAAAAACACAGAAGGCATACAGCTAGCAATTAGCACGAGGTAACAAGAACGTGCTGAATTGCAAGACTCAAAATAACTTGTATGCAAATTACAGCACTGAAGAAAGTTCGCAAACAGGTTTAGCTGCATGAGCTAACCAATTTGAAGACAGACTTTTGCATACTGTAGAAGTCACATGTCATGGAAATATACAAAGAGAGAGGCAAGAAATAAAGCTGCAGACACGTCAGCGTGAGGCATAAGACAAGGCACGAATTCGTCATGGGACCGACTTCCCTAAAATGCATATATGGTTCTACAGTGTGCAATGAGGTTCGCGGTAGAACATTCTGGAACATTGGGTATGAAGAACGAACCAAGAAATTACTCATTTTCGTAGAGCGATGCAAAGAAGAAACAATTACTCCCACTATAAGTATAGCTGAAAAACGCCCAAGATTCAGAATCGGTGTAGCTGATTCAGTGACTGTTGTAGCAGACTCAAAGAAATGGAAACGATTGTTGTCGTTCCTAAAGAAACTGAGATTATCGTAGTAATCCCAAAGAACGTTTTTAGTTGTCAGAATAACGCTGGAGAGACAAACGTTTGTTCTGATGGTATACAGATGAATATTTGGTCCACAAAATGAGATTGTAATGAACGACAAGGTACGAAACCTTATATTGAAGCTTTTTAATAATATTAGAAGTATTTTATTTGTACCGTGATTTTATGTAATTGAAATTCGACGTATAACTTTACGGATGAAATGCTTAAAGTTCTGCATTAAAACTACATTAAAATAAATATTTACGTGTTGACTTTAGATACAAATTAGGGCAGGTTAAGCAAACTTAGCTTTTGTGACAACTTAGCCTTGGTGCATGTAAACGAACTCACTAAAAAAATACTGCACCTAAAACCTTATTTGTTTCTGGTCGTATACATCCTTTAACAACAGTAAATGGCCAGAACATAATATAATAGTTGTAAGAATACTGGAAATATGACTGTTGTGAGATGATTTACATAGCAATTAATGGCTAGTAAAACTATGTAGCAGACACATTGTAATGGTCTGTACATGCTGAATGTTGATCTGATTAAAAGGAATCAAAGTCCAAACATCAAGCAAGAAGGACTAAAGCTACTGATTTCCAGTCCAAAGGCTGTGATCAGTCAAGCATAAAAAACGTGATGAACAAAGAGTTGAACATTCTGACAAAGACGAGGAACATTCAAATAATGACATCATGACAAAATCTCATAATCTAAATGCGGACAAATTATGCCAACAAAAGACTGATATATGAAGTCAGCGAACAAAGAATCAATGACGTTATGGTCAAAGACCGAAAAAGCAGTCAAAAGAATGATATCTTGGAAAAATACTGAAAATCAACCATCGATGATGTAATTAAGAATCATGAACAAAAGTACGATTACTTTTATGATGTAATGTTTTAGGAGAAACCGATAAATGATTAATTAGGAACTTTCCAGAAAGATTGGATATAAAAGGACTGATTTTGGCAACCCAGTTCAGTTTACTTTTCAACTTTGAATCGAGAACTCCTTCCTTGGTCTACGCCATCGTTGAATGGTTTAGCCATTGAAGTAAATCCGAGACTCTAGCTCGTGAAGCTTTACCACGAGTGTCATTGTTAACCTAGTGCACGACCATGCCTAGCACTGTCAATGGATTGAGTTCTCAGACTAGCTCAATCTTGAGTCCCATTGTTAACCTAGTGCACGACCATGCCTAGCACTGTCAGTGGTTCAAGAATTGTCCTTTAGTCGGCACTAGTGGCTTTGTCCGAGTGAATTTATGACACTCTGGCCCATAAATTTGGCTTGTCCAAATTAGACGCTGCCACATGGACTGATATTGTCAAAAGGCGATTTATTGCCTTGCTCAGTCCTAAGTGGATCGTTGTCCCCAGTTTCGGCTAAAAACCCTTTGTCAGAGCGAATCTCTGTCACATAGTTCGACTAAAATAACTTTGTCATAACGAACATTGGGACTTTAGTAGCAAACCCCTGTCACTATATATGACAAGTTTAAAACAAGTTAAACACTGTTAGCACAAAGACATCTCTATGTGACAAAACTCACGGAAACCAAAACTAAGAACCTTTTTCTTGATTTCGAGAAACCCTGTCACGATTTAGCCGTGTGCTAAAACATGTACACTAAACAGGATACGTCCTTTCTTAGATTAATGTCTGAACGAAAAGACTCTGAGTAAAAGTCAGATAACATGTAAACTTGATGTCTGTAAGTTCGGTCAACCATTGAAATAACTGTGTCTGTTTTTCTGATTCGAGAGTGCCCTCAAGTTGATTTCTACTATAAACAATTGGTGAGTTCCAATATATTTTTGTGTGCATATTCCGTGAAATAAAATACCAATGAAATAAAACTTATTAGTCTGTTTCAAATGACATATTTTAGCCAGGCAGATAGAAACCTTAGGGAGGTCAAGCGAACATTTGATTCGTGAATACCGTCCTTGTTACATCTAAAAATCGAACCCATGCATAGTTTTTATAGGTGTAGCTAAATGCGGCTATCTAGGTCTTATATTGCCTAGAGACCCGTCTACATTAGATACGTCAAAATCGACAGCAATAACGAGGTACAAATACAGGAATCCTTTCTGAATTTCTTTCCACTGCACGGAAAAAATGCAGACGAAATTACTAAGTCAATTCTCAATGAGCTTCAGCAAAATGGCTTAGACATAATGATGTGTAGAGGCCAAGCATACGACAATGCTTCCACCATGGCAGAAGTCCGTACTGGAGTACAATGCAGAATAAAAGATATTAATTCTAAGGCCTTGTTTATCCCATGTGGAAACCACTCACTTAACCTTGCAGGAGTTCACGCAGTGGGATCGTCGGAAGTTTCTGAAACATTTTTTGCTGTTGTGGAAAGGATTTATTCCTTCTTTTCTGCTTCTACTCACAGATGGGAGGTATTGCTTAAGTATGTGCCAAATGTG
>Ga0210059_1003240_pt1 | contig 25938 bp, 14 predicted proteins | sample Ectturendosymbi2_FD_188042 | JGI IMG/M metagenome (GOLD analysis project Ga0210059, IMG submission 188042) | Ecteinascidia turbinata endosymbiont from Florida, USA - Sample 2 (SPAdes) (version 2) | ecosystem: Host-associated > Tunicates > Ascidians > Unclassified | place: Key West, Florida... | reverse complement strand
TAATGCAATCTTTTTACATTAACTGTTAGAGGTTTACTTAGTGAGGGAAACCATGAACCATTAGGAAAATGTTTCAGGCGTTTCATGCACGATTCTTGCTTGTGCAGAAAACAAAGTCCAATGTCACCAGTTATGCCAATATTTTGATGCAAAGGTAAAATATCATGTTTATCTGCTTGGTTTAGAGTTACAAGGTAGCAAATTGGACACATTCAACAACTACTTTCAGCTGCAAAAATAGCTACTGAAACATCAAGGCTTTTGTTTGAATCGATTTTGGCGACACTAAGAAATATATAAAAGCTTACGTAGTTAGACGACCAAGTATGGAATAAATCAGGACACGACATTTTCGGATTTGCAGCGAAACTTTGCGCATTCGCTCCTCCCACTCACATTGCAGATGAGGTTATTTCCACCCACTCTTGGATTTCTGCACCACTGACTCTTGTGAAGCATGCAAACAAGGCAGAATGACTTGTTCAGCGCATGCTTAAACTGTTGAGCACCTGCTTGAACTCTTCGTTGGGTCTGCTGTAATTTATGGCCATGCTTTAAGCTATAACAAAGAAATTCATTCAGTTGTGTGCATTGGAGCAACGGAAAATGAAGACAGGTTGCTTATTATCTGCATGAGTATGTTGCAGTATCATTTGTTTCATCTAGGTAGAAGGAAGTAATTGTCTTGAATGTTTTCAAAAATTGATTGAAAAAAATTTCAAAAAAATCTGCACAAAAAGATGGAAGAGTGAAAATGCATATTATTATTTAAAATGCATATTATTTTTTCAAACAAATCCTTTTTGCTTTAATTTGGCATCTTTTACATTGTGCGCTTTAATATAGATTTTTCCATTTATAAACATATAATTATAGTTTGAACTTGTTAGCATCACTTCGAAGTTCTAAATCACTGTGTCAGTTTCGAACTTAATAACATTTCGTCCACATCTGCATCGCCAACTCCATGTGCCAGTGTTTAAATTGAAACTGAAAAGTACCGCAAAAAATTGAGTATGTTCAGTGAGAACATTGGTGATGAAATCACAAACGCGATTAATCCAGACAAAATACTTCCTTTTATCTGAATACAATCGCACGGAAAACTAGACCACTCCGGATTTTTCACTCCAAATTGATTTAGACTCGTCATGACTCCTTTGTTTTATGTCATTTCCGTTTAATGTTCTAGGTATGTAGTTATTTTTAACTATCAAACACATGGAACACCACAAGGTTTCAAAAAATATGAACATTTTACTTCTTTCAATGATTGCTATGATTTCCTCTTTTTCTACCATAGGTGCCATTCTGCGAGGCATTCTGTCTATAAGATTCCAGCAGTAATCTGAAGTAAATGGTTGATTCTACACAGTTTTTATTCTTTCTTCTGTAATTCCATGCTGATGGGATGCTGAACGGGTGTTCGATTTTCATCACTTCTTACCAATTTTCTATCGTGTTCAAATCGGGACTGCTTCCTGGCCTATCCAGGACATAAACATTTTTCTCCTGAAGAAAATATTTAACTCGTTTTGACCTATGGCTTCAAGCGCCGTTGCGCATGAACACATTGCAATCATGTTACGCCATCCAAATATCTGACTTGTCTTTGAAAAGATCTAGATGTTCGGTCCCATTCGTGGTGGTACTTGTCTCGAGGAAATGCAGATTACATACCACCTGTACCATTTGAAGACATTACTCCCCAGACCATAATGCTAAGGGGGTGTTTCCCGGTCTGGACCATGTAACGATCTTCATATCTGGCACCACCTGGTCTTCATACGAACGCTTGCGAGGTGTGAACCGTTGCACAGTTGAGTTGACTCGTCGGAAAATAAAACTTTTTTCCACTTTTCAATGATCCAATCGAGGCGAGTTTTGCTAAGGCACACCTTTGGTTTTCATGAATAGTGTAAGCCAAGGTTTTCTGGCATGATCATAGACTCTGATCCAAGTTCATAACTCAAACGACTTTTTGTGGGTGATTTAGGCTACTGGCAATTGTTCATGTGAACAAAGCTAGGGGAATCTTTTTGTTGAGAAGTTTTGAGTAAGCGCTCTACCATCATATTTATCATGTGATCATCCCTTGATCAGTAGCCTTGGTTTACAAGCCCTGTGCAAGTTCTGAAAACTAACATAATTCTTGATTCTTTCCAGATGAACTGCAGTTTTGCTGAAACGTTTGACAATTTTTCGCATATCTGCCTTTCTCATTACCCCTCTTCATGAAATGTAACAAAACTGTGTGATTACTTCTTTTGTTGGAGTTTTCAGAAGAAAAACTTGCGAATATTTTGAACATTATTGTTTCCAATAGATAGCTTATGCTGAAAGGTTGCAACAGAAACTTTTGCTGTATAAAAATGTTCTTGCTACACGAAATGCAATGTGACACAGAGTTTGGAACAATTTTAAAAACTCATTGCAAAATGTTACTTTTAGGCAGATGGTCTCAAACCTCTGAGAACGACATTTTTGTAATGCTTCAGCAAGATCCAAGACTGGTCTACTCCATGATGTCTTCATTTCTGATTTTCTCCTTTACAAAATTCAAAAGACAATTCAGTGGCAGTGCAAGTGAAAAATGCACGTTCAGTTCAGAACCGTCGCCAGAAAGTCTTCACCAGGGGGGCTTTACGTTTATGCAAGGGGCTTGACAATGTGAGGTGTTGATAAAATATACAAACTCCAGTGATTTATGGTGCTTCATATTTAAATTTAAGAGGGCTTGGAACTTACTTTGGGGGGGCTGAGCCCCTTAAAGCCCCCCATGGTTACGGGACGGGCTGAGTGTTCTTTCTAGCGCACGTTTCTGGCCATTTTTCAGAGCTATGGGAGAAAGTATTAAATGATCAAGTTTTGTAGACGTTGCCTTTGTCGGCATTGAAAGGTTTGGAATGAAACGTGCTCCGGAACCGGGTCGACTGAAAACATACGCTGCTTTTGGACTGAGACGTTACACATTACAGTTGCTTACCAATTGCTTTCCCAAACATGGACTGAATTTTATTCTTGAAAGAGCAGCTACTGTATTTGAGATACATAAACGGATCACTGCAGTATTCGTGGATTTTTTTTAAATGAAACGAAGGTGTTCACCACGTACCAGGCGTGATATTTCCGATGGAGTGCAAATCGAACATAATCAAACTGATGTGAGTTTTTGGAGTCGAAATACCGGTATTTAAAAATTATGATCGAAGAATTTGATAATATTTACGGTAGGAGAAAAGGAATGAAACTTTTGTGATCTGAAAGCTGAAAGCAGATTGTTTAAATCTCACAGGCAAGTAATAAACGGGATTTACGTTATAAAATGCGATTTTTAATTCCGAGGCCATCACCAGTAAATTAATTTTATTTTTTTAAATTTGTAGAGGAAAGATTTTGATTAAATATTGTATTTTAATGTTCCAGAGATCATCTTTAACATTTTCCCTTTACAGGATAAACCACGTTGAGCAAAATGTAGTGAAAATTTGGGGATGCTATTTGAAGAATCCTGGAGATATTTTGTTGTCTTAAGCAAACTTGTCTGCACTAGGGCTCTTTTTTATAGTTTGCAAATATTTTAATTTCTCGATACACATATTGCAAAATTTTACATCTGAAAAATCAAATCATGGCATGTGAGATACGGGTGAAATTTTTAATGAATTGTGCAAAATAATAAAACAGAGCATTGATTATGCAAACCAAATAAATTCATTGCGATCACCTTTGCAAGACAAATGAACGCATATCTGTGACAAGACAAATGCAAGCTTTATCCGCCGTTGTCTCAAACTAGAAGGAAATGCAGTACACTTGAATAGATGAAATCACAAAATGTGTTAAATGCTGATCCATAGAGTATTTCGTACAAACACTGGTTCCACAATCTGCGAGCGCTTCATGCCCATCTGGCACAAGAAAAGTTGTTGTCAAGTATCGCTCAGTTGCCTTCAAATATCGCAAACCGTGGAGAAATGTATTTTGTGTCCTACTTTAAATTGAAAATTGGATTAACATTCGCTTGAGATTTGCTGAGGGGGTTTTCCCGTTTTCCAGGTCACAGCTACATCAACTAAGATCAGTAGGGAGAAATGAGACCCAGCAACGTCATGGGAGAAATGAGACCCAGCAGATAAAAACAACGGCGCTATTGTGTAGATAGCCGTTTCGTTTCATGATATTTCACTTGGTTTGTTATCATGTAAGGGCTCAAGACTCTAATGCAGTGATTGGATTAGAGGGGGCTCAAGACTAAAGCAGTGATTGCCAAAGTGGAGATCAGCAAACCCAGTGGAATTGTGCGACAATGAATCGCGTTCTCTTGCAACAAAATTGCCAACCGCTATGCACTGAAGGTAAAACCTTATCACTTTGAAGATTAGGGCGACGAAGCAACTGCTCATCTTTCACTTCACCAAAACCACTAAGCGTGAAGATGATGATTGTCGGAATTATGCAGCAGATATCTTGAAGCGTAGGCTTAACTTATTTTCCCCTTTTTTTGTGAGCACCGTGTTCAAAATGGCGTTTGTCACATCACACTGCACTTTCTTAGTTTTTATCTGTGGCATAACTGCACGTAGAACTTCTCAGTGCTTGGGCGTATCGTGTTTTTTGTTCTAGGCCAATGGGGTTGCAATGAAACCCAGTGCAATTATAAGCTAATATAAAAGTGCAACAATGAGTTCACCGTTTGGAAAATGTAGGGAGTATAGGAGAAGTTACAGCCAACGTGGATTTATTCCATTCCCAATTTCTGAGTGGCTGTCGAAATGTTTGCTATGTAATAATGAAGTGATTTGTACTGAAGTGATAATAATTTAAGCTCTGATGAAGTGACAAGCCTGTCAGATTTTCTGAGCTTTAGGAATATTCATACTGACAAGCAGGCAAAAATTCAACGTTTTCCCAATCACTTTGGAACAATTCCAAAAACGAAAGACCGTTGGTGCGGTGCTTGCAAACTTACCCCAGAAATATAATAATTTTGATTACTTGCGCCCTTCAATCTGTCGATCTTGACCTGGCAAATAAGTTATTATTACAAGAAACAATATCACATAGCGTTAAGATGTATTTGCCAAAATGTATGAACTGACCTTATCCCTTCAAGGCAATGGAGTATGTTTGATTAATGTGATAACGAAATTGCCTGGGTTCAAAACAAAGTTCGTGTTGCATCAGCGAAAATTTAGCTAAACATAATTTTTTCCAATTCGCAACTTTGCAAAAACTTGACACCAGTAACAGTGGCCATTCGGGATATATATCCGAAAAAAGAAGAGTTTGAGGAATTGCAAGAAGACAAGAAAATTCGATTCCAGATTCTATTTCAATTGGAAATACCTTACTAGGTAATGGAGCCATTCAGTGACATTTTCGAATGTAGAATTGTTGCGGGGGTTTTGTGGCATTGCAAAGCAGTTTCCAACTGAAACCGAAAGTCTGTCTACAGAATCATGTAAAAGATTGTGGGATCGGGTCAAAATTTTTATATATTTTTTTTCCAGATCCCACGTTTTGGAGTGTGTGTCAAGTGCCGTGACAGAGCTTCCAGACGGCAAAGGAAACCGTCTTTACATATTCAGACGGGACATTCAAGACTGTTTCTGTCCAGATATGACTAAAAATGAAACCCGATATCAAAGGGTTGTAGTTATACCGGTCTGTGCGTTCTTTCAATGTATTTTCGTTTTGAGAGTTGGCATCATGAAATAAGTTTTACGTTCATGGATTGAAGAAGCGTTCGACAGAAAATGAGGGGTCCATTGGGGCACTATCGCAGAAGAGTTTGAAAACTCTGGTCCAAACTCTTGTTTTTCGACTGTGATACGCCAGTCACAATAACGTGATTTGTGTAACGAAACTCTTTTTTGCCAAACCTCCCAAACAACTTGTAAAATGTAGAGTTTTATAGTGGACCCTTTGTGAAAAGTTACGTTCTTTGAACTGATGCCTTTGCGATGCGCACTCAAGCGTAGCCAGTACAGGAAGGAAAAACTAACCTTAGTAAAGATAAAGATTTTGTTTTCACGAATAAAAGATTTAGAAGATACATATTTCGTTTCACCTTTTGCTTTCAAGAAATATCATGCTTCAAAGATACATATTTCATTGGTATTTTGTTGCTGTGTTAATCACAAATAATCTAAATGCCCTCTGAACCTGAAGCTTGCATTGAGCAAGTCGTTTTAGATTTTTTCATCATCGAACATCATAAAAGTTTTTCAATTTCAAAATTTTAACAGCATCGACACGAACGCACATTCTGAAAAAAATCTTGCTTTCGAAAAGCTGAATAACTCAAAGCATAACTTGTCCACCACATCCTGGACTATCTAAGCAATTAGGAAGCCTGGCCACCTATCCCTCTTTAGCAAAACATCTCTTTGACCGTCACCAGTGGCATATGTATGTCATGCGTAGATGAGATTCTTCTGATGTTTGTCGAGCGATGTAAGAACCTGTCAACCGTTGCTCGGCTATCCCCATTCAGTTTCGGCCCACGGATGAACGTTCAGACAATCCGTTGCACACAAAAATAAGCAAAATCATCTTCACCATTAAAGCGTGAAGTTACACACTAACTTGAAACTGGCGCTTCAAACAAACTTACACATTTGAAATAATTTGTACCTTAATGCTCGTTGGGCAAACTTTCCAAAAATTAGTAACGTGATACAAGGAACGTAATATCGATCAACGGTCAAAGGTATGTAAGCATTAACTATCCAAAACTGCGAGCTGGATTAATTTCAAGCAACTAGAACTATCGGGAAGCATCGTCAGACAAAGAGAAATTTGTCCTACTTGATCTCTGCTTTTACCCAATCACCCCACGTGGATAGTTCATTTGTTTCGTTGCTGGTCTGTAATACGTAACTCCGCTCTTGCTTATAGAAATGAAGTATGGCCCCTTCTACGGCTTGCGAGCGTACCGCAGAAAAACAGACCACTGACTATGTTGTCCTTCACTGTCCAATCCATCGACCTCCACATAGAGTGCATGTTCTAACGATTCTGGAAAACGAGACATTCGAATGGCTGCTCAGTACCTGCCCAGAGATCTAGTGAGTCTTAGCAGTGGATTGAAAGAACTGCACAAACTATGAAGGACACGTGATGACCTTCGAGAAATATAATTGAAATACGTTGAAACGGTACCTGCAATTCGCGTTGTCACTTGTTTAATATATTATATTGATGCAATCTCTCCGGTGGCGTTGCGTTGATTGTGTGATTCACCACGAACGGGATGTGCGCGAAGAACAACAATATATGTGCGTGGCGCGAGCAAGCAATAAATAGAGAAATTGCGACGTATGATCTCTATTGTTGCTTGCTGCCACGGTGCGAAGCTTTGCGCACATGCCGCTCGGGATTTCCGATCGCGACAATATTAACATTACGTTAGCTTATGACTAAGTTAAAACAATCAAAGGTAACATTTTTTAGTCAATTGTGACTACCATACTGTTTTCAATAAGCATCTGAAGAAACTATTTTTGTCATTCACCACATCGCACCTGCACCTCCATCGAATTACATATGCACACTTCATATGCACAAGTAGATAGGAAAATGTCAGCGAAACAAAATGTTTGTTTGCGTATCTGAAAAAGATTTGGATTGCAGCTCTTGCAAAATGTTTCGTTTTCATCAATCGCTCAAAGAAAACATCATTAAGGGAAACACATAAGAAAAATTATTAAACACAATTAACATCTAAATTAAAAGGCGCTGCCTGGTTCAATCGCGACTACTGTACACATTCTGTCAAACCAGAAAAGATTTTTCTATTGTGTATTTCTTTTATATAAGTATATTTAGTGTATACATTGCACAGGTTTACATTGCATATTTACTCCTGATAATGTATCGCTCATGTGTGCATCGCAGTTGAGTTAAATATCTGCATTTCACAGAACGCAATCAACATAGTTAAAAGAAGTATAAAAAGCTGTCTGGAAAACATTAAATGAATGTAGAAAAATATGATAATGCTTAACGTATGTTATTCTTTTTGTTTTAAAGCATTTGGAATGCAGGAAAGAAATTTTAATCAATAATGCTTGATTTCTCAGCAAATATAACTAAGAAAGATTATTTTTCTTGAGAATTGCTACATCCTAATTTTGTTTTCTAAAAATTTTAGCGTCGTACCAGTTGTGTGTTCCGCGAGTGAAACTGCAAATAGAACAAGTTTGTAAACATACAGTGGAAAGGAGGTGACATCATTCAACACTAAACAGAAATCGTTGTGCAGGCCCGCAACCAGAGGGGGGCTAATCGGGCAGGCAATTTCCCCCCCCGAAATTTTCACAAACGTATGTATTTTGTAGACGTAGCAACAAGTTACTTAATTTTGCCCCCCCCCCGAAAATAACAGCTGTTTGCGGCTCTGTCGTTGTGCTTTTATTCTGTTAAAAGTATTATTCATTGATATCAAACATGCTGAACTACTGTAAATTTGACTTCATTTGCACTCTGGGAACATGTCTCTTCATGTAACTTATTTCAAACTTTAAATGTAAAAACTTTTCTTTGCAGTATGCGGAATGTAAAGGAAATGTAGTCCAAGCCAATTACAAAAAACATTGAAGTACACTATTATGAGTTTTCTATAAAATTTAAAGTCTTAGAGGTTTACTTCAAGGTATTAGGAAAGCATCAAGCATTTGGAAAAACATTTCAGAATTCTTACCTCAGATTCAGGCGAACACAGAAAAAAGTCAAATGCCACAAAGTATACCAACGTTTCCTCTAATCCACAGTACAGCTATGGTTGCTTCCATATCCTCGCGGATTGATGCATTGCAGATTTTTTTTAAGCATGAGGGCAATACAAAATAACGCAAACATGTTGGAGAGTTGTGTGATGTTCAGGAGGTTTTTCAACACTTTCTTGCGTCTCCGACTCTTTGTGGCTATACTTTGTATCGATTAAAATCATATAGTTGAGTGCAGGAAAAAGAAAAATAGCAGAAATTTTCCTTTGTGTTTCAGCCCATTCTCGCTCTTCACCTATCACCACCAAGTTTATTTGAAGCAATAACTCTGTTGCGAATAAGCGTTGCATGAACGGAAGAAACGAAACCGCTTAAGTGGGGTCAAGATAGATGCCAGGTTTTCTGCACGGGCTTTTAATCTCGGGGATACCAAGTGTTTGCAAGTGAAACAAAATTGGTAGACTCACCCATGCTGTCTTTCTCAGTTATGCTGAACTAGGTTGTTAATGCCGTGAAGATTGCTATCCAACTTTATTTAACTGACACAAAATTGAAATAGTGCTTATCACGTAAAACATGTCCGTAACAAGCAGCATTGCTTTTTGTGCTTTTATTCCATATGCAGATAATCATGTGGGAGTAAGATTTGATCCATGTTGTCAAAGAAGCATGACTAAAACAACTATACGTTAAAAACTGTATATGTTGGCCACAGCAACAGATGCCCAAAGTTAATTCAATCCATCACATGAAAAGTTCTCCGATGTAATTTACGTTTGTAACATTGCTGAACAGCAAAATACCAAACAAATTTTTTCCACTATTTTCCTCAATGAATGTTCCAAATAAAAGGCCAAAAAAGACCTTTATGGACCGATTCAACAGATTCGCAACGCTTTCGTAAAGGTTTGTAGAAACTGACAAAATCATAAGTGTATCTAACCATCACAGAATCTTTCGAAGTAGCCTTCATGCAAACTATAAAAGATATCAGCTCCCCTGGATTCCCATAAAAGACAGAAACACACGCTGCAATGCAAGTCTGCAACAAGGTTTCAATCAGGTAGTCTCACGAGTATAAACGCATGTGAGTTCCAAAACCGCCATGGAAGCGGATGTGATCACGGAGCCGGATTGCCGGAATGGACTGAAGCGAAAATCTAATTATGAATAATAATCATCGGACCCTGAGCAGGTGTGAAATTTTCAGTTGTTACTTGAGCTGTGAAACGTGTTTGTTTTTTAATTAAGAATTGTTCTGACCGTCTAATTAGTACAGTAGATTGATTCCATTGCTTTCTTTCTTGGTTTTATTGGATTGTGAACGATTATGTGCAGGCTATTCTGAATTAGGGAAAGTGGACATAAAGTGTTACTGTGTCAGTTCCATTGCATGTGTCTGTCAGATTAAGAAAAACTTGTAAGTGAATGAGTAACTTGAAGTTTTGCTTCTTGTGGTGTGTCTTGTTTTTTAACAATTGTCGAACTTCAAAGCAGTGACATGATTACTTCTAACAACTACTTTGAACAGCGCAACATGACCGCTTGGAACATAAGCGCCTTCTGCTAGAAGTAATTTTTGCGAATTTAGTAAAAAGAAAAATTTCTATACATTTCCACGACAGCTGTCGACGGACAAAACAGGAAGCGAAACTTTCGGATTTGTGAATAGACTTTAGGCATTAGCTTCTTTTAAGCACATTCCAGATGTGGTTAATTCCATCTCCTTAAGTGTTGCTGCATCGTTGATTCTTTGTGAAGCATGCAAACCAGATAAGGTGACTTTGCCATGTTGGTGAGTTATGCAATGTTCAGCAGGTGATTGATGTTATGTTGCATCTGCAAGACTCTTTGGCCGTCCATTGCAATACATTCAATTTTACATACGCTGGAACAAAGTGAAATAAAGGCGGGTTGCTGAGTTATCTACCACATGTTTTATTTGGAACGAAATCAGCTTCCTGAAGTATTTGACGCTTTTTGCTGATAATATGCAAAAAGTCTCAAAAAGAAAATTTTGATACTTGCTTTCCAATACACCACATTTCAAATAAATTGATTAGTGCTGTAACAAGAAACTGCGCCTGTTTTGGTTATTTTTGTATTGTCTTCTGTCTTATTGGTAGTCACCACGAAACGGAAACGCCAAAAGATTATTCAGCAAAGACAAAGCTTTTGTGGCGGAAGTCTTAAGTACAAGTGAAGCGGGTCACAATGAAGACGAAGAAGGGTAGCATTAATACTATTATGTTTAGAAAGGTTCCTACTTGACAAGGTGTATTCGTCAGTGCGCTTGCGGAAAGGATTTCATAACTATTTTACCTTTATACACGAATACGTTTAGTTTAAACTTCGAATTCTAACTCTAAGATTTGGAATAATATGCAGTTTCCATGCTCTTATCATTTCACTCTCATCCGGCTCACTATGTAACCACATGCCAGCGCTTTAATCGAACATATTTTGATAAACTGCCCTAAATTAATTTTGGATGATCTGCCGGCATGAAACCAACTATTTGTGTAGGTAAGTTTTGCGGTGACACCCAATTTGCGCGCATTGTTATAATCAAAGAAGAGATTTTGTAGCATAAAATTGGGATAGACTTAACAGTTTCATCAACACTAAAAAAGCCTTCAAAAAACTATACATTTTTCTTTTGAGACGTTTCGGATTATTCTTAATCCATCTTCAGTTAAAAAATAAAGCAACACTTGGCAATGCTAGCAATTCAAAACCAAAAGACTGTGACGCAAGAAATAACAGTGTGACGCAAAAGACGTCAAATGCAAAACCAAGACCGCCAACCCCGTCAAATTCGCTAACAGTGAAAGCAGGACCAACAGGTATGCAGAAGGTGCTAAAACAAAACCGACATAAGATCGTAATTTATGTAAATAAGCCAAGACCAGCAGCAAAAGACTATTCACAGAGCACTGCAAACGAAGGATGCAAAAATTTTGTTTAACATTTTCAAGTTCATCAATCAGCACGATATGTCTACGTCAGCACCAACAGCAATGCACGCAATATGTATTAACATAAGAACTGAGTATCAACCAATTATTTGACATAAAATCTACGTATTAAAGAGGTATAAAGGGGTGGAAAAATTGTCTACATTAATCTCGGGTTGCTGTTCTTGTTTCAGAAGTGTCTCTTTTATTAATAATTCGCAGTAGTTTAAAAGCAGATGCCAAGGTTTCAGGATTTTAAAAGTCCATGAAATGATCTGGATATGTGTATAAATGTTTGACTACATCGGTAGCTAGGTGGTTCGATTTTTTAGGATTGTGTTCATCCAGGCGAAATTTCAAATTTCTTTGAGTTTGTCCAATATAAGAATGACCACACGAACATTTAAGTTTATATACCACATCGCTTCGTTCCAGATGTGCTTGCTTGTCCTTGCACTTAAAATGATCTCCAATCGTATGTGTTTTATGAATGAGAGACTGATATCATTCATATCTCATTCATATCTCATTCTGTCTCTTATTCATCTCATTCTCATTCTGCCTCATTCTGTCTCTCATTAACAAAACACATACATAAAATGTATGAGCTTTTCAACCATGTAAGACAGCCAGTTTATGAGTGGGAGAACCTATGAGCAAGTGGGAAATATTTCGCCTTTATGGCAACACATGCAGTAAAGCTTCCATCGTGAAATCGCTCTCAAATTTCCGTGAGACTCTCTCGGTGATGGGATGTGTGTGGGTATTTCACGCTTCGCTTCGTAAAGGTTTCAGGAGACACGAGAAGACAAACAAGCAGAGGAAAAAAATTACCGATCCTCAAAAATGCACGATGTCTTCGAGTGATGCTTTGAAATATGCAGAAAGTTGGTGAAAAGAAAAACTGTTGCCTGAAGAATCTCCGACAGAAGGAAAAAGTCATATCTCACCAGAGTGACGATATAAGTCGGAAACTTTGCGAATGTTTTGCAGAATTGTGGTGATAGACAATGGTCGATGAGCCCTTTTTGTGATTAGAGCTGATTGGCTGACCACTTTTAAGAGATTTGTTCAAAGAATATCTCGCACAAATTTGTGTTGGTGTGTAGGTATGTAATATGGTTTGCAATGATATCGTTACTTAAATCTTTTTCAGGATAACAGTTGTTATCATTGTTACACTGCATTGCACAACAGTGCATAACAAAATAAAGCAAAAATCGAATACTGGAAGACATAGCCTTCATAACGTGGCTATCACCATGGAATGTTTTTGGGTACAAATGTTCACTTTGGTTTTGACTTGTTCGACGTTGGTTTCCAGCCAAGACAGTGAGTTGAAGATTTGCATTTCATGTTATTTTCATGTTATTTTTCCATAACCTCAGAGAGCACATTTCGAAAATCAGCATGGCCATTTTGAAAAAGATTTTCTCCTTTTAAACTTTTTTTAGTCATTTCAATAATTATGGCTCATTTCATCAACTTGCTAAAATTTAAAAACATTTATTCATGCTGTTTCGCAATTTTTCGACCTTCATTCCACCGAAATGATCAAGATTATAACTGCGATGCATCAGTCATTAACTGACGTTATTTGTGTGACTCAGCTAAGATGTGAAAATTGTTTTTGTTTATCAGTTATTTAATACATTTTGTAAACGGGCTTTGTTTGAAGGTTGCCTTGTGATACGTATACAGTGGTTGATGATTATATTCAAAGAGCGATCCTTGCTATTGAATGCTTCGGCAAATGAATCTATCTGGCGAACAAACTTTGATAGTGAATCTCTTTGCAAACTTCAAGCTTTTTCAGGCAATATTCCCATTTGCTTACTGTGATAGCAGTGAAAGCAGCTTTTTAGGGATAAAAACTCGCTGTATGTTGCTACAATCACGTAATACCTGAAGAATTGTTAACTTAGGGGTGACATAAATTGCCTCGCCAATTCTAGTATGTCCTCATAACGCAAATACTGAATGCTGCACGTTGCAGCCAGCAGTTGAAAAAAAGTGCTATGCCACGACTTTACTCATACGTCTTCGCCCTTGAACGCTCAGCACGTTTCATAAAGTTCCCTGGATGCGTTTTGTGAGGTTTAGGATTTCAAGCTAAAAATGGACAAGTAATTTATAATAACGGAAACAGAACATGCATGTGAAAAATGAAAGTTTCCCTTGCACCAAGCCATTACCAAGCACGAGACTGACCAGGTGGCAAGTACAGTTTTCCAAGTCTTCGAATTGACACGACCGGGATTCGAACCCTGTCTACCAGCATCTGTTGCGCACGCCTTCCTCGAGTCCACTTAGCCCAGGGTTTTTTAAAGGCGTTTTAGGGACCCGATTCGGGTCCCTAGAATTTCAAATCGGGTCCCTAGAATCAGAGAAAAATATCATCAGGCTTCTAAAATCAGAGAAAATCGGGTCCCTACAGATCCATACCGGGTTCCTAACATTTTCCTTAAAAAAACTGACTTAGCCGTTGAAACTCAGCATGTGACCGAGAAAAATGGAAATAGTTTGAGCATTTGGCACTCTTAAAATATTGTATTAATCCCTGAAACCTGCATTGCCATTCAAGAATGTGTCACCAAAATAATAAATAAAGTTTTGCTACAATCGAAAGATTTAGGTTTGCTGTAAGGTTACGAAGAATCAACCGAATGGGATCTACTTTCAGGCCTTTTGCGATGATTCACACTTGCTCATATCTCTATTCAATTAACACCTCTTCACAAGGGAGACAAACAAGAAAACAATCAAAAAATGTTTTAATATGAAGTCGATTGCAAGTAACACTGCGCATCCTCATGGTTCTAAAATCCGGAAGCAATACTCACGAGTGAAACGTTGCAAAGCTAAACATGAGCAGAGAAAGCAAACAAACTAAAAACTGAAATGAATACATCAGAACACAAACTGCGACAATTAAAACTGGAAAATAAGCTTTTCTCAAAAAATTGCCAACTAACTGACAATGATTATAAGCAATTCTAGGACTGAGGATACCTACTGTTACGTGAATTCGATTTCCTATTAAAAGTATTGCTGACCAATTACTTGCTTATCTCCCTTGCGGAGATTACTTGGTTGAATAAAGTTTTGGTATATCAGAAAACTGCAGTACAAGAAAATTATTTATAAAAAAACTTGAAGTCAATGATTTTACATGCTGGAGACAACTTGTTTAATATGTTGGGCATAAATTATTGCTTAACTTTACTTAGAAATAAACTTTACGTCAAGTGTCACAAGCAAACAGTGAAAAATTATCAGTTAGGATCTACCGTTACTTACTCGATCATTCTCGTTTTCACGAATTCTTTGACTTGAATTTGCAATATTAGTAGTATAGGTAACATAGCTGTAAAGCTCTTCGATGTTCTCCACCTCGTTTCCAATAAATTAAATCGGAAACATCTTACTGCGCAAACGCTGCACTTTTGTTCGGGCATTTGTTCATAAGTTTTTTGATGTTTCTCTGAAAAAATATGACAGTTTAACTACATCAGAATATTATCTTTTTCAGCTCTAGTTGTAATTGACAGAAACAACACCGGTCATGATGGATCAACTACACTGGAACACGGAGATGTTAACGCATTTAGTACACCAGAAGATGCACAAAACGCTCTTGAAAATTTTCTTCTTGGAAATGGTGCTATTGGTAGGTTATTTTAATGCGATATTTGCCATTAGATTGATGTTATTCTGTAATTATGAGCCGGGTGTTTCAAATTTTATTTAGTGCATTGTGCTATTGTGCTGATTCAGTAAAAATGAGACAAAGTGACATTTGAAAATGCTTTATCCTATTTGCTTTTCTTCTACTTTAAAGCAACAAACGCAAAAAAGTGAAGCTTTAGAAGATACACTTTATTAGTACTACACTCAACTTGGTACCCACTGACTTAATATTCGAGTCAAAATGCTGTAACTAGCGACATATTCACTCAATTTTTTACAGTGTCAGATGTCTGTGAAAAATCCGATCGTAATCCCTGCCACGTTGACGCCACTTGCAAAGAAATATCTCCATCACTTGTCCAATGCTCTTGTAAAGCTGGTTATGAGCAGAATCCGTCATCAAAAGCTTATGTTCCTAACAATATCGTACCTGAGGGAACCGATTGTCAAGGTATGTCAGCAAGAATTTGTTTAAGTCGATCATTCGGTTCAGGATGCCGCAATTTATGAGCATCAAAACGTTCCCAATGGTCAAAGATGTAGAGCATACTGAAATGAATAAATTTAAGTGTTACAACAGTTATGTTACAGTGTGCTAAAATGTAACACGTTGTTCTAGCATTTGACAGCGGATTCGCAGGCCAACTGTTTGCGGAACCTGTGGCTAGAACTTGGATTGAATTTTTAGAAATCAGCCCATGCTTACGTCTCACCGAGATTCCAAAATAACCTCTCGGAAAAGAAACGGATATAGTTCTGATTTGATGCATTTTACTTACTGCCACTACGAAAGACACCTGCACAATGTCCAACTGGTCCACCACTGTTTGATACCAGGGCGCAAGGTGTGAATGTTACCGTGAAGTACATATATTTAACACTCACAGTTGTGCATCAGCATATCATTTAAGTTTAACAATCGCTCACCAATTTGTGTCTTTTTAGCAACTCTCATGTTGCGAAAAAAATTCATTTGCACAACTCCGGTCTGACGAAAAATTATTTATGTTCGCCGGTTACAACGACCAGGGTTGCGGAGTCGGTGTCGGAGTTGCGAGGAGTCGAAGGTTTTTGGGTGGATTCAGAGTAGGATTCCTAAGAATACTAAGAGTCGGTGATGGGGTCGGGGTTGGAACATTTGGAAAGGTTGGAGTCGTAGTTGGACATTGCACTTCCGATTCCTCAAACCTGATGACAACTACTGCCTACTTTCTGTACTTGTTAGCTTCAATGACTTCGACTATGAAGAAAAAACACAGATGGTATTTTTGAACTTAGCTAAAATTCCGACGTCCTGTTTGTATACATTAATTTCAAAACGTCCATGAGGCTCCAGTTTTAATTCTTTATCGACAGCTTTCACCACCCGCAAGAGCTGGCAGGAGGAAAAGCGAATGGAAATGAAATTATCCATTTGTTGTATTGATAGTTGTGGAACACTTTTAGCTTTCCCGCAAGCAAAATAGCAGTTGGAACTGAATAAAAACTGATGTTAAAAATGCTGTAACTGAAACCATTGTTGCATTTAATCGAGGAAAACAATATTTCAGATATTGACGAATGTATTTCAAATTCTACTATCTGTGGGTCACAGACAGCGAATTGCACAAATCGTGCTGGATCCTACACCTGCACTTGCAACAGTGGATTTTTACTTTCTTCTGCGAAAGTATGTGAAGGTAAAGAATTTTGTGTTTTTGTGAACAGAAACGTTTGTTTGCGTTCTTCCAAAACGAGTTGCATAATCTTATGTGTGGTCACAACCACTTCGCAACAAAAGGTAGCAAAAAGAGAAGCAAATAATAATGTTTTAATTTGTTTAGACTTTGTACTTCAATCAATCCCGAAAATTTGATAAGAGTCTTCAAGTACTTCAATGTCGCAAAAGCTGCCAAATAATTATGAAGCATATTCGCCCATAACTCGCCAACCTATCGCGCTAGAGGATCAATGTAGGCATCATGAGATGCAAATATTTTTAATTAAACACTTTCTCATAAACCAAAAACAGTATGGGAGTATGTCGTCATCCTACGTTTTACCGCGATGGATGGAAAAATCTTAAGCGGAAAGGGCATTTTTAAAGCTGAAGGGAAAGCTTTATCAACATTAACTAATTGAAAAAATCTAACACCGAGGTAATATTTTCTGAAACGTTAGCATTGAATATTATTAAAACGAATTTGAATTTGTTTATTTCATTGAACTAATTATTTAGTGGTTAACACATGCTGGCTGAAAAACAAATACACGCTGCTCAATAACAATTATAGGTAATGCTACTCCGGATGAATGCAACTTGTAACACTTATTCAATACCTATTTATGAAGACGTTTTAAGTTCATCTCATGCATTAATCAAGTTAGTTGAAAAGTTTTATATCCACACCCGGAGAAAAAACTATTGTTATTTTTTAAAATCTTAACTTTTCGAGCTGTGAATGCAGCAGTATTAGATTCAAAAATGGCATATTAGACGTATAGAAACTTAAGTGGGAAATATTGACGTAATATAGAAACATATTTGACAAAATTTCGATAAAGGTCAAAAGCATTTTATCCGAAAAGTTGATTCTTTCTTGTAGGATTTTTCGCATTCTTGCGAATGGTTAACTCTGAATGTGGTATTGGGAAACGTTTTGGCGTAAAAACTAAAAAATCTTTGTTTTTTAAAGTTTGGCAGAAAGAACATTTTTTGCCCAAAAAACATGTTTCACCAAAACAGCGACGAAAGGAAATTTTGGTGTTTGTGGATATTTGTAGTCCTTGCAAGAAGTCCATGCCAAACAAAGCTTCAAAAAGGCTGGTAGATAAGAGTGAAGCCGATTTAATGAAGAAAACAAAATATCCCCAAAAATCTCTTTCGAAAAAACGAAAAACTGCATTTTTATAAAAATGTCAAATGTGAACATACCTCTTTGTGGGTCGTTCGGAAGGATCGATCGAAAACCTTTTTACAAGGGATTAGTTGGCGACTTTGCTTCAGTGGTTCGCGATTTAAATCAAAAATCACGGCGCAGGCCGAAATATTGGTTTCTGCGGACCTTAAACGTCAACGTTAAAAACTTTAGAACCCTAAATTAAGCTTTGAGGATCGAAGCAGGGATACACCATGTCATTTCAAAGTAAATACACATCTAGCTTGGGCACAATCAAATATTTGCTGAAAATATTTTATTGAGCATTAAAGTAGAAAAGAAGTTGCGGTATATCAGCGGTGGCAAAATAACTGGAGTTAAGATTCTGACGTTCAGTTGTCTTGTTCGCAGTAGAGTTCTCGTTCACAAGGTGCAACCTATCGATCTTTTCAGCGCGCCTCAGAGGAATGAATAAAATGAAACAGACCTGAATCCAAAAAAAAAACATTTTGTCAAACTGGAAAAACTCGAAAATATTTGATCGTGCAGTTTTTCTATCTTACCTTTCCGTGATCGATTCCCATGTTTAATCACACGTCTTTTCGCAGACGAAGATGAATGCGAAGATGAAAGCCACAACTGTCATCAAGCCGCAACGTGCACCAACGAGGTGGGAACCTTTGTCTGCTCCTGCAACAGTGGTTTTACTGGAGATGGAGTCTCGTGTGCAGGTAAGTAGTTTTTGAGTGTCTGTGAATCGTTTTAGTTAATCAGACACCATTACATTGTTGCAATCGAAAACGTCCGAGCGGCATGTGCGCCAAGCTTCGCACTGTGGCAGCAAGCAACAACAGATCGCCCAACGGGGTCACTCTAATATTGCTTGTTCGCGCCACGCATATATTGAGAGCAATAGAGATTGGCCGACGAGGTCACTCTATTATTGCTTATTCGCGCCACATATATATTGTTTTTTCGCGCACATTCCGTTCGTGGTGAATCACACATTTAACGCAACGCCACCGAAGAGGTTGCAACAGCACAACTTTAACCAGTTTTCATGTGGTTGTTCATAGCGGTGGAAATGTTTCAGGCTGCATTTTTTGTCAAAATATGAACTAGATCGAAAGCCTTACCGAAATGTTTATTTGTTTCAACCAGATTGTTTGTTTTCTCCGGTAGATCCATTTTAAGAAATGATTTTGTTTGGCTTAGTTGTTAAATAAATCTAAAACCAGCAACTGAAATGAACCTTAGAAATGCCAATGAATGCAATCCTTTTCATAAAACCTGCGGAAATTAAACGCAGCTAGATTGCAGTAATTTTTTGCATTAGTTTAGTTTGTTAAAATTGTACGTTTCTCAATAATTGGAAGATCATAATCAATCAAAAGAAAACGTTTCGTGAATTGCAAACTTTCAACATAAATTGCAAACTTTAAACCTTAATAGATTGGCATAAAATTCTTTGTAATCACGAACTGACTTTCAGCATTCTTTGAAAATACTGTATTTTTGGTACCAGCCCTTTGTCCCCGGATGGGATATGCGACGTCTCAAAAGGCTGTTAACCAGCAATCGACAACTTTCTGCTTATTCTGAACTCAACGAGTTAAGCCATCAAAATTTTGTAACGTCGTAATCTCTCTAGAAATCACTTGTTGCGGCAGGGAGTTAATCAGCGGTAATAATTGTCGCCATGAAAAAATCTTCAAATGGCTATCATCCACCGACAAGCAATTTAAAACATGCAGTTAGACATGCAGCCAAAGACGGTGCTAACGACTAGACAGAATAGCACTTAATAGCGTACTTGAATAAAGCACTAACGGCACACCATGTCACCCTAGTAGAGGATGTTAAATCTTTTTGATTTCACAAACGTTATTGGTTGCAACACAGCTAATGCACATAGTGAAGTGGTAAGCCTTTTCGACACGATATGAACTGCTGCTTTTTACGTTTTGCGAGCAGCGCGCAAAACCATTTTCATCATTTGTTGTCATGTCACTTCAGTTGGTTTGGCGCAGTTTAACTCAAATATGTGTTGAATACTTTTTTTCCAGTTACCAGGCACCATTCACAACTAAGCAAGCGATATTTCATATGCAGTATGCAGCTCCTAGTAGTTTGAAAACAACAATTGCCACTTTCTGTTGCTGTTGCGATCGGAAATCCCGAGCGGCATGTGCAAAGCTTCGCACTGTGGCAGCAAGCAACAACAGTGTTCACATGCCATGATCACTCTATTATTGCTTGTTCGCGCCACATATATGTATGGTGTTTTCTTCACGCACATCCCGTTCGTGGTCAATCACACATTTAACACAACGCCACCGTAGGGGTTGCAACATTGCCTTGATTTAGTTTGCTTTGGCGTTGTCTAAAAGCCTACAAAACATTAGCTGGTCACGCATTGTTTCTCTCCCTTCAACTAGAAAACTATTCACCCATCAATTTACAATTGCTTGTTCTTTTTTGGTGAAACATACATAGGAATATATAAAACTTGTTCTTGATATTTCTATTTTAGGTTAGGGAGAAGAGGCAAAGATAATAAAAAAATAATAATGCACTACAGGTATTTGGTTCAATGTACAGTGCCGGCAAAATATCTTTACATTCAGTCGGCAAAAAAAAACTTTACATGTACAATCTGCACAAGTTCTTAGCTTACTGTTCCCGACAAAAGCATTGCGACACAAAAACGCTTATAGTTACGTCATAAGCTACTGTCTGGCTACACTTTACCGCAAAGCCATTGCTCTGCGTGCCTCGTGTTGCTTTACAGCTTCATGAATAGTAAGGTCGGTGAAATCGCACAATATTTTTCATTTTCTCAAAGTTTCGAGGTCTTGCAAAATTTATTCAAAAACTAAAATGGGTCGAAAGAAGATGCAAATGGAAGAAAAATCTCGTGCCTTTAATTTGTTAGAGAAGGGAGATTCTGTGATTGCTGTAGCCAGAGATATTGGGGTCTCAAGAGAGGCAATTTATCAATTAAAACGGTTAGCGGCGTTATTGCCACACGGGATGATTCCGAAGAGGAAGTCAGGCTCTGGCGCACCTAAGAAGACTTCGCCAAGAACGGATAAGCTTTTGAAGCGTGAAGTAACATCATATCCATCTATAACCGCCGTTGAATTAAAAAGCAAGCACGCTGAGCTTCTCCACAACGTTTCAACCAGGACAATTCGTCATCGACTGCAGAAGGATCTTAAGCTACCATGTCGCCGTGCAGCCAAGAAGCCCATGCTCACTGCAGCAATGAAAAAGAAAAGGCTTACCGTTTGCAAGAAATATCGATGTTGGACAGCTGCAGAGTGGAGAAAGGTGATGTTTAGTGATGAAAGCATATTTAAACTGGTTAGGGGAGTCCCAAATATGGTGCGTCGTCCGAGTACTGCATCACGGTATGACCCAAAGTTTACGGTTAAAACCGTTAAACATCCTGGCAGTGTAATGGTGTTGGGTGCTTTTAGTGGAAATCTGGGCCGGGCAGGTTTGTACTTCCTTCCCAAAAATGTAACAATGAGAGGAAGCAATTATAACAATGTTTTAAAAGAACATCTTCTCGCATTCTGGAGGATTCATCAGTGTGACCATTTCATACATGATGGTGCCCCAGCACACAAGTCGAAGATCGTGACAAAATTTCTTAATGACAATAACATCAATGTTTTATAGTGGCCTGGAAACTCGCCAGACCTCAATCCAATTGAAAATGCCTGGAATTATTTAAAAAACAAAGTCCACGAGAGGAAACAAAGCAATATCAACGATCTGCAGGAGGAGCTAAAAAAACTCTGGGTAACCCTGGACTCAACCTACTTCCCCTCCCTTGCTGAATCCATGCCCAAAAGGCTCCAAATGGTCATCAATTCAAAGGGCGAGATGACAAAATACTGATTAAATGCGGAATAAAAGACGTAAATTGTAAAATCTTTTCGTTTGAATTCTTTGTAAAAAGATTTTCAGTCATTTTCAAAATATTCAGTCAGTGTAAAGATTTTTTTTGCCGGCACTGTACATTCGCACAGAGTCTGAATTATCCGAAATCTAGCACCTTCTTTGAGAAATTAAATCATGATGAAGTTCTTGCAAAACATTCTGCATAGTTCCTCTCAACGTGCAGCAAATAACAAAGGGAAAAACCTGTAGACATGTAACATTCAATCTTGAAAATAATGTGCTGCCCATAGCAATGTAAAATTTCAAATGTGAAAATTTATTGCAACATTCAAATACATGATCAGCTTTGTTAGTATTGTTGTTTCAAAGTCGGAAAGAGGTTTGGTTAAAAATCGATATGGCAACGCAACTTTTACATATGAAATGTAGTTTTGTATCAAACTGTGGCAAGTATCCAAAACATATCACTGTTGTGGTTGCTCTGTAAGCAAAAATATTGTTATACTTACATGAACAATATAAGCATGTTTGCAAAAGAAACAACGTTATTGCATTGCTTTCTTTGTTCAATCTGTGTTAAATGCTGGGCCAAGTTCATTGCGTTTTGCGAACTTGTTTCAGTCCTTGAATATCTTAGTTTCAATACAAAAATGCAAAATTGCCTAAGAAAAGAGCGAAGACCTGCTTCATGATTTCACAAAATATGTGACATTAACAAGAGAAGAGCTTTTCGTAACCAACTAAATGTCATAAATTAGAAGCACTAAATTTCTTCCACAAACTTTTATGCATTTTTTCTAAGCTCTCAAACGTACCAGAACCAATTACGTAGTCTATAGAACGCAGATATGCGTGCGTGCCAGTATGGGTTAAAGATAAACAGCGCTTGCTACGAGTTAATTGCATTGCCGTGTTTTTGCAAGAACGATGTACTTTACTTTTGTTTTTCGTCCTTTGCAATGTGAAGGAATGACTTATCATCGATCGGTATTGCTCAGTTTGGTTTGCATGATTACAGACCTTGACGAATGCAGTTTGCCGGGATACAACTGTGCTGGTCATGGCAAATGTAATAACGTCATAGGAACTTACAGCTGCACCTGCGATTCAGGTTATGTTGTCAACACGGCTGCGGAACCAAATACGTGTGAAGGTAAATGTTGGTTTGCAAAAACTGCTCCATGTGATTTTTTCCTTATTCAAACACAGTACGTATGCAACCCAAAATCAGGTTTTCTAACAAAGAATATCGTGGTACGTTACCCAAGTGAAAATGGAAATAGATACGTTTAACGTTTAAAAAAGAAGCCAGTGCTCTTGTGACACAGCGGAGATAAAAGCATCTTTGCCTATTTTCAGAAATATTTGATATGCAGTTTATCACATAAATATTTCAGTGGTAACATATTATCTGCGGAGATTTTTCAGATAACATTTATGGTGGTTTGCATGTGTGAAGTCCTCACTTCTGCCAGTTGTGTCATGATATCTTTCTTTAAACAACAAAAAATTAGACTAAACTCCAGGCAATATCTTGCAAACGAGAACAAATAAAGTTTGAAAAATTTGTTCTTTGCTTATATTCATTTGCTTTCTCTATGAGTATAGTTGCATTCACAGTGTTGAGGCACTTCGCTTCACGCGAAAGAAATCGGCCAAAGGAAGCTTCCTATGGCTTTTCACCAACGGGGATATTTACATCTCTCATCCAGCCCGTCCAGGAGCAGCCGCGCTGCTCCATCTTGGCGAGCTCTCACTTTTCCGCGCTTGCATATAGTAGTGTTGAACAAATTGGAGATTTTTGCAATCCTAATCCAGTCCAAAATTTTCATTGAGTATTCCGGTCCGATCCTAATCCGGAAGACCTGTCCATATATTTGATCCAATCCGGTTTGAATCCGAAAAACCCTCTGATCAAGCATTTTATTGCACTGATCAGCGCAGTTTGGATATCCATATCTGATCCGGTTGAGTTCCTTTCGAAAGACACGATATGTATTGCTGCTTTTTACGTTTTGCGAGCAGCGCGCAAAACCATTTTCATCTTTTGTTGTCATGTCACTTCAGTTGGTTTGGCGCAGTTTAACTCCAATATGTATTGATTACTTTTTTTCCAGTTACCAGGCACCATTCACAACTAAGCAAGCGATATTTCATATGCAGTATGCAGCTCCTAGTAGTTTGAAATCATCAACTGCCACTTTTTGTTGCTCTTGCGATCGGAAATCCCGAGCGGCATGTGCACAAAGCTTCGCACTGTAGCAGCAAGCAACAACAGCGTTCACATGCCATGATCACTCTATTATTGCTTGTTCGCGCCACATATACGTATGGTGTTTTCTTCACGCATATCCCGTTCGTGTTCAATCACACATTTAACACAACGCCACCGGAGAAGTTGCAACGTTGCCTTGATTTAGCTTGCTTTGGCGTTGTCTAAAAGCCTACAAAACATTAGCTGGTCACGCATTGTTTCTCTCCCTTCAACTAGAAAACTATTCACCCATCAATTCACAATTGCTTGTTCTTTTTTGGTGAAACATACATAGTAATAAATTAAACTTGTTCTTGATATTTCTATTTTAGGTTAGGGAGAAGAGGCAAAGATATTAAAAAATGATATTGCACTACAGGTATTTGGTTCAATGTACATTCGCACAAAGTTTAATTATCCGAAATCTAGCACCTTCTTTGAGAAATTAAATCATGGTGAAGTTCTTGCAAAACGTTCTGCATAATTCCTCTCAACGTGCAGGAAATAACACAGGGAAAAACCTGTAGACATGTAACATCCAATCTTGAAAATAGTGTGCTGCCCATAGCAATGTAAATCTTCAAATGTGAAAATTTATTGCAACATTCAAATACATGATCAGCTTTGTTAGTATTGTTGTTTCAAAGTCGGAAACAGGTTTGGTTAAAAATCGATATGGCAATGCAGCTTTTACATATGAAATGTAGTTTTGTATCAGACTGTGGCAAGTAACCAAAACATATCACTGTTGTGGTTGCTCTGTAAGCAAAAATATTGTTATACTTACATGAACAATATAAGCATGTTTGCAAAAGAAACAACGTTATTGCATTGCTTTCTTTGTTCAATCTGTGTTAAATGCTGGGCCAAGTTCATTGCGTTTTGCGAACTTGTTTCAGTCCTTGAATATCTTAGTTTCAATACAAAAATGCAAAATTGCCTAAGAAAAGAGCGAAGACCTGCTTCATGATTTCACAAAATATGTGACATTAACAAGAGAAGAGCTTTTCGTAACCAACTAAATGTCATAAATTAGAAGCACTAAATTTCTTCCACAAACTTTTATGCATTTTTTCTAAGCTCTCAAACGTACCAGAACCAATTACGTAGTCTATAGAACGCAGATATGCGTGCGTGCCAGTATGGGTTAAAGATAAACAGCGCTTGCTACGAGTTAATTGCATTGCCGTGTTTTTGCAAGAACGATGTACTTTACTTTTGTTTTTCGTCCTTTGCAATGTGAAGGAATGACTTATCATCGATCGGTATTGCTCAGTTTGGTTTGCATGATTACAGACCTTGACGAATGCAGTTTGCCGGGATACAACTGTGCTGGTCATGGCAAATGTAATAACGTCATAGGAACTTACAGCTGCACCTGCGATTCAGGTTATGTTGTCAACACGGCTGCGGAACCAAATACGTGTGAAGGTAAATGTTGGTTTGCAAAAACTGCTCCATGTGATTTTTTCCTTATTCAAACACAGTACGTATGCAACCCAAAATCAGGTTTTCTAACAAAGAATATCGTGGTA
>Ga0210059_1003239_pt1 | contig 25939 bp, 16 predicted proteins | sample Ectturendosymbi2_FD_188042 | JGI IMG/M metagenome (GOLD analysis project Ga0210059, IMG submission 188042) | Ecteinascidia turbinata endosymbiont from Florida, USA - Sample 2 (SPAdes) (version 2) | ecosystem: Host-associated > Tunicates > Ascidians > Unclassified | place: Key West, Florida... | reverse complement strand
CGGTTGATTCCAAGCTCCTGACTTCGCCAACGCACAGACTTGCTTGGGCTGTGGACAACAGAGTCTCTGACAGCAGCAACGTTGTGTGGTGTCCTTGATGATTTCGCTCGTCCAGAGTGTGATTGTCTGTTAGTGTCTTTACGGTTGAGGTTATGCACAGTCCCATGGGTTCTGAACTTGTTAACCCATCTGTTGATCATTGAGTGGACAGGAAATTCACGACATTGAACCGTTCTTAGAATTGCAATTGAGCTACGTGGATAGACTTCTGCTGAAAATATACCTCAAATATAAATATCTTTTGCTCAGCAGTCCATGGCATCTTGAAGGTCAAATTTGGTAGACTCTTAGAACATTAATTCTACTTGGTAAATCTGAAAAATAAAGAGAATTGATTAATTATTTCAAAAGTTATTCAAGTTTTGGTGATGACCGTTTTTTGTGTGTCACCCTGTACGTATAGTTGATCTTCAACGATTAAAAGCTCTACTTTTTCTGTAGGTTTTTGAGGAATCAGCCGACTGGGCTCTGAAGCTTCAAAACTTATTGCAAAAGTAAAATGAACTTAAAAAATCCCAACACAAGCTGCGATGATTAACACAATAGAATACGTCGTTCTAAGATATATGCATTTCAATTTCGCTTCTAGCTTGAAACAACATGCCTGATGATTCAGAATTTCTGCAGAATGCCCCAAACTTGCATTTGTAGTGATTGCAAACAAACCTCAGCGTGCACAATTGAAACGTTGTGACTGATGAGTTACCAGCACACTGGTGGCGAAAGAAGTCAAAACACATCAATGCACAGCGCAAAATTGAACCAAAAGTTTATCTCACATGGGGAAAGATCATGTTTTCATTATGACTTTGTGCATCAAGTTGGTTATACCATTCATCTTCACAATTGTCCTACAAGTGAAACTTGGGTAGTTCAACAAAAGTAACAGTGTAAGCTTCATGTATTGATGGTTTGTGTACAGTACTATGGAACACTGAATAGTGCTTGACAAGGCCACTTTATCTTTGTCATTTTTGCGATTGGGTGTGTTCCATTTAGTGCGGTGCAATGACCATCCCTTGGAAAATTTGTTCTTGGTTTGACCAAGATATTGTTCATGTTATCTCTTTCTTCGTTGTCTGTGGGATCCACAATGATGCTGTTCAGTGCAGTCCTTTGCGTCAGGGCATCCAGCTCCTCAGCTTGAGGCTGAGGCGCAAACACAGCCACATACTGTACAGATGTATCCCTGCTGCTTTGCTGTTGGGAGTGGTGGGTTGCGCTGTTGGTGTCTGCGCACACACTTTGCATTCACCATATCAATATTTTGCTGTTCAAATGTTGCCAGCCCCTTATTGCAAACTACCGCAAACTACTTGCAATTCATCTCCCTCCCTGGCCAATTCCTCAAGTCTGGTGAAAGGGATACCGCATTTGCTTAACGAAGACTTGGCGTAGTTCTTGAAATGCTTCTGAACCCCACCAAACATCAGCAGCAGGGTAGTTGACTATAAAGTAAGTGGCAGGGAAGTCAGTTTCTAGGCATCCTTATCATATGACCAAACCATGTTAGTTGTCTTTGGAGCAGTATTATCTCTAGGCATGTTGTGCCTACTCTGCAGCAGATCTCAACATGAGGTATTTTGTCCCACCAGTGCAGATGCAGGGTAGTTTTGAAGACAATGAATGTGAGAAGTGTTGAGGGCTCTGATGTTACTGATGTTATGGTGTCCATCCCTCAAATGCATAGAGCAGTGTTGAGATGCAGATGGCATTGCAAACGGCCATCTTGGTGCATGAAGAAAGGTTACAAGTTACGACTTGTAAAAATGTGCTTGGACAACCTCCCGAAGGAAACAGGCGCTAGATTAACACGACGTTTAATCTTTTCAGTGAGATCGTATGTGGAGGTAACGATGCTTTCCATGTATGTGAACTGTTCAGTGACGCCAAGTAGATCTCCATTGATAAAGGATGAGGGTGGCAACAATTGTGATGGGTGGTAAACGACTTCCGTTTTTTGGTGTTAACAATTAGTCATGCATGAGAGTATGCAGAAGAGTTAGCATCCGGTTGTTGCTGTAGCCCATGTGGCTGGGCAGGGTAGCATTGTCTGCATATTATAGATCGAAGATGGTTTCCTTTTTTTCTTTTGTCACTACAGACGAATCCAGTTAATCACATAGCCAATTTGCCAAGCTTTATTATGCGTTTAACCGGAATATGCGATTATCTGTATCAAACAAATATCTACAAGTTTACCACCCTACTCGACTTCTGTCCACAGGCTTGCTACCTGACACCGTTGATATGTCATAGCTTGACACCGAACGCGGAGATTTCTAGAACTGTGGGATACAAAAGTGCTTCTAGATGTTCTAAAAACCCTTGCTCCTAATACAGTATTTTAAATTCTGAAATTCTTCAGTGTTTAGCAAACCAACAGTCATCAGTTGAAATGTGAAGTCAAAGTTGTTGCGGGCCTGCACATTGCATTTTGTCTTAAACGTGCGCAATGCGTGTGTGACGTAATAATCGCCTGTATCAATGGTGGAACGTTTCCCGCACTCGCGGCCATTTTTCTGCTTGCTTTGGACTGTGCAATGCAGTTGTGAACATGATTATGTCTCACAGCCATCGTGCACGAAGATTTGTAGAAATGCGGGATAAAATGCTTCTAGAAGTTCTAAAATTCTCTTGGTCCTGATACAGCCAGGCGCTGTACGTAAAGACTTAACTGTTTTGTTAGCCTGTGGCATCATGAAGCTTTTGTAATCCCAATGACGTTTGTCATACATCATTCGGATGGGGCATTCACCAAATGAATCTTATTGATGTGAAAAAACAGAAAGAGTGAAGCCAAATAAGTAACGAAGTTGAAACAGTGCATTGTCTGCGGCGGAACCCACAGCATAATTCCACATTCTAAACTGCTAGACGCGGCATAATTCCTCATTTGACGACTGTTACTTTCCGCTAGACACGGCATAATTCCACATTTTAAACTGTGAAGTGTACTGTGCGCAGTGCTTTGGAAAAGTAGCAGTCATCAAATGAAACTAAAATTCCAAGTTGGTGTACAGTAGCTTACAGGTGCACCAGTTTTTGTTCTGTGAAGAATTTAACACATCTTGTGCAAAGGAGTTAAGCATAGTTGCATGCGTCAGGTCCTTATCCAATGGCATAAAATGAACTTTAAAAGTGCTGCTTTTGAGACAAAGCTTCACACCTGTAGCGACTAGACTACAACCAGACAGCCCTGTATACAATGTGCTGAACCGTTGAATGCGTGGTGTTTATTTTGGCACGTCGGTGAAGGGGGTCGTTTTGGCAACAGTTGCTTAATCGGATTAATGGCACCACAGGTTTTCTCAGCAGCGCGCTTTTCACTTCTTTAAAGTTAACTATGCGATTAAGCGTTGTAAGTTTACAAATGCATGGTACATTTCTATGCGAACAACCAATTTATGCAAATAACTGGTATGCGATTACCTGGACTATTTTCTTCAGGTGTGAATGGCTTTGTTTGGGATTCTAGAATCCTATGCGATAAAGCGGTGTATGCATTTAACCAGTATGCAATCAGCTGAAGTCGTCTGTACTTGCAAATGGCAGATATCACAGAAGCTACCATTGAGCCTGTACTTGATCGAAGTGCCATCTGCAGCAGAGATGTTGTGATGGAAGATGAGAGCCATTGCCATACGGAAGAGGTTGAAAATATCTGTGTTAGGACACAGCCCTGCTTAACTCCTGTATTCACACCAAAACTCCTTGACATTTCTCCTCCCTGCACGACACGGGCACTCATATCAGTATGGACTACCCATAATATGCTGAGAAAATGTGGACAGCACCCAAATTTACCCATGACTTCGACAGCAGATCACAATTGACGATGTCAAAAGCCTTTGTAAGGTCAGTGAAGGCAATGAAAAGGTCACAATGTTGTTCCCTACATTTCTCTTGGAGAAGCCTTGCAACGAAAATCATATCAGCAGTGCTATGCACGTGACGAAAGCCACACTGAGATTCTGGAACCACTGTGTCAATGACAAATGTCAGAAGGTGGATCAACATTACACATGCAAGGATTTTACCTGGGACAGAGAGAAGGGAAATGCTATGGTTGTTGCCACAGACAGCTTTGTCGCCTTTCCTCTTATAAATCATTATTGTGTTAGCATCCTTCAATTGTGTGGAAAGAATATTCAAGGCCCACCCACTGCTTTTTTGAGCCAGTTCTTCAAACCACTGCTAGGTGGCACTAGGTGTCGGGGCAAGTGTTGAGCAGCCATTCAATTGTCTCATTGTCCAGAACCCTCAGGCCGTGTAATCCATGAGGAGGTCTATGGATTGGAGGACCACATGGATGATGGTTTGTTCTTCTGTGCCACATTCACAGGCAGCAGAGGAGGACATACCCCATCTGTTCAAGCAGGAGTGGAAACGTCTGACACTGGTGTGGAGGCACTGCTAATGAAGGAATGGAGTCGCTCTAGCAGCAGTTTGCCATCATATTTCAGGATTTCTGCAGGTATGCCATCAGAACCAGGTTCCTTGTTGTTTTTCAAGTTATTTTCTGCAGCTGATATTTGTTCTATGGAAGGAAGAATATTGTTGCGATCGGAAATCCCGAGCGGCATGTGCGCAAAGCTTCGCACCGTGGCAGCAAGCAACAATAGAGTTCACATGCCATGATCACTCCATTATTGCTTGTTCGCGCCACATATATGTATGGTGTTGTTCTTCACGCACATCCAGTTCGTGGTGAATCACACAATCAACGCAACACCACTGGAGAGGTTGCAACAACATCCCCTCCTTTTTCAACGAACCGCACCGATCGCACGTTCTTTGTGTGAAGGCTGGACTCCGCACAACCTTCACATCCTGGTCACAGCACCATTTTGTTGCGATCGGAAATACCGAGCGGCATGTGCGCAAAGCTTCGCACCGTGGCAGCAAGCAACAATAGAGTTCACATGCCATGATCACTCTATTATTGCTTGTTCGCGCCACATATATGTATGGTGTTGTTCTTCACGCACATCCCGTTCGTGGTGAATCACACAATCAACGCAACACCACTGAAGTTGCAACAATATCAAGTTCTGATACAGTTGGAAGTTGCAGCAGCTGATCAACTATGGATTGATCCAAAGGATTAGCCTGATTTAGCCATTCCTCAATGTGCTTCACCCAACAAGAAAGGATGCCTTTCCTGTCTTTGATTAGAGTGGTCCCATCCTTTGTGCATACAGGGTGCATGGAATGGGATTTCGGGCTCTTAACTCCCTTGACTGTGTCATAAATCTGATACACTGCACTTGTATCCGCATAGTTTTGAATTTCAATAGCGTTGGAGAGCCTCCATATGTTCTCCATTTCGGGCAGTTTTTGCACTTGTGAACAATGCAAGGCCCATCTGTGGTGGAGATCAACTGAGGTGGGGTTTCTTAGTTTGGCAGCAAATCGTGCATTCCACTTGATAAGCACCTTTTGTATTTCAGCATCATTGCTGCCAATCCATTCTTGATGTTTTCTGGTGCTGTATCCAAGTGTGTCTATGGCAGCATCCATAGCAGCCTTCCTCAGTGCATCCCATTGTTATGTCATGTCATGGGTGTTTTAAAACGTCAGCAGTGAACAATCTGAGAAATGGGCAAGATTTGATGATTTGGCTGCACGCAGGCTGGACAAGTTTGCTCTCCAGCTAAAGTCACTGCCATTGAGCCATCGCTGAGGTTTCTGTTTCATGGCATATTACACAAATCATAACATATATACCGTAGTTTGCGCTTGTTCACTTTTGGTTGAATGGGAAGGTTTTTGTTTTGCCCATTATTTGTGAAACCCATTGTACCATTGATTTGTTGCATTTCACACAACAACCACAAAGTGCACAGTGGCCGCAAGGTCCTGACACACCCTTGACATGCTCCTTCATCTTGCTTAAAGCAATCTTCTTATAATTTATAATTATTTGCTCAATTGTAGTAGGTCTTTTGTAGGTTATCATTGCCTTTGGATTTAAGTTTTTTTATCTGTTAGAGTTATGCCTTCAACATGCATTTTGTACAATATTTTGTGACATCTTTATGAAGTTTTATCTGCTGCTTCAACTGTTGTGTCATTTTTTGCGGAAAAGATTTTGATACAGTGAATGAAGTTTCAATTACCAAATATGTGTTAATTAAAGTTTTCACCACTTCCATATTTTGCAAGCCAAAATGTTTGGGCATCAGTTGATTTGCCACATGATTACAAAATACCTGTGTTTTCATGTTTTTTACTGATAACAAAAGTGTTTCATTTTGATACAGATGCAATTACTAAGAGATTAAACTTCATTGCAAATATTTTGTAATCAAAACGTTCTTCAACTCCATTGTTTGTGAGCACATTTTTATGTTTCTACTGCAGATTGATATTCATTTTGAAAATGCAAAGTTACGAAAGTAAACGCATAGTGATTCATAAATCGTCCCCAAAAGGATTGGTACATCTTTCATTGAGAAGCACTAGTCTGGATGATTGTGAAACTTCTGAATTTTGTGCTGGAGATGTTAACCCTAATACAGATTAAATAAAATTATTGTATGTATGAAAAAACATTTCTAGGATTTAGCAGTATGTTTCATGTTGGTTTCTTTTACATAAAATGATTTTTCATCGCAAAATATCAAAAGGAATTTTTCATTTTTGCATAGCAATCCTGATTAGACCCAAATGCAAACAATGAAGTCCATTTATCTTAACACTTTTGTCATTAGTGAATTTTCCTGTGTAAACAAGCTAGATACAAGGCCATTTATGATAGTTTTCCATATTTTTAACACTTTACTAAACACGTTGCAATTTCATTGTTCAATGCACTATTTCTCTTCATAGTTGATGTAAATCTACCAACTTTCATGATAAAATGATTACAGCGAGTATCCAATAAAGGCCAGATCTGTATTTCTATGTAGCTCCCTCTCTGTAAAAACCCATTCCACATAGGTATGTAGGGTGGTACAAAAATGTTGATAATTATGTTTTTGGGACTGTAGATATGAACAAATACTTATTTTGTTTCAGATCCCATATTGGATGTTTATTATTTCATGAAGTTTTTGTTCATCATGGTGTGAAAGGCATTGCAGATGTAAGTCATTCATATTGATCATCACAAATGTTTTTAGCATTGCATCTTCTTTTAGTGGTTAATTTTTTAATATTAAAATACGAGGCTTATGTCAACAGCAATGAACACTCCTTTTCAAAATAGGTACATATTGAATAAAGCTTAGAATGTCTAGAATATGCAGAAATTTCATTGGAAAATCCTGTGTCACTCAACAGTGGCCGTTCCGTAACATAATGAATTTGTGGTCAACTATGCATTTTCACAAAAAGTGTAAATGCATTATTATTATTCAAACTTGTTTTCATTTGTTTGATAAAAAAGTCAGATAAAACAGAAAGAGTTCAACCTACATGGTTACTTTACATCATTGTAGATTACCCATTATCATTGTCCTGTAGCTCTCTTACCCAAGAGAAATACGGAGGTCCTACGCAACTCGTATGAATGAGGTGTCCATAATTTCTTAAAACAAGTTATTACAGTTGCTCCAGTTTTCATACCTACATTTCAATTTATTCATTTTGAACAGCAAATTTCCCAATTTTCAGAATGACGTTAACACCTTTGATGCGGCATGAATTCTGCTCGTTTATTCAGCAGGCGTAAGTGGTTTTTGGGTTTTTTTACCCAATAGCTAGACCAGGGGTCACCAACCTTTTCGATACTGAGAGCTACTTCTTGGTACAGATTCATGCGAAGGGCTACCAGTTTGATACACACTTCTGAAATAAAAATTTGCTCAATTTGTCTTCAATTATGTTATCATTAATAGAAATGAAGATATTCATCAATGTGAAGACCATGATCATGTTTTGCTATTGTCAGAACAAGCGTGCGAGTGACCCACGTGGTCCGTGCAGGGCAACCTGGTTGGTGACCCCTGAGCTAGACACAAAATTGAATAACACAAAATGTACTTGTCTCATTGCCTTGAAATTTTCCAGTAAGATTGATTTTTACCAGAAGATCATTTGTGTAAACTTTGGTTGAAAAAGACCAAGCATGAGAAAGTTATTCGGTCCTGCAGAACAACTTGCTGCCATAAATTTCTTAGGTAGGCTAAGTACGTTGCTAGTGACGTGCACCAACAGCAGTCCAATGTGCTGGGCATAGAGTTCAGTTGCTCGATTGAAAATTTAATAACTCGCAGGGTTCTTGATAGGTTGGACTCAAATTTTGAAGAATAATCCATAACAATCAGAATAACAATCTTGTAAATTTTGGTGCACAAATTCAGTTTTGAAAAAGTTATGGTGCTTTGCAGAACAACTGGTCAACCCTGCTGAATAGGATAAAGCTTTGTAGCCTATGCGCATCTATAGTTACCTAAAATACCTTACTCTGTAACTTTCCATTAGAAATTTCTTCAAATTTTCTGCCATGGTGTGCACAGGTATGAAGATCATTTGTGGAAATTTTTTTGAACAACTATGAGTACAAAAAGTTATATTGCTACACACAACTGCCAGGACCTAAGTGTTTTGCAAAAAGTGTTGTAGCCTAGGCCTAGCCAAATGTTTAGATGCCAAACTTCGTAACTCAAAAATTTTTAGTAAATCTCCATAAAATCTTCAGGATTCATATGTCTAAGTATGAAGAACATTTGTGGAGATTTTCGTTGCAAAAAAAAAAAGTGTGAAAAAAGTTTTCAAGTCACAAAGTGAATGACATCTACATACGTATATATATTTCAATCTGCATCGACAGTGTTAATTGTCTCTGCAAAATGGATGAATTGAATGATCAAATTCAGGCAATCCTGCTTTTGTTACCTATAACGATATTGAAGAACTCAACCAATTGTGGTCTGTAGTGTTGTGTTACAATTGGGAAATTATCACAAACTTATAAGGGAGTGACTGAAATATACATCTAACAAACCAGTTTGGAATAAAAGTCAAGGGTGGCAATAGCTCTGTGGCAATAGCTCTGTGGTCACACTTTTAATTTTCTAATTGTCCAGAACCATCAGGCCGTGCAGTCCATGAGGACATTGGTGGATTGGACATTGGAGGACAACATGGTTGACTATTTGTTCTTCTGCGCCACACTCACAGGCCGCAGATGAGACCATACCCATTTGCACAAGCAGGAGTGGAAACGCCCAACACCGGTGCAGGGGCGGTTAAGCCAGGCCCATACTGATGTTGGGAGGGTCATTCTGGGAGAGTGGGTGCTGGTGGTGTGGGTGAAAGTACAGAGTCTAGTAAGGTTGTGCCACCACTCTGCATTCCATTGGTGATACGCCCAGTGCACCGCACGTACGTTGTTGTCAGATGAACTGTTGAGCTGTTGTGCAGTAAGCACAAATGAGTGTTTCGATTTGAGACGCCATGCAATCACGCTCGATGGACGGGTGACCATTGAGTGGAGCAGATGTATAGGCTCCATTGCAGGGCTTGCTGGAGAAAGAGTAGGTCCTTTGTGGCAAAGCTAAGTAGGTTGGATGACCATGAGAATAGGGAAGTTGAATGCAGGCATCCAGCCACAATTTGCAAAGCGTTGTTGATGGCAGGGTCAATGAGCCAGGTATGAGCACTGCGGTACCAGACAGGAGTGCAGTACTCTGCTATTGAATGTACCAGGGCTAGGGTGGCTATTCACAGCATCGTTGCTCCAAAACCACAGCCAGAGCCAGCCTCTCAGAGTGCGACGCGTCATGTCAGCTTCTTGCGAAGTGACTCAAGGTGTTGGCGATACGTGAGCAATCTGTCCAACATTACTCCGAGGTAGTTGAGTTTGGAGCAAAAGCGCAGGGTTTTGTTTTTGTGGTTGGTTGACTTTTAGCTGACATTTAGCTTCCTTGTTGATATGGATGACTGCCAACACCGTTTTTGTAGTGCTAAGCTTCAGCTTCCAGGTCTGAAGGTATTCATCTACGGTTGCCATGTCCTTGCTCAGCACCCCTTCCACTGCCTTCCAGTCTCCATCAGCATGCATGATTGCTTGGTGGTCAGCACGTGCATATTTTCTGAAGATGGTAGTTGGCATGTTGAAGATGTAGATGTTGAAGAGACATAGTGTCAGGATGGATCCCTGTGGGACACTGTTTTTTGAGGCCTTGTAACGTGCTCCGTTTGCCTGTTACCAGTGGTGAGGGTGAAGCTGCAATTGGCAACCATCTTTATGATCATGCACACCATGTGTCCATCAGGTAGCAATTGCAGCACCTTGCCAGTGAAGCCGTCATCCCATACAGTGTTGTATGCTGCTGTGAGATTGACAAACACAGCTCCGGCCTTCATAGCCGAAAAGTTATCCTCAATATCCTATGTGAGCAAAATGACCTGGTCTATGGTCTATCTCCTGTATCAAAGACCCGCGTGTTCCCGCAGGAGCAATGGGTCAACAATTGATTCGACATGAGCATATGGAGTGATAGCTCTTGGGGTCCCCACTGGCTTTTCCAGCTTTGGGATCTGAAGTATTAGTGAACTTCTCGAGATATTTGGAATTTTAAGTTGGCATGCAGGAAGTGAAAGAAATCGCAAAACCAAGATTTGAGAGCCGAGGCGGTGTGGAGTATAAGCTCTGGGGAAGACAAAATCCAGACCCGGAGACTTTCCTGGCTTCAGGCACCTGAGGGCAGCAGCAAGCTCCTCTGTCCTAAAAGGGTCAGAGGCACTGTTTACCTCAGGTGTTCAGACCTTCAATAGGTTGGACAGCTGCTTGTTGTCAAGCCTGGTGAATTCGCAGCTCCCAGTCTTATGTTCCCCATTCTTCACAAGTTGGGAAGCGATGGAGTTTGCTGAGATAGGACACATGTGAGAGTAGTGTCCAGACCTGCCAGTGAGTTCGTTGATGGTGCTCCACGCCTTGCGGCTGGAATGCGAGAAGTCGATGGAAGCAGTGGTGCATCTAGCCTGGAAAAAAGGGGTATGTCGCGGAAGAGCAGCTTTTGATATCACTTTGCAGGATAAAACCACAGGTAGCAATGGTAGATCTCGTAGTGACAGGTTTGGTTGATATTTATAGAATGCCAAACAGGGAGGGGGAGGGACACGTCAAGACACCTGTCGTCCTCCTCAACAGAATTTACTGATAACAAGTGATTTGATGTATCTTTTGATATGAATCTCTGTCAATGATCGGAAGAGTTATCTAAAACGATGCAGAAATCAATCCGTGTCCGTTGACATAACAAATCTAATCTGTGTATGTTCCAAGTGTACCTGTGCAACTCACAATGTTCAAAGAAAATGTTCAATATTCAAAGTGTCTTGTTGCAGCAGATGATTTCTGTTAAAATTGAGGTTGTCCTGATTGTGTTGACGGATCACACTCCCATATCATGGTGATGCATCATTGTAAAATTGCAGAATCAGTTGCAAGATTGTTTCTGAAGCAGAAGTTCTAAATCTTGTATTTATAAACCATAGTATTGGATTAACAATTAAGGTAGTATTATCATCCTTTGCCTTTGTTTTTGCCTTACACTTCTTTTGACATCTCTGACTCATAGATATACGATTTCTCTAGGCCTCCATTTTTTTATTCATCTGTTTCACCCCAAGGGCTATAACTCCTGGCAGAATTGTGATGTCAAGATTTGAACAGTAATCCAGCAGAAGTAATTCGCACAAGTGGCAGAAAAAACAGCCTACTTTTGCAACAACCTTAAATAAATATGTTAACTCTAAAACACTGCCCAGTGTCCAGTGATATTTAACAGGGAAAATCCCCAGTACTAAAAGTGCAAAGAGTTTTGTTTATACTTTCAAAATTTGACACCAGAATTTTTGACAGTGGTAGACCACAGAAAAAACAGATGCAAATCACTGTAACTAAATGCATGGATTGCATTGATTTTATCAAACAAAACTAATGTTTTGATGAAAACCAAATTGTTATTGGAATTTGATGCTAGTTACTACAAAAAAAACTGCTATACGAGACGTGAACAAGAACATAACATTTAAGGAATATGCTTGCAACACTGATTTTTTAGCAAAGGGATGGAAAAACATAAATAAACATGATGTAGCATAACTTCAACAAAAACAATAATGCAGTATATGCTTACAATATGCTGCTAAGTAATACACCATACAGAATTCTTTTATCAAGGGAGGGCCTGCTCATTTGCCCAAATTAATAACTGCTTAAGGCTTTTAGGTTGTGGTAAAAATCTTGTAAAAGCTGCCAGTTACCTAAAACACCTTGCAATTGAAACCTAAACAAGCTCTTCACTTTTTAAATTGCTATTTCTCTACACAGATGGCAGATATGTTCATGCACAGTGTACGTTGATGAACGTATGCTCTATAGAAAGAAAAATATGTACATTGAAGCATGCTGGTTTGTGCAAGTGTTAAGTGAGTGTAATCTTTCCAGGTCTACCTTCCCACAATTATACTATCCATTGCCTTTGGAATGGATCACTCTCATTACAGTGAAGTGCCAGAAAAGTGCCAGTTGTTGCTTGCTCACATTCTCCTGAAAAAATTCTGTGCACATGATCAAGAAGAGGTAACATTTGCTTGAATAATCTAGAAAAGGGAAACTACTGTGCTAAATTGGGTCTAAAAATCAAGGTACACATTTCAAAATTATAGAAGGCTTTTGCAGTGAAATTGAGATCCTTGCCACAATGGTTTTGTTGGTGACGACTGCCAGATATTCTCATGTCACCATTCAAACTTTTTCAGTTTCAGAAAGTCTGTACAAAAAGATATGCAAAAGGGAACATTTGTTTTCAAGTAATTCAAACAGATTTTGAAAGACATATTAGAACTGTGGATGTCTAGTGAAATCTATTTGCTATTTAAAAAACGTATTGATTGATTAGATTTCCAGATTGATTTTGATTAATTAGACTTCCAAATTTATTGATTAAACTTCATCGCCGACTAATGACTTAACAGATGTCTGCAAGTCTGAATCATTGGAAAGCTATGAAAGCAAATTGGCTGATTTCTTTATAAATTGCTGCAAATCTATTAGCTTTCAATTGAAGTTATAACACTTGCATAATATGTCATTTCTGTGTGATAAAATCATGTGTGATGTGTTTTATTTCTTCAGCCATTACAGTATTTTTAAAGAAAAATTTACATTTTCATTGCATCATATTTTCTCACCATTGCTTAGCAAGACTCTTCTTTTCTGGCACTACACGCTTGCTGTGTGGTCATGGTATTAGTAACACCGTGCATGAAGCCCTTTCACTTGTTTCAAGCCATCAGTGCTTAACACTGTAAGGCCATAAGGCATCAAAAACAACTTTGAACAGCTTAGTAGGATCCTATCTGGAGTGAAAACAGGTGCTGCAATTTGCCAGACATGCCTTGGCTGTAAGAACCTAATTAATAATTATTTAAATCGTTGTGCATGCAGTGTCTGTTAAGTTTCACACAGATAATTCAGTGAATGTGTATGATTGGCAAAAAAAGGGTTAAATTTTCAGAGCAATGTTTTGAGTGTCTTCGTCAAAATTAGACTTATTTTATGGTTACCACCAATAATAACAATTAAGAAAATTGTTGACATGGTTACTTTGCTTTTTTTCTTACTGACTTCTTGTATAGTTTTAATGTTGTTATAACTTTCAGATCATGAACAATGTACTTTTTCATAAAGAAGCAAATGTCGTACCTACAGTTATTGATAGTGGTAAGTTTTAACTTTCATGTTAGAAGAACACAGAGAGATATGGTTTTGGCTAAGACAATGAAATACTTTTGTCATCATAAATCCTCTTAGAATTTAAGAAATGTTGGTAAATGATTTGCAGAAATGCCGACATGGTATATTTTTAACGTTGAACCTACAATTGAAGAAAACATTATTTTGATCAGGCCTGCACAACATATGACCCACAGGAGCACAACATACGACCCACAGGAGCACAACATACGACCCACAGGAGCTTTTTTGTGGCCCATCAGAGTTTTCGCAGTTGCAGAAAACATTGCAAAAGCCTGGCTTCGGGTTAACTGCCATTCCAAAATTTTTTCTAGATTACTGCATAATGAAGTCGACTTTTGCAGCCTGTGGAAAATGTATGTTGATCAATTTAGTCCTTAGATATTTCTGAGTTGTGCCAGCCTGCTTTAGATCAAAGTTTTGACTTTGCATCATGTTATGATAAAGATCATTATATGTTAAATAACTTTGAAGTGAATAGATTAACCATCCACATTCCTTTGAGAACCACAAAAGCCACTGTAGTGGCTCAAACGGTTTCAGCCATAACTTACCAGCCAATACTGCTAGTGTTGCAACCTCTCCATTGGCGTTGCGTTAAATGTGTGATTCACCACGAACGGGGGATGTGCACGAAGAACAACAATACATATATGTGGCGCAAACAAGCAATAATAGAGTGATCATGGCATGTGAACTCTATTGTTGCTTGCTGCCACAGTGCGAAGCTTTGCACACTAGAGAGTTAATCAAAGCATCTAAAGGTGCAGAAAGTTTTGCACTTTTGATCAAAAAATTGGGTACTTTTATATTTGGAATTTTGTGGGGCTGTGTGATGTCACAAGGTGGTGGTCCCAATGACATTTTGGAGACCTGTAACAAAAACTGAGAGCCAATTCACCACTTTTTTTCAAAAAAAAAAGAAACTATACAAAAATCTGCTTCTAATGGGCTCTTATGTGACCCTCATAATGTAATCACTTGGCAAGTTATGGCTGACATAGAACCTTGAAGGACCACGCCACTCCTGGAGGTTGAGTTGGAATTTCAGCAGATTTAACTGCAAAGTTACCAAGTTCCCCTCAAATGTTATAACTCTAATTTGTCAATATGTTGAAACAAGAGTTGAAAAACAATTAAGGTCAAATAGACACATGAAAATAAATGCATGAATAAGAGGTTTATTTAAGTTATATGAATAATGTGTGATGTATGTCTCAGTTGAGATCAGCAGTTAACAAATGTATAATGGAATATATGAATATGAAATAGAATTTAAGTTTGACCTTATTTTGCAGATCACAGTACGATCATTGACAAAGAAATCCGTGAAAAAGAGAAAAGAGCATTTCAAAGTCTTTCTTCAAAAGAATTTGTGATTGATTTGTTCACAAAGTAATTTTATTTGAAGTGTGTAATAGAATAAAAATATGTGATCTCTCCTGAAAACTTGAGTTTGCATGTGTTTGTTACTCTATAATTGTGTGATACTGTAAACTGTGTACAATATACTTATGTGATATACATCACATGTGAGCCACTTTTCTTGCATCTCTCTGCACCACCCCAACTCACCAGCTGATTGACCTAGAGCAGGAGTTCTCAACCTTTCTCTGACCATGTACCACTTCACTACTTTGATTGATGAACATGTACCCCTAAAATTTCTTATGACAAAATATTTTATCATGATTAATCACAGATATATTCCAAAATACACATAACGGCTTTTTTAAATTATTGTGTTTGATATATGTGTACATTTTTAGAAATAAAAGATATAAAAAAATATATTTCTCTTTTGTTACTAACCTTAAATGCACCCCTTCGGATAGGCAAATGTACCCCTAGCAGTACATGTATCTCAGGTTGGGAACCTCTGAGCTAGAGAGCTGTTCAAACCAGGGTTGAGAAAAACCCGTTTTTTTGAAAACAACCCACCTGTTTTTTTGGCTTTTTTTGAAACAAATGTTGTTTTTTTTGGTTTTTGGAAAGAAGCAAGATTTTGTTCTTTTTTTAAAGAAAACAGAAAAACCACATTCTGAATTGTTTTTATTCCATCACGCAATATCACTATTTTCAGAAATTCACAATAATAACTTGTTATACGTATTATGGCATTCAATATTGAGGGTAAAGAAATGTACCCCATCTTTGTTTCCACAAAGTGTTGTTGGTCAGTTCACTCCTAAGTGGTAAGGCTTGGCAACCATGCGCACAGCGAACAGAGAAAAACCATTCTCACACAAACTCTGCAGTTTCATGTCAAGTTTATGTACATGCCCTGCTAGCTCAGCATCTATAGAGTGTATTTTTTCAATATATGATTTGGTATGTTCCAAAATCAGAAAAAGTTTAGATGCAGAGAAGGCAGAAAAATTGGTCAAAATATACCGATTGTGCAGAGCTGAAGAAGATAACCATTCGAATTTACTCAAACTGTTAGATTTATTCTGGTATTTTTTTCAAGTCCTTTACATTTCGTTGCTGTTCGTTTTGTTTGATTGAAAAATTTGCAGGTAACTGTACAAGTGTGCTGCTTATTTTGTTTTTTACTAATTAGTGATTTTTCAAAGGAAAAGTAAAGAGTGAATTTTTTGGTGGGTTTTATTGCGTTTTTTTAAGTGGGCCTTTGTAAAAAAAAAACAGGTGGGTTTTTTTGGGTCGGGTTTTTATACAACAACCCTGGTCCAAACCCTCTAAAGATGTGGGAAGTATTCTAGTTCAGATTTGTAAAAAATTGGGAAGTTTGGGATTTGAAGTTTTGTGTGGGTGACGTCGTAATGGGGGTAGGTTTACACAATTTTGGCCCATGTCACTGGGCCCTGGGCGCTAACACCAAGAGCCAGTTTTTTGACTTAAGATTGTAGTGTAAACTAGGCTATAATATGAATCTTTAGAGCCTTTGATTGGCCATCTAGCATTTCTGGTTCAGAGGCTGTGGCCAAAAAATAAATATTTTTAAACCAAATTAAGGGCCTAAACCCACAGGAAATATGTTTGGGAAAAGATGGTATTACGCCAATTTCTAAATGAATCAATGTATATTTTTGCATCACATCAGATATGTTGAAAAAGAATATGATATTTTGTTTTCAGTAACAATAAACTAATTATGATGAACTTAATTCAACAACACCAAACAGCTCTTTGTTGGAGTTGTTACTATGGTTGCACATTTGACAGAATATTAAATTACGAAGTAGCTATCACTAAACTTCTGGTTTTACAATAATCTGCAGTGTTTTTACCTTGGTATTTTTTGCATGTAAATGTATTAACTTTCAAGAAATCAAGAGATTACAGGTGGTATCCACTGGAAGCCAAATTCATATTTGTGCATAGCCCTGTTCCATAAAATCCATTATGATACGTATGGTAGTGCTCAATGTGTTAACCTGAATATACATGTAGTGACAGATTTTGGAATACCTGATTTTATTTTTATGGTTTTTGTAGTGCTATAGTAAGTTAGTTACTATGTTCATAAGTTTTGATATTGTTTTATCAAAATATTCCAACAATATATTTATTCATGAAAAATACAATAATTTAAATATAATCATGCTTGGATATTTTAGAAACAATTAAGTTTTAAAATCATTGTTAAGCCGCAAAGTGAGCAGGTAGGTCATAGGGTTACTGCAGTGGTGAAAAATCTTATTTTGCAAACCTAACATCATTTAATTTATATGACTTCTTGCAATGTTGCTTGATATATTTTGAGCAATAACAGTGTTAATAGTTTAATATATATTTAAAGATGTCAGTATCCAAAATGGTGCATTGAAGATGTCACCCCTACACTTCTGCTGCATGGAAATGCTTTATGCAGCACTGAACAATTATCCTTGTTTATCAGGAAAATTTTGGAAGTTTTCGAGTTTCATGTAAGTTTTTACTCATTTGCTTTTGACAATACATTATGATCTGTGTTCTACGTTAATATGCAGTCACTATCACATAAATCTTGTGAAACTGTTGTCTGTCGTTTGCATTTTCAATTTTTGTTGACTTTTCTAATGTGGAATTTTTCAACAAGCAATTTTATCATGCATCATAGATTTTATTGTATTGATGATGGAAAGTCTTACTCAGAAAAAATATTTGCATGTTGCAGTTGTTTGGAGTCATTTTTTCATTTGGCAGTTTTGCCGCAAGGTTCGACTCTTGGTCGTGTGCTATTTTTGTTGTATATTAATGATCTCCCCCGTCTTCTAATTTTTTTTGTAACATTTTTGCTGATGACACAGCATTATTTATTTCTGATACCGATCCTACCAATTTGGAGAAAAAAACTAACATCGAATCAAACAGTATTCAATTGGTTGCAAAAGAGTAAACTTACATTACATCTGTCTAAAACAAAAACTATTTTATCCAATAATCACAACTGAACTGTAAATCTAAACATAAACTGGCAATGTTCCATGAGAAAAATTTAACTCTATGAAATACCTAGGCACCACAATCGATTCCAATTTAACATGGAAAGAACAGCATAGTTCAGTTGAAAAGAAAGTAGCTCATGGATGCCACGCCCTCTTCAAACTTCTGCCAATTGGCCAATTTTTTATATCAAAATATTACAGAAAGTCTCTTCTCTTTAATTTATCCTCATCTCCAATATGCAATTTTGACCTGGGGCAAAGTTGCTGCAACCTATTTAACTCATCTGAAGTTACTTCATAACCATTCAATATGCTGTATTTGCAAAATATCTAGAGCTTCTCACATCCCAATGCTGGATCTATATCACTCATGCAAAATATTGCAAATTAATCAAATATATGAATACGAATTAGGAAAATTTATGTACAAAATAGTTACAATTGCTTTTCAAGTTTCATCTCCAGTTGTTATTCTCATATAATTACAGACATAATTATCCCATTAGAATTGCTACTAATAACGATCTCACTACAACATCATCAAAAAAATTGTTAACACAAAGAACTATGCAATACACAGGGCCAAGACTCAGGAGCAATATTCCCAAAGACTTAAGAAATAAATCATTCCTAGTGTTTTGTCCAACATACAAAAACTGTTTACTGGATCAAGTTATGTTGTAATATACCTATCTGTAAGGAAATATTTCTTTTAATATTTGCGTATGTGCTTCAGTTTTGTTTAATGTTACCAATTCTTTTGATTTTACTAGTCGATGCAGTTAATTTTTCACTGAAGTAAAACCTTATAAAAATGTACTCTATTTGTCTCAATGTCCTGTATTACATATATTTATCGGTGACTCCCCCTTGATCTGCTTAATGTGCTAAATTACATTGCGTCTGTTATCGTTTTTTTAACCTGTTGCATTTTGTTTATGTGCATATTGTTTTGTTTACATGTTACATCATTAGGGGCTTGATTCGTGACCTAACGGTCCCTCGCCCATAACAATAAACTTCAACCAAGTGTTAAAATATAATCAGCGACTCTCTTTTATAATAAATTTTTTGTAAATGTAAAGTTAGAAGCTTGCCAATCAAAATTAAAACATCTTCAATTTTATTGTAGAGCACTCATCCAAGCACATTAAGCTGTCTGGTTCTGATCTTAGTTTTTAGATGTCTTGAAAAACATTTTATCAGATCAGATGTGAAGAAGCTGAACCAACACTATACCTCAATTAAAATTCCCTGTGCATATATGAAATTGCTAAGTAGCACTGTTTTTTTTAAATTTATGAGTTACCAACAAAGGTGACAGTATTTAGCGACCAACCAAGAGGTACAGAGCGCGCAAAACGAATCAACGCGCAGCGTGGAATAAATCATTTGCTGGCAGAAACAATGCAACAATCAGCCTTGACACCTCCCATGTGAGGAGAAAATTTCATAACGTTAACAACAAAAAAGTTTACGAGGTTTTCTCGGCTGTTTTGATTGCTGAGGATGGTCAGGTCTGTATTCTGGTCTAACGTTTTGTGACGTCGGCGGTTGCCTGGTGGTTGTTGTCAAAGTTGCGCTCGAGAGCTGCTCTGAAACGGAGGGGTTCTCTTCTCTGCTTTCGGACAACCTGGGAGTATCACCAGGTTCTGTGTCATCTGGCGAAACGTAACGTCGTTGCAGTTGATCTATGTGGCGTCTCCAGACTGGACCTCTCGGAACCACACGCACATTGACACTTCGGGTCCCAAAACGTTTGACAACAATGGCAGGCACCCATTTAGGGTCACAATCATGCCGTGGTCCAAAATAAAGGGCATAGCATGTATTGCCGACCTCCTACGTAGCTGCTACTTGAGTTACGGGAGTTGTCGCTCAAGCTGCTGCAACTTGGCAGCTTCTCTCACTTGCTTGCCCTGGGCAGTGTGGGCAGGCGAAGGTAGTTGTAGCTTGTCAATTTTAGTACGGATTTGACGTCCGTTCAGTAATTCGCTTGGCGAGTAACCAGTGCATAAAGGTGTGCGTCGGAAATTCCTTAGGAAATCTTGCAACGCATCTTTTGGGGCTTTGGTTGACTTTTTAATGCTTGTTTAAAGGTTTGTACTAGAGTCCTGCGTGGGTTGAAAATTTGTGTCCGCACCCGCCCCGCAAAATTCAAACCCGCCCCGCACCCACAAGAGTTTGAGAAATTTTGCTCGCACCCGCCCCGCAGACCATCCCAACCCGCACCCACCTCGCAGTTTTTCGGTCTCAAACCCACACCTGTCCGAAAACTATGAAAAACTCATAACTGGGGCAAGTTTTTGTTCCAATAAAATCGTGAGAAAAATGCATTTATTTTTAACAAAAGTTGTAGCAAAAGGTTGCATTTATTCATAAGCATTTTAAAAGACAGTGATTTACTCAAGCGATTTATTTACATATAATGCTAAATATTTCCAAACATTCTCAGGCAAGAAATGGCGATCATTTGCCAACAGTTTGCATAGAATCCTAAAACTTCGCTCCACAGTGCATGAAGTTGCTTGGCAATTTAACAACTTGGCCTACAGTTCTGGACTGATGTTTGTTTGGCCAGGTAATTTCTATAATTGCTTTTAGGTCATTATTCAGTTCGAATTGGTTATCAAAGAAAACAGACCTATACTGAAATAGTTCTCAACCATGTTTTTTAAATAACACTATTATATTTTATGCAATAGGCCTACTTCATAAAAGTTGCATGTGAAAAAGAAAAAAGTTGCAACATAAAACTCCTGTAACCAGCTCATCGTACTGCACAAATTCTGAATGTTTCAGAAGCTGTAAAAAAAGTTGAAAAACTTGCCCTACTCATAACGTCTGAAGACAAATCTGACAACAGACAAGCAGTAAAATCAAGCCGATCATTTCATTGGCAACCAAACCAAAACTTTCCACAAATCTGATATTTCGCAGTCAACAGATTTGAGATGATAAAAAACACATATCAGTTGTGACTAGCTGTGCATTAAGCGTTGTTTTATCCATTTAGAATGCTGCTATACTGAATTATTCCTCACCAAGTACAACGGTAGTGTGGAAAATGTTCACTTGCCCACAACATGGCAAGAGTCTGAGCTAATGTTTCACAACAATGGGTTGTTACATCAAAATGTATTAATTGCTGCAGGCCTACTGTCCTAAGTGCTATGCTGGCAAACAATTATAGTACTGCACATCCATGTGTTTTGCCATTTTTGAGCTGATTGAGTTCACGTGCTTTGGCTCAACACTCAAGTTACCCGCTCAAAGAATTTCTCACCCGTGCGGCCCGAACCCGCCTCGCAGCAAGTTCAACCCGCATGCAATGCAGTGCAGGTTCCCGCACCTGCCCTGCAAATGCGGGTATCTGCAAACTTCACGGGTTAACCTGCCCCGTGCAGGACTCTAGTTTGTACCAAACGTTCGGCGGCGCCATTGGTGGCAGGATGGTACGGAGCTCCAGTCAGATGGACAATTCCATTCTCTTTGCAGAATTCTTGGAACTCCTCAGATTTGAAGGTAGCAGCGCAATCAATTACAACTGTATGGGGAAAACAGAAATGCGCAAAATCTTCTTGCAAGAGCTTGATCGTTGACTTCGCTGATACTAACTGTGTTGCGTGGATGCAGGGATACTTAGTATAGGCATCAGTAACCACAAGCCAGTTATACCCCAAAAAGTTGATCGCGTGATCAATATGTAGGTTGCTCCACAGCTTCTCAGGTAACATCCACGGGTGGACAGCAGCTTTAGATGGTTCGGACTGGTGCCCAGCGCAAATCAGACACTGCCCGCATAGATCAAGAATGTTAGAATCGATGTTTGGCCAGTAAACAGCCGTCCTTGCCAACTGTTTCATCCGTTGGATGCCAAAATGGCATTCATGCAAAAGATCGAGCACTTGTCCATGTAGCATGGTAGGAATCACCACTCAGGCTCCATACAGTAAACAACCATGACAAACACTAAGTGAGTCGGCAATTTTGAAGAATTTCTCTGCTGGGTCATTGCTGTCTTTTTTTCTGGCCAACCTTCTCTCGTGAATCACATGACTTTCGTCAAAGTTGGATCTCGAGAAGACTCTTTCCACAACGTATCCAAGTCGGTTGGTTTCACTTGTAAACTCAGTGATTTGATGATACAAACAGTGTCCACATCGTTGGTACTTTCGTCCCTGTCGAAAACGGGAACTTCTACAGGCAGCCAACTGAGGACATCAGCATTGGAGTGGTGCGACATCTTGCAGAAGTCGATGGTGTAGTTGAATTGTCGAAGAAATAGAGCCCATCGAGATAAACGGTTTGCTGCGAGAGCCAGAGTCGGCTTATTCGGTCCAAACATGGCCACTAAAGGCTGGTGGTCCGTCACCAAAATGAACTCTCTTCCATATAAATACTGGAAGAATTTCTTCAAGACGTAGATGATAGCAAACGCTTCTTTTTCGATCTGGCTGTAATTGCACTGGCTTGCTGTGAGCGTCTTGGAAATGTTGGCTATTGGTCATTCACTTCCGTCAGAATAGCAGTGAAAAAAGGTAGCACCAATCCCAACTGCTGATGCATTGCAGGCAACTCCCAGTGGAAGGGATGGATCAAAGTGAATGAGCAACTTCGCTGTAGATAAGAGTTCCATCAGCCGGCGAAAAGCTGCTTCCTCTGCTGACCCCCATGCCCACCAATTACCTTTCCTGGTAAGACGGCATAACGGTTCAGCCACTGAAGCAAAATTGGGTGTCAAAAACTTTGCGTAAAATTGCACCAAGCCGAGAAACGAATGCAATGTGGACACGTTATACAGCGCTGGCATCTCGTTGAGGGCATTGACCTTTGGACCTTGGTGAATTATTTTGCTGGACAGCATGTGCCCCAAGTAAACCACTTGTGATTGGGCGAAGGTGCATTTCTCAAGCCAGCATCGTAGTCCTTTGTCACAAAGCCTTTCTAGTAATCGGTGCAGATTCTGTAAATGTGCTTCCGCTGTTGCACCAATGCAGAGAATGTCGTCCAGGTAAAGGGCTACGACGAGAAGATCACTGGTAATTTCGTCCATTACTTGCTGGAAGTAGCGGAACTGATTCCAAACGGAAGTACGTTCTGAAGTACTGTAGAACTCCGTGATGAGTGCTCAGGGCGAACCTTTCATGACTTTTCGGACCTAACCTGACCTGGTTGTAGGCATCTGCCAGGTCAATCTTGGTGAAGCCATAACCACCTCCCAACTTTCCCATCAATCCCTCAGGTAGTGGCAATGGGTGTCGATGTGTTTCCAGCTGAGGGTTGACGGTTACAGAGTAGTCGCTGCAAACGCATAAAGCAGGTTTGTTCAAAGACTGTGGCACTTTTCTCACTGGAATGACGGGAGTTCCCCAATCATTGAAAGATGTAGGCATCCAGATGCCTCTAGCGATTCCAGCGTCATAGGCTTGCGCGAAGTCTTCCTGCATGGCAAATGGTAGATAATGAAATGGATGCTGATTTTGCACATTTGACCTAAGGTAACCTCGCGCGATGCAAACGCTGGAAACACTGCTTATTTCTGCGAAAAGGTACGGGGCCGGAGGAAAGTTTGTGCTATACTCGACTGATTCCGCTGTCAACCTAAAGTTTTAAACCTAAAACAGAAAATATGAAGAGAAAAGTGTGGATACTTGTGCAATGCCCACTACCAAAACGAAACTCCCAAAGCTGAGAGCCAAACCGAAAAGCATTGACATACAAGCCCTGACACATGTCTGTTATGCTACGAAGTCTCTGCTGACTCGCTGATAAACTCAGCATTTTATCCGAGCCGCGTCATGTCAGGCGGATCTGTAATTACTCCTGTGATCCAGAAACAACAGTGTTCCCAGTGTTTTTATCGTGCGAGGTTGCCTTAGGCCAAATGCGCAAAATCGGCATCCATTTCATCATCTACCATGGAAAATGGAATGGAACATGGTTAGCTGAAGATGGGCCTTGCCTCTGGCTTGAACAACTCGCTGAACTCATGGCACAAATCGTGACACACTTGTTGCAAATGGCAATCGACGCGATCAGAATGTTGAATTGCCAACAACTGGTGATCCGCCTTGCCAAACATAGCTTCGGAAAACTGCAGATCATCCAGGGACATCCGTATGGGTCTAATAGCATCCCGAACAAGCAGATTCAGATCAGGAATTTCGGACACAAGAAATGAAACGGGGTATAACTTGCGGACATCACCACACTTGGCGTCGGCAGTAAAAGCTCCAATGATCGGCAATGGATGTTTACTTGCTGAATGGTAATGCCACTGAGCCTGTTGAAGTTTCGGCTTGCCAAACTCTGTCCAGACTCAAGTAGAAATGAAATTTCCACCGGCAGCAGTGTCCAGTTCCAGTGTAAACGCTTTCCTGTTGATGTGGATAGGCACTTGAAGCTTTGGAGCCTCAGAGTTGCAACACGGTGCTGCTTTGACCATTTCTAGGACGTCGATCCATTTGACACCTTGAGTTTTCGAATGCGCTTTCTTTTGACGCACAGCTTCCAAGTGTCTGGTTAATTTGCAGAAGTTGCACTTTGAACTTGCAAGAAGTTGCGATATGGCCAGGATTGCCACAACGATGGCATCGTGCAGTCCAACTGGCACTTCCTTCTTGGGAGGACCCTGAAGTACTGGCTTTTGGTGACACGCCTTTTGCACAATCACCAGCACAGAAACGGATTTTGGGCTGTAGACCATCTACTTTGCAACTTCGGCAGCATCTTCTGTTTGGATGGCAACCTGGATAGCAGTGTTGAAGTTGAGCTCATCCACCTTCACCTTGACAAGTGCCTTGAGAACTGCTTCATTGTTCACCGAGCAAATGAAGCGCGTACATAATGCTTCGTCCAAGGGGTGGGGCAATGGAAGTAAAATTGCACGTAGCCACTGCTTGACATATGTGTGCAGCCAGCTTTTGAATGGTCTCCCTGGGTCGACGTTGCATGGTAGGCCAGAACTTGAAACGCTCCCGGATAACGAAACGCATTGGATCAAATTGCACCTTCATGTACGCCACGATCTGGTCCATTGTAAGATCATTGATTTCCCTCGGTGGCCTTTCTTATGCGGCAAGGTTTGAAAGCAACTTATACACCGTCAACGAATGGCACCTTAGCATTTCAGTCATCTGGAACAGCATGAGCTCTCGTAAAAGGTGAGAAACTGCGGCCAATAATCTTTCCATAGCTCCGAGGTAGAATCAAAGGGTGCAGAAGTAAGAGTGGCTGTCACCGAAGTGTTCGTTGGTGGTAAGACCTGTCCCGACTGAGGGGGCGTCGCAAGGAGTTGAAACATAACGTTGATGTCAGCATGTTGTCGTTCGGTTCACGGAACCATTGCTCTTGTGCCTACATTTCTTCCTGCTGTCGGTGAAGTTGCAACTGCATCAATTTGAGAAGCTTTTCCATAGTTCGGTGTGACTGCAGTTGACGATCACCCATCCTCGTTCAGTCCAGAACAGAGGTTCTTAAACTTTTTGAGACGCGCCCCCCTTTGACGATCCCAACAAAATTCGCACCCCACCCTAATACAAAATCAACAAACATTGAACTTAAGAACAATTTATTGGCAATTAACTTTCATCAGTGGGACTGATGTGGCTGCTTTTCAGAAATCAAAAGTTCAATTCCAGACTTTGCAGCAGATAATGCACATCTCAGATCAGCTTCTCAGTCAAAGGTTGTTTCAAGGTCTTGTCATCATGTTCACGAGTGTAGAAAAGTCAATATCACGTATTAGGTAAGTGGATCAAAACGGAAT